>WPCI01013250.1_pt1 | contig 33663 bp, 29 predicted proteins | sample 5399871 | NCBI WGS metagenome assembly WPCI01 (sample SAMN12869469, study PRJNA574797) | sludge metagenome | isolation source: wastewater treatment of pH7 | place: China:Beijing | collected 2019-05-20 | reverse complement strand
TATCGGAAGTCCCCACCTTCAGGGAGGCATCGATCTGCTCATGACGGGCATCGCCCGGCACACCCCGCACCTGGCGCCCCACACGAGCCTCGCGTTCCGCAATGGCCGCACCCAGCGAACGCAGGCGAATACGGGCGGCACCCAGGTTGGAAACCTCGTCGATTTTGAGCACGGTGTGCACATCACCGCGCCCCTCCAGAATCTCCTGCACCTGATCCGAGGTGATGGCGTCCACACCGCACCCGAATGAGTTGAGCTGTACCATCTCCAGAAAGGGTTCGTCGCCCACCCGCGCAGCCGCCTCGTAGAGGCGGGAATGGTAGGACCACTGGTCGCGGACCCGCAGTGGGCGTTCCAGTCGGCCATCCGCCACGGCGTCCTCGGTCAGCACACCCATCCCCAGACCGTTGATGACCTCGGGAATCCCATGATTGATCTCCGGGTCCAAGTGGTATGGCCTGCCCGCGAGAACGATGCCGCGCACGTCGTGCTCACGCATCCAGTCGAGGTATTCCTGCCCCTTCTCCTTGATCTCACGCTTGACCGCGGCGTCCTCTTCCCAAGCCGCCTCCAGCGCCACACGCATCTCATTCTCGGGGATGTTCCACTCGGCAAACACCTCGCACAGGCGTTTGGGCAGGTACTCCCGATTACTGAGATTCACGAACGGAGTCAACAAGCGGACGTCGTCGGCCGATTTCTCGAGATTGTTGCGGATGACTTCGGGGTAGCTCGCCACCACCGGGCAGTTGAAGTTCTTGTCCTGGCCCTCGAACTGCTTCTGTTCATAGCTCACGCAGGGATAGAAGATCGTGTCGATCCCCTTCTCCCGCAGTGACTCGATGTGCCCGTGGACCAGCTTGGCCGGGTAGCAGACATTCTCCGAGGGAATGGACTCCATGCCCTTCTCGAACAGATCATGATCCGAACGCCCTGAGATCATGACGCGGAAACCGAGCTTGGTAAGCACAGTGAACCAGAAGGGGTAGTTCTCGTACAGGTTGAGCACGCGCGGAAGGCCGATGTCCCCGCGGAAGGCCTTCTTCTCGGTGAGACGGCGGTATCCGAACATGCGCTTGTACTTCCAATCAAACATGTTGGGAAGTTCGGATTTCTTCGGTATGCGTTCCAGCGACGCCCCGCGATCGCAGCGGTTTCCGGAAACATGGCGCTCGCCATTCGAGAAGGTGGAGATCGTCATCTGACAGTGGTTCTGACACAGTCTGCACGTCTTGCGCGTAGTCGCCACCTGGAAGTCCTCCAACTCCTCCAGCCGCGCCAACGTGGATACGACTTCTTCCCCGACGACGTCACCACCCTCACGTGTATCCGCACATTCACCCGTCTCGTCCTCACCCGAAGTGTGAACCTGCACCGGACGCTTGTGGGAATGCATCCGCGCGGTGAGGGCCGCACCGAAGGCCCCCATGAGACCAGCGATGTCCGGGCGCACAACTTCGCGCCCCGTGAGCAACTCGAATGCGCGCAGCACGGAGTCATTGAGGAAAGTGCCACCCTGCACCACGACCTTCTCACCGAGGTCCGAAGGATCCTTCAGCTTGATGACCTTGTAGAGAGCATTGCGGACCACGGAATACGACAGCCCTGCCGAGATGTCGCGCGGATTCGCTCCCTCCTTCTGGGCCTGCTTGACCGAGGAGTTCATGAACACGGTACAGCGCGTGCCCAAGTCCACCGGTGCACTCGACTCCATTGCCATCTGCGCAAAGCTTCGTACATCGGTGCCCATGCTTACCGCGAATGTCTGCAGGAAGGAGCCACAACCGGAGGAGCAGGCTTCGTTCACGGAGATCGAATCCACCGCGTGATCACGGATGCGCAGATACTTCATGTCCTGGCCGCCGATGTCGATCACGGAGGTCACGCCGGGCATCAAGCGGTCTGCGGCACGGAAGTGCGCCATGGTCTCCACCACGCCTTCATCCATCTGGAGCGCCGCAGTGATGAGGCCCTCGCCGTAGCCGGTGGCACAGGACCGCACAATCGTGGTCCCCTCCGGTAGCTCGGTATGCACCCGGCGCACAATGTCCACGGCGGCATTGACCGGGTCACCCTCGTTCGAGGCATAGTGCGAGAAGACGATCTCATCATGCTCATCAATCACCACCGCCTTGATGGTGGTGGAGCCGGCATCAATTCCCAGCCAGCAACGGCCCCGCGCCTGTTCGATCGGGACTCGTGGCACCGACTCACGAGCGTGGCGAGTCAGAAAGATCTCGCGCTCCACCTCGTTGGCGAACAGCGGGCGCATGCGCGGCGATTCCGCGACAACCGCGCTCGCGGACAGTCCCCTCACCAGGGCCGCGAGTGGACGTGCGCCACCCTCTGCAAGCAGGGCCGCTCCCACCGCCACGTAGAGCTGCGCGTTCTCAGGTGTCACAAATTCCTTCGCTTTGGGCAGCAACTCCTCGTAGGCCTTGCGCAGCTGCGGGAGAAAGTGCAGCGGTCCGCCCAGAAACATGACGGTGCCTCGGATTGGGCGACCGTTGGCGAGGCCCGCGATGGTTTGGGTGGCCACTGCCGTGAAGATGGAAGCTGCCAGGTCCTCGTGTGCCGCACCCTGATTGAGGAGGGGCTGCAGATCCGACTTCGCGAACACCCCGCAGCGTGAGGCAATGGGGTAGAGCTGAGTGTGGCGCCCCGCCAGCTCATCCAGTCCGGCGGCATCCGTGTGCAGAAGCGTGGCCATTTGGTCAATGAAGGCACCGGTGCCACCCGCACAGGTTCCGTTCATGCGCTGTTCCGGAGTGGGATGGAGATACGTGATCTTGGCATCCTCGCCTCCCAGTTCGATGACGACGTCGACCGCCGGGTGCAGTTGCCGCGTTGCCTCCGTACCCGCGATCACCTCCTGCACAAAGGGAACACTCATGGCCTTGGCCACGGAGAATCCACCCGAACCGGTGACGGCCGCGAGGACGCCGCCATCGGGATACAGGCGCTCGATGTCACCGAGGAGACGAACCAGTTCGCCGCGAACATCGGCATTGTGGCGGCGATAGTCGGAGAAGATGACCCGGCGCCCCTCCAGCAGGACTGCTTTCACCGTGGTGGAACCGATGTCGATTCCGAGGCATCGCGTTGGTCGAGGCGTGGCACCCCGAGGTGACTGATCGTCTTTTCCTTGCTGTGCTGGCATCTTCGAGTTCTCCTCGTTCGCTTGTTTTGCATCGTAGGAGAGCCATCAGAGAATTTCTACACTGATGAAATTAGACTGGACGCATGAGCACTGACCAGCACACTTCCGCGCCATCCCAACGAAAGAAGACCGCCCCTCCTCTTGGGACCAAAGGACCGGGAACAGAACTTGATGAAATGCTCCCGAAGACCCGGGGGCCTCGGGCCAAACGTGGCCGGATACGTGACAACATCCGCGAAGTCGCCCGCGAGCAATTCATCACCCACGGGTATGACGGAACCACCCTGCGCGAAATCTCCCGGCAGGTGGGCTGCGATTCGGCCATGGTCTCCTACTATTTCGGAGCCAAGCAGCGACTCTTCCGCGAGTGTTTCAATCTCCCACTCGACCCCGTGGAGTTCATCCTCGCGAACCTGAAGGACGGACCTCAAGGAGCTGGAGAGCGAATGGTCCGTCACGCCCTGGAACTCTACGAGGAACAGTTCACCGCGGATACCATGAGAACTCTCATGCACGCCCTCATGACGGACACGGCCACGAACCAACGGTTCCGCAACTACATTCACCATGAAGTGCTCGAGAGTGTTCGTCAGGAGCTGGGCGCCACGAAACACATGGCGGAGGAGATCGAGCTTGCGATCTCGGCAATGTACGGCGTCGTCACCATGCGTTACATCGTCCGGCTGGAACCGCTCGCCTCAATGCCCGTGGATAGGCTGGTCCGAGAACTCGCACCCATCGTTCAGTACCGCATCGACCGCATCTTCGTACTCAGCCATGGCCCCGGCAGCTAATCCTCGGGGCTGATCTCGGGGCTGATCTCGGGGCTGGCCTGAGTTGCCACCGGCAGTTGTGCGCGGCTGAGAGTCAGCGCGTATCCGGTACCCGGTTCAACGACGACGCCGTCGTACCCCTCCAGTGCTTGCGAGATCTCATCCAGGCGCACCGTCGCAACTTGACCAAGGCGACCAGCCTTGAGCAGGCTGATCGGCGAAACATAGAGAGGAAGGAACCTGAAGTTCTCCTTGCCGGGCGACTCCTCCGGAATCGTCTGGTGGGGTTCCGTTATCACAGCCGGTTGCCGGCTCACGGTATCCAACTCGCTCGTTTCACTGTTCCACCCGCCAAGGTGGAAGAAAGTCCGTTTGGCCAGATGCGTGACTGCGTCCGCGAGCGCAATACCACCGGTACTCGCCCGGGCGAGTAGCAGGATCGTCTCAATTGTCTCGGCCAGAGGCTCGAGATCGCTGGAGGGCAGGAATCTGGGGTCCTTCTCCATGCCGTAGATCCAGAAGCCTGTGCAGGCCGCACCCGCGTTCAGCCCCTCGGACAGTAGCGTCAGGAGCCGCCCTCGGGTGACCTTGAGGCCAAATCGTGCTGCGCCAATCGGTCCTTCCAACCGTCTCATGAGCGACCCAGGGGTGAGAAACAAATGAATGGCTCCGCGAAGCACCGGCGAGGACTCACCTTGTGGTCCCATGAGAACTGGGCATGCGACGACTGCATCCCAGTGACCGATCGGATCCAATTCGGTGCGCGTCTTGCGCGCGGCTTCACGGGATATCGACGACGGAACTGCGGGCAGTATGCTCAGATGGGCACCGGCGTCGTTGATCGGCGTTGGACCGGGCGGGCGATCGCCAGTGGCGGAGGTGGTCCCAACGGACTTTCCGGAGGAAAACGAGGCCTCCAGCTGATCTGTCTCCACGGGAACAAGAGGTGTGGCTCCGATGCTCGGGGCGGAATCGCTGTCCGCCCCGAGGGGACGTAGGTCGAGGCCGCTGGCGGAATCGCTGTTTTCAGACATTCAAGACGTTTCGGTTGGGAGCTGGAGGATTGTGTGGGCACGGAGGGCGCGGCATGGCGGTGTGAAGTGGCTGCGGTCAGGAGTCTCGCGGGCGGGACGGAATCTCGCCCGCCTATCCTGTGACGCGTGCCCCGGAAAGACCGGGGCCCGCGAAACGGCGGATGAGGCTGCGCGGGGCAAGGCGCAGAATCGCGGCGGCGGTGCGATAACGAAGGGTCGGAGTGACAATTACGGTACCGCGGCGCACGGCATCGATCGCCGCGCGTACGACCGTGTTCGGGGAAGAAAAAGCAAGATTCGACCATTGGGTTGAATCCACGTGTGAGCGCTCATGGAACTCCGTGTGGACCAGACCCGGACATACAACGGTCACGTTGACTCCGCTGCCCTGCAACTGCGAGGCGAGACCCTCGGTGAAGGTACGCACCCAAGCCTTGTGGGCAGAATATGTTCCCTGCACGGTCAGGGCGGTCATCGAAGCGACATTGAGAATGCCACCGTAGCCGCGACGTTTCATGGCATCCGCGGCGGCGTGGCAGGTGATGAGAACGGCACGAACCATCGTGTTCAGCGCGTCGAGCTCACGTTCCAGCGAACCTCCCACAAAATCCTGCCCCAAACCAAAACCGGCATTGTTGACCAGCAGACCGATCGGGCGCTCCTCGCTGGAAACACGGTCAGCCACCGCGAGCGCGCCCTCCATCGTGGAGAGATCGGCGGGAAGCAGCTCGACGCGCACATTGGCGACCTGCCGAATGTGCTCGGCGACCTCTTCAAGGCGTTCCCGGTTGCGGGCCACCAGAACAAGATCATTGTTTTCTGCGGCCAGCTCCCACGCGAATTCAAGGCCAATGCCAGAAGTCGCTCCAGTAATCAATGCGGTTCCCATGGGGCAAGCCTAGCCGTAGGTCCGCAGCGGTGGCCCGAGACTCTCACCAACGACGAAATCTGTTGCGGGTGGCGGATCGCTGCGCCGGGATGTCGTTGCGGAGGCCGTTCGCGCTTGCTCCGGCAGGCCAGTGGGAAACAATCACCGCTAGGCTGGTGTCCATGAAGATTGCGACCTGGAACATCAATTCGATTCGAGCCCGGGCCGAGCGTGCGCTCGGAGTTCTGGAGCGTTGGGATCTCGACGTCCTGCTCCTGCAGGAGACCAAGTGCAAACCCGAACAGTTCCCTGTCGCGGCCTTTGAGGAAGCGGGATACGAGGTGGCGGCGGCGGGCCTGAGCCAATGGAACGGCGTCGCCGTCGTTTCACGTGTTGGCCTGGACAACGTGCGCACATCATTCCCGGGCCAACCGGGATTCGTCAAGGAGGATACGGACGGGAACCTACTCGGGGAACCCGTGGTGGAAGCTCGGGCAATCGGAGCCACCTGCGCAGGTGTGGACGTGTGGAGCCTCTACATTCCCAACGGGCGCTCCTTGCATGATCCGCACTACCGTTACAAGCTGGAGTTCCTCGACAAGCTGAAGGATGCCACCGACGTGTGGCTGGCGGAGAATCCCGATCAACAGCTGTTTCTCGGCGGTGACTGGAACGTGGCTCCCCTTGATACCGATGTGTGGGACATGAGCGTCTTCGAGAATGAGCTCTATGTGACGGAACCCGAACGTGCCGCCTTCAACGCCTTCGGGGAGATCGGTATGCGTGAAGTCACGCGCAACGCAGAGGGTGCCTCCTACACGTTCTGGGACTACCAGCGGCTGCGCTTCCCCAAGAACGAAGGTATGCGCATCGATTTCGCGTGGACCTCACCGGCGCTGGCGGAGCGAGTCATTGCCGCCCACATCGATCGCAACGAGCGCAAGGGCAAGGGCGCCTCCGACCATGTGCCGGTAGTCGTCGAGATCTCTGACTGAGTCACGAAGCGAGACCGTCACCGCGCAATGGCGCAGTGACGCAGTGACGCTCAACCAAGAAATTCGACCACCTTCTCCTTCGAAGAAGCCGCATCTCCAATGCGAAAAATCTCCTGAGTAAAGCAAAAGGGCTAGCAGTTCGTCATTCCTGACGACCGGCTAGCCCGCTTTCCTCGAGTGAAGCTCGGGAGACCACGTCCCCCTGAGCGAACCTCCGAGGCTTGATGACCTCGTGTTCGTTGGTGCTCCTGGCTTCCTCAGCGATCCAGCTTGTGCCCGATCTGCTCCAGCCACAGCTGCTCGGCAACGTTCCCGATGCCGTTGTGTACATAGTCCGGGCGGAACGCGTACCTCTGGATGTCATCCACGGTGGTCGAACCGGAAAGAACCAGATGGGTCTGCAGGCCGGACTCCATGCCAGCCAGAATGTCGGTATCCATGCGGTCACCAACCAGAGCGGTCTCTTCGGAGTGTGCATCGATCTTGTTCAGGCCCATGCGCAGCATCACCGGATTCGGCTTGCCCACGTAGTATGGCTGCTTGCCGGTAGCGGCGCTGATCATGGCGGCCACGGCACCGGTGGCGGGAATGGCTCCATCGGCTGAGGGGCCGGTCACGTCCGGATTCGTCGCGATGAAGCGGGCGCCGGCGTCGATCAAACGAATGGCCTGAGTCAGGGCATCAATCGAGTACGTGCGGGTCTCGCCAAGTACAACGATCTCCGGGTTGCTGTTGGTCATGACGAATCCGGCTTGGTACATGGCTGTGGTGAGTCCCGCCTCGCCAACAACGTAGGCACGGCGTGTCTCCGTCTGGGCCGCAAGGAAGGTGGCCGTTGCCAGGGCGGAAGTCCAGATGTTCTCCTCCGGAACGAAGAGCCCAGCAGACTCCAGACGTGCCGAGAGATCTCGCGAGGTGAAGATCGAGTTGTTCGTGAGCACGAGGAAAGGGATTTCCTTCTCGCGCAGAGTCGTGATGAATTCGTTGGCCCCCGGAAGGGCCTTCTCCTCATGGATGAGCACACCATCCATATCGGTGAGCCAGTTCTTGATTATTCGTGTCATGGCTACAAGCTTATGGCCCTTTCGACGCCATGGGTATGACCCCGCGCTCAGAATCGTGTGAACAGACGGTAACAAAATGCTGATATTTAGCCGATTTGGGACACTCGTCACCTCAAGTACCATGCTTGGGTGCGCGAGAGAAACCGGTTCCATCAGTACGGAACACCGTGACCGGCGTCCCCGGTACCTGGGACGCCGACATCACGTCAGTGGTTGCGAAGCGGCGGCGTCAGGTTGCAGTGGAGGATTGGGGCCACGTCACACGCCGTTCAGTTCAACCAGCACCCCGGGGCGCCCCAATTTACTGTCCAATCATCGGGTGTGCGAGCACATTGGCGAGCCTCCCCGGGAAGTTCGCCGCGCAGACCCCCTGCCCCTCCTGCACGGTGCCATCGGACAGCGTGACATCCGGGTCATTGGGAAGCTCGTCAACCGGCCACCAGGCCACATCGAGTGATTCCTCGGAAACAAGAAGACCTTCATCCGGATCCGCGACGAATGCGAAGCCTATGTCCCAATGGGCGTGGCAGGTAAAGTTGCCGTGAAGCACGTGCCTATCGAAGTCGACCGGCGCCCCACCGAGCAAATCAATGCGCGCCAGTCCCGATTCCTCCACAGCTTCCCTCGTTCCGGCCGCAACGAGCGAAGCGTCATCCCGATCCACATGGCCGCCCAGCTGCACCCAACGGTGCAGGCGGCGATGGTGGGTCAGCAGAATCTGCGAGAAATCGGGACTGAAAATGAAGGCCGACGACGTGATGTGCTCAGGCCCAATCCCTTTGAAGAGAGCCGCCTCGCCATGCTGCTCCAGAAAGGCCTTCCACACCACCGCCGACTCATCGAGCGCGTGAACATCGGCGGTCGCTCCGGCCTCGTTTCCCGATCCACCACGGTGACCCCGCGGGATCACCAGGTCCCACGAGTCAATTTCCGCGAGCGCAGATTCGGGCGTCAGTAGTTGTACCACGGCTCCTCCTTCGACTGGCTCAGCATAGCGGTTGCACCGCGCCCAAAGTCCCACAAAGTGATCCCCCATACCGACTCAGCGGCTGCTTCCGTGGCAGACTTACCTTCGTGACCATCCTGTCCAGCGACACCTTCACCTTCGCCCACTCCTACGCCGTCGTCTCCGGCCCGGGAAGAGAAATCACCTTCCACAACGGCGACATCGACGCGATCTTCCCCCTCGCTTCAGTGACCAAGCTTCTCACCGCATGGTCCACGCTGATCGCCGTGGAGCAGAAGATCATTGACCTTCGGGAGCCTGCGGGACCCAAGGGATCAATCCTGCGCCACCTGCTTGCGCACTGCTCCGGACTACCCTTCTCCGAGGGGGCAATCCTGGCGAAACCTGGCGAGAAAAGAATCTACTCGAATCTGGGATTCGAGGTCTTGGGCGAGGTTCTGGCTCCTCGCGTCGGCATGTCGGTTCAAGAGTGGATCTCGGCATCCGTCCTGGAACCCTTGGGCATGACGGCGACGACGGTGCCCGGATCCCCGGCGTATTCCGGCCAGTCGTCGGTGCGCGACCTTGCCTCGTTTGCATCCGAGCTCCTGCGCCCACAACTCGTGAGCGAGATGGTGGCCAACGAAGCCACATCAGTGCAGTTTCCCAGATTGTCCGGAGTACTGCCGGGCTATGGGCGCCAAGCAGACAATCGCTGGGGACTCGGACTGGAAATTCGTGGGCACAAGAACCCACATTGGACGGGAAAGAGCTTCTCCGCGCGCACCTTCGGACATTTCGGCCAATCGGGGTCCTTCCTCTGGGTGGACCCCACAGTCGACAAGTCGGGAGTGTTTCTCGGTGCGCAACCCTTCGGCACCGAGCAGAAGAAGAAATGGCCCGCATTCACGGACGCGATGCGAGAGCTGTAGAGGTCCTTCACAATGATGGTTGTGACTGCGACTTGGACCCTTCGGTTCCCGAAGGGTCCAAGGTCCAGGATCCAGGGTCCAGGGTCCAGGGTCCAGGAGCAGCTTCGACGTCGAACTCCAACGTTTGGTCACGAAGTCGCGGTTCCACGGGTAGATCTCGCACACAAAGGTTAGATCTCGTGCACAAAGGTTAGATCTCGCGGACGCTCAACACCAAACCGGACTTCTCGCCTCCAAAGGTTCCGAACTCTGCGGCATTGGCCACGTCATCGGCACTCATGAAGCCGGCATCGGCAACGACGGTGTCCCCGTCCTTGACCTCCCCGCCCAGAAGCATGCGTGCCAACTGATCGCCGATCTCGCGCTGGATCAGGCGGCGCAGCGGGCGTGCACCGTAAGCCGGATCGTATCCATCCATCGCCAGGTACTCGCGGGCTGCATCCGTGACCTCCAAGGTGATCCTGCGGCCTGCAAGCCTCTCAGCCAGCTGATCGACCTGTAGGTTCACAATCTTGCCGATCTCATCCAAGGAGAGCGGATCGAAGATGATCACGTCGTCCAAGCGGTTGAGGAACTCCGGCTTGAAAGCTTGGCGCACCGCGGCCATCACGGCCTCATGCTTGGCATGATCATCGCGCAGCGGATCCGTCAACGCCTGCGAACCGAGGTTCGAGGTCAGGATCAAGATGGTGTTCTTGAAATCGACCGTGCGGCCCTGACCATCGGTCAAGCGTCCATCGTCAAGTACCTGCAACAGAATGTCGAAAACATCCGGATGCGCCTTCTCCACCTCATCCAGCAGGATCACCGAATAGGGACGGCGGCGGACCGCTTCGGTCAGCTGACCGCCCTCCTCGTAGCCCACGTATCCCGGAGGAGCACCGACGAGCCGTGAAACCGTGTGCTTCTCCGAGTACTCGGACATGTCGATGCGCACCATGGCACGCTCGTCGTCGAACAGAAAATCGGCGAGAGACTTGGCGAGCTCCGTCTTGCCCACGCCCGTTGGTCCGAGGAACATGAAGGAACCGGTCGGACGGTTTGGATCGGCCACACCGGCCCGCGAGCGCCGCACTGCATCGGAGACAGAGCGCACCGCTGCCCTCTGACCGATCAGGCGCTCGCCGATGACATCCTCCATGTGGAGAAGCTTCTCGGTCTCGCCCTGCAGCAATCGACCAACGGGCACACCAGTCCAAGCCGAGACCACCTCGGCAATCTCGTCCGCATCCACGCGCTCGGCGATCATCGGCTCCAGATCGGAGTCCGCACCCTGCGCTTCAGCGGCCTCGGCAACCTCGATCTCACGTTCCACATTCGGAATGTCACCGTTCTGAAGGCGGCCTGCATCCTCGTAACGGCCCTCGCGGACTGCACGCTCCAGCTCGGTGCGCAACTCGTCCAGACGGACGCGCAGCTCACCAATTTTGTTGCGCCCCGCCTTCTCGTTCTCCCAACGGGCGTTGAGTGCCGCAAGATCCTCCGACTTGTCCGCCAGCTCCGCACGCAACTTGTCAAGACGCTCGGCCGCAGCGGCGTCATCGACCGAATCAGTATCGACGAGATAGGACTCCTCCATCTTCAACCGATCGACCTGGCGCTGCAGGACATCAATCTCCTCCGGCGATGAGTCGAGCTCCATGCGCAGGCGGGATGCCGCTTCGTCCACAAGGTCGATGGCCTTGTCGGGAAGCTGGCGGTCCGGGATGTAGCGACTCGAAAGCTCGGCTGCGGCAACCAATGCACCGTCGGAGATCGTGACCTTGTGATGGGCCTCGTACTTCGGGGCGATGCCGCGCAGGATCGCAACGGTGTCCTCCACCGAGGGCTCACCCACGTAAACCTGCTGGAACCGCCGCTCGAGAGCCGGGTCCTTCTCAATGTTCTCGCGGTATTCATCCAGGGTGGTGGCACCGATCAGGCGCAGCTCTCCGCGGGCAAGCATGGGCTTGAGCATGTTACCCGCATCCATTGCACCCTCGGAACCGCCTCCGGCGCCCACGATCGTGTGGAGCTCATCGATGAATGTGACGACCTCACCGGCCGAATCCTTGATCTCCTGCAGCACCGCCTTCAGGCGCTCCTCGAACTCGCCACGATACTTCGCACCGGCCACCATCGAGGCCACGTCGAGCTGAATCAAACGCTTGCCGCGCAGGGACTCGGGCACGTCGCCGTCGACCATACGCTGCGCCAATCCTTCGACGACGGCGGTCTTACCAACGCCGGGCTCACCGATCAGAACCGGGTTGTTCTTGGTGCGACGGGAAAGTACCTGAACCACCCGGCGGATCTCCGCATCGCGGCCAATCACCGGGTCCATCTTGCCCTCGCGCGCCAGCTGGGTCAGATCCTGACCATACTTCTCCAGCGCCTGGAATGTTCCCTCGGGATCCGGGCTGTCCACCTTGGCACTGCCACGAACGTTGGGCAGAACGGCAGCCAGCTGATCACGGGTGGCCCCGGCCGAACGCAGGATCTCCCCCGCCTGCGACTGGGAATCGGCAATCGCGAGCAACAGGTGCTCGGTTGAGATGTAGGAGTCACCGAGCGCGGTGGCCTCCTTGCCCGCATCCGTGATCACACGGGACAGCGGACGGGAAGCCTGCGGCTGGTTCACCGACGAGCCCGATGCTCCCGGCAACGTCGAGAGCGCAGCATTCACCCGCTCGGCAATATCGGCGCGGTTCACGCCCATCGCGTCCAGCAGCGCGACCGCCACACCACCGGATTGCTGCAAGAGTGCATTCAGCAGGTGCAGCGGCTCCACCTGCGGGTTTCCCGCCTCGGTGGCGGAGCCAATGGCCTGCGCCAACGCCTCCTGCGACTTTGTTGTCAACTTGTCCATATACGTCCCCCTTCGGGCTCAACTACGTCTGTCTCCAAAAGGGTGCGCCATGGCAACGAACAAGTCCGCCTCCACTGGCACACCTTCCGGCATCCGTAGAAAGTAACGTCTCCAAAGTTGAGACTATTCCGCTCAACTTTATTTTGCTAGAGCAATCCTCCGCGAATCGATCACTACCCCCAGATGTGAGACATCCACACCGCACGCATCGGTTGAGACGCGACAGCCTCACGAGAGTTCCACAAGCCTCACGCACCGCAGATCGGAGCGCCGTCAGCGTCGAAACGGCCAGAGCTCCGAGTACATCCGTGAACGGGACCGCACGAGGGACGCGAACATTTCATCGCACCATGCGCACAATCCTCATGCCGTGCAACTCCGACTCCTCGCCGTTCACAACAAACCCGTGCTTCTCATGGAAGTGCTGCGCCGGTCCGGGCCGCATCCACAAACTAGGATTGGTCGCATGGCGAAGAAGAAGCGGAGTCAGCAAGGAACCCATGCCCTTCAGATCCTGGAGGCAGCAGGGGTGCATTACGAGGTCATTGAATATGAACACTCGGAGCATCAGGACAAGGGCTTTGCACTGGACACCGCCAAGGTACTCGGGCGCGATCCTGCCACGATCTTCAAAACTCTCATGGCGTTGGTGGATGGCAACCCCATATGCGCGGTGGTACCGGCAACCAGCCTGCTGAATCTGAAATCCTTGGCCAAGGCCGCCGGTGGAAAGAAGGCCGAAATGATGGATTCCGCCAAGGCAGAGAAACTCACCGGCTACGTCACAGGAGGAATATCCCCTCTGGGACAACGCCGCTCCTACCCCACCTTCATTGACGAGTCGGCCTGCGACCTCAACGAGGTCCTGATCTCGGGAGGCAAGCGGACGCTCTCCATCGCGATCTCCCCAGACGTGTTGGCTGACGTCGTCAAAGCACGGTTTGTACCTCTCGCCGATCAGACGCGCCACTTCTGAATCACGCAATTCTCCGAACACGCCGGGCACCGGGCAGCCTGAACGTCCTCAGATCCAACCCTTCGACTTCGCGAACTCCACTGCAACGTGCCGGTTGGGAGCGTCAAGTTTGATCGCTGCACTGGAAAGGTAATTCCGCACGGTTCCCGCGGACAGGTGTGCCCGCGCCGCAATTTCGCCAATCGGCGCACCCTCGGCGGCGAGCTCCAAGACATCGGCCTCGCGCGGGGTCAATGGCGAGTCTCCAGCAGCAATTGCCTCGGCGGACAGCTCGGGATCAACGTATCGTTGCCCCTCGTGCACACGCCGAATGATCTTGGCGAGGCCATCGGCGGAGGTGGTCTTCGGTAGGAAGCTCCGCGCCCCGGCGGCCAACGAACGCTTGAGATATCCCGGGCGAGCGTGCGATGTCAGGATCATGCAACGGGTCACGGGCGATGCCTCCGCAACCTGTTCCGTCACTTCGATTCCATCCAACCCCGGCATCTGAAGATCGAGAAGGGCCACGTCCGGCTTGAGGTGGGTAATCTGGGCGAGGGCCTCCTTCCCATCGGAAGCCACAGCAACAACATCGATGTCCTCTTGCAGGTTGAGAATTGCCTCAAGGGCGTCACGCAGCAGCGTTTCATCGTCGGCCACAACCACTCGAATCGCGTTCACTCGCGTCCACCTTCATTACTCATCGGAACCTCGAGATCCCCCAAGACATCCCTGCCGATGGGAACCCACGCCACAAGAACAAAGCTATCGCCATTTCGTTCAACATCAAGGGTTGCACCCTTTCCCTCGAGTCGTGAACGCAAGCTGGCGAGCCCGGACCCCGGTACGTCACTGCCATCCGGCTCACCCTCGACGCTCATCGGGGTGACGCCACGTCCAAGCCCGAATCGTCGCGGACCCAACTCGCGCACACCATCATTGGTAACCGTCAACGCCACGCGACCGGGTTCGGAGTCGAGGCGGATGGTGCAGTGGCTGGCGTCCGAGTGGCGCACGATATTCGTGGCCGCCTCGCGCAACACCCAAGAAAGCGGTTCAGTCGCCAGCTCCGGGATCTCGCGAGCGTCGCCGATGAGACGCGTGGATACTCCGGCGGAATCCAACAGGCCTTTGGCACCGGCGAGTTCGGTTACCAGATCCGTTTTTCGATAGCCTGCCAGGACGCCACGGAGTTCGCGCAAGGCATCGTCGGCGAGCTGATGAACCGCCTTGGATTCCTTGACCGCTGCCTCGGGCCTGCCCGCGGCAGCCAACCCCGCCGCCAGATCCGACTTCAGAGCCACAGCCGTGAGGGTCCGGCCCAGAACGTCGTGCATGTCGCGGGCGATGCGCAGCCGCTCCTCGGCCACGGCGAGATCCGCCCGCATCGCATCCATGTCGGCCTGATCCTTGACCGTCACCGTGACAATGATCGACCACCTGATCGTCAGCATCATGACGACGAGAAGCACGAAAGTCGGCAGCCACAGGCTCCGCGCGGCGAACACGGGGTCGCCAGCAATATCGACGCCAACGAGCCAGCCGAATCCCACCATGAGGAGGCCCACCACGCTGGCTGTCACCAACGTCCATTGCCAAGTCAGCCGGGGAGCCATGGTCCAAGCCGTCAAAATCAGCGGCAGTATCGCTGGCCCGAATGCGAAGTCGAGCTGGCTCCTGTCAATCACGGTCAGGAAAATGCCCACCCCACAGGCTGCCACGCTCGTGGCTGTCAGAGCGGGTATGCTCCAGCGAGGCAACCGGCGCCCATCGAGCTCCTGCAACGCAATGCCCCGCAGCACCAGCACCGAGACGACCACATGTGCCACGAAAACGACACAGTAGGTCAGGATCCACGGGCGCAAGGGATGGCGCGCCAGCAGTACATGGACCATGAGGGCACCGATGAACGCCCACGTCATGTACAGCGGAATGAGGACGTAGCGGCGCATTTGCTCCTGTGCCGAGAGTTTCGGCCGATTCCTCCGCCTGCTCCTCATCAATCTCCCACCTCTCTTCGCTTGGGCGCACTGAGCGAGTGATTCCAAACCTACATCGGTACGCCACCTTGGGTGCCGTCAATCATGACAGCACCCAAGGCAGCAAAGCATCTCGTGGCACCTTCTCAACTTCAGGGGTATGGGAGGACGTTCAGGCACCTGTGTCCCTGCGGTACCCATGTAGCACGCCCTCCCGGTCTCCGGTCACTCATTCTCTGCTTCGCAAGCCGTTTCAGCGGCGGCGGGCGAAGATCATGGTCCTACGAGCCAACACCACGGCGCCCACGGCCCAGACGGCCATGACCACCAGCGCGGGGGCTGCCGCACTCCACGTGTCGATGAATGAAGATGCCGCACCCGTGGTGGTCTCGGCACCGATCATCGATGCCTCGGCAGTTCCCGACATCCCCAATGAAATCAGCTCGCTGACCGCGTGGAACGGCGTCCACTCGAACAGTCTCGCAACGGAATCGGGCAGCACGGACAGCGGCAGGAGCGTACCGGAGGTCAGGATCAGAAGCATGAGCACCGGCATCGTGGAGAACTGGGCACCTTCAACGGTGGTGGTGTAGCGCGATGTCCAGGCCGCCACCCCGCCAAGGAACACGGACGCTCCGACCATCCCCAGCAGGATGAGTACCGGATTGACGACGCCAGCACCGTCCACCAGCAGCAGCGATCCGACCACACCCAGCGCCACTTGAACCAGCGCCACAACCACGGAGGGCACACTGCCCGCCACCATGGCCTCCCAAGGCGTCGCTTCGCCGGTGGACATCCGCTGGAAAACACCTTCCTCGCGGCGCGAGACGAAGATGGTCGTGAGATTGACGTACACGATCAGCAGCAGCGCCCACACGGCAAGCGTCTGAACCAAGAAAGAGGAGAACACCACCCCACCCATGTTCGAGCCGAGCGACGGTGCCAGGATCGCCACCATTGTCACCGGCAGCAAGAGCGCTGTGAGGAGGATTGTGGGGTTGCGCAGGAAGAGCAGCGTCTCCGCCCGGGTGATTGAGTAGATCCTCTTCACGGGCGACGACGGCCGCGCCGCCCTCGCAGTATTCGCGCTCACGTGATTGCGTGCGGGACGTTCGATTGCAAAGTCAGGAGTGGCGGTCATGATGGTCCTTTCACGATGGAGGAGAAGCTGTCAGGCAACGCGTGCGGCGGCCTTGGCGGATTCAGCTTTGGTGGCTTCGGCGTCGGTGGTCTCGCTGACGGCAAGGAACGCCTGCTCCAGCGAGGCCGAGCGGGCATCGAGATCGAGCAGACGAATACCCCGTTCCTCGGTGATCCGAAGCAAGCTGGACAGTGTTGTCTGAAGATCGGTCGAATCGATGCGAACCTTCCCGCGATGGATCCCCGCCGCACCGATGATCGCGGGCAGACCGGCCAGATCCTCCGGTCGCAGGGCAGTTCTCGCTCCATCCAGGAATGCACCGTCACCTCCAGTAGGGGCATCCATGTCGCTGGAAATGCCGATCTGCCGCAAGGCCTCCCCTGCCAGCGCGAAAGTAATCCGAGAGGGTTGACTTGAGACAATCTCCGCCACGGTTCCTCGCGTCACTATCTGCCCAGAGGACATGATGAGAACTCTGTCGGCCAGCTCTTCCGCTTCTTCGAGGTAGTGGGTGGTCAGTAGCACGGTCACGCCGTCGTCCAGCATGGACTGGACCAGTTCCCAAGTGCGGCGGCGTGAGGCCGGGTCCAACCCCGTCGTCGGCTCGTCAAGGAACAAAATATCGGGACGCCCGAGAGTCGCCATGGCGAGATCCAGGCGCCGCCGCTCGCCACCGGACAGCGACTTCACGCGGACGCGGCTGCGCGACTCCAACCCCACGAGTTCAAGAGCCTCGGAGATGGGACGTGGGGCACTGAGCGTACCCGCCCACATCTTCAGGGTTTCCCCAACCGTCAGATCCTGCGCAAAACCGGCCTCCTGAAGCATGATTCCCGTGCGTGGGCTGATCACTTTGCGTTCACGGACGGGGTCCTTGCCGAAGAGTCTCACCTTGCCGGTGGTCGGAGCTGCCAGACCTTCAAGAATCTCGACCAAGGATGTCTTACCAGCACCGTTGGTTCCCAATAGGGCGACGAGTTCTCCCTGCCCCACGTGGAAGGAAACTCCCTTGACTGCGGTGAACCGATTCTTGCCCGTGCCGTACGTGCGTGTGATGTTCTCTGCTTCGAGAATGCTCATGAGGTCTCTCCTTGTTGGCCCTTACCGTTCTGCCTCAATTCTCCCGGTGGTTGTGCCTTCTGAGCGCTGAGCCATGTCATCGGCTCTCGTGGGTTTCTCATGGGCGATATCTGACAAATGTCATGGGTTGGCGTCCACAGCACCCGTACCTGTGTGCAACGATCGGTTCAGGCACCGATGCCCACTGTGACCCGTGGGAGCCGCGGGCGAATCGGCCCGCGCTCGGTTCCCGTCCGAGTCCTCACTCCTCGTCTGCACTCTCAAGGCGTTGGGCGCCGGGGCCCACGTCAGCCAAGGCGTCGTCGGGATTGAGAAGGGCGCAGGCCTTCATGGAAAGACAACCGCAACCAATGCAACCGGTGAGCTCGCGCTCCAACCGTTCGATACTCCGCCGTCGTTCCTCGAGCTGGCGCTTCCACGCCCGAGAGGCACGCTGCCAATCCTCGTGGCTGGGAGTGTTCTCCAGGGGAACCGATGCAAAGGCGTCCTGAATGTCCTCCAGCGCAATTCCCAACCGTTTGCCGATCGAAATGAGAGAAACGCGGCGCAGCATGTGCCTGGCGAAACGGCGCTGATTCCCATTGGTACGTATTGAGGTGATCATGCCCAAGCTCTCGTAGTAGCGCAGGGCGGAAACAGCCACCCCTGTGCGGCGGCTCATTTCCCCGATCGTCAGCAGTTCATCAGGCTCGTGAGAAGCCATCTCATACCCACCTCCACACTTGACCTAAAGTCAGCTTTAGGTTTTAGTCTAGCGTGAGGATCAAAAGAAGGGACATCCCATGACGTACGTGATCGCCGAACCATGCGTGGACGTGAAAGACCGTGCATGCGTTGACGAGTGCCCGGTCGACTGCATCTACGAGGGCATTCGGTCACTGTACATCCACCCAGATGAGTGCGTGGATTGCGGTGCCTGCGAACCGGTCTGTCCAGTGGAGGCCATCTACTACGAGGACGATGTCCCCGAGGAGTGGTCAGAGTACTACACGGCGAACGTGGACTTCTTCGCCACGATCGGCTCTCCGGGCGGCGCGTCAAGTGTGGGACCCTACGACATGGATCACCCCATTGTCGCGGCACTACCGCCGCGCCAGGATTGAGACGAAACGGGATGGAGAGCCAGCAGGATTGAGACGAAACGGTCAACGTTCACGCACCTCGCTGGCAGCGAACAAAAGGCCGGGTACCCGGGGGATACCTTCCTGTTTTCCGGCGTCAATGCAGGCTCTGGTCCCTCACACGAGATTCGGTCGAGCGCTATTGGGACTACCCAACATCGACTTCTCCGAGTACATTGAATGTGAGCTGGTTAACCGGCCAGCGTAAGGCGAGGAGAGGAGAGTTCTATGGGTTTATTTGACGGGGCCAAAGACTTCCTGCACAGCGATCAGGCTGAAGAAAAGTCGGATCGGGTTCTGGACAAAGCTGAAGAACTTGCCAAGAATGCTCTTGGTGATGAGAAAGCAGGCCAGATAGCCAACGTCCGAAATGCCGTCGATGAAAAGATTGGCAACGAGGGCAAGAAGTAAATCCTCGCATCATCCTGCTACGCGGCGGGACACAAGCTTTGGCCGGGAGGGCGCTCACTTCGGGAGAAGTTGGCGCCCTCCTCCCATGTCCGGAGGAGACCATTGCTCACACGTGGACTGCTCTGTGCTCGCCGGGATGCTGCGGTGTCGCCTGCCATTGAGGGAAGGGCGTCGGAATCCCGTGCAGGCATCAAGAGCCACTTGCTTGGCGAGGATCAGGGTTGCCCGGCGACAGAACGGTTGCCCGGTAAGGGTCGGGAGGCAGTGGGATCAGAACTCAGCACACACCGGGCGCCAACTCCAAGAGACCATCACGGCAGAGCGCCGTCTCCGGGAGCCGCCGTCATTTTCGGGCATCACCTTCGCCAGCTGTCTCGTTTGTCCCCTCACGCACCTAAAGTGTCATCATCAGCACGAGCGAGAAAATCGTCGCCAATGCAATCACAGATGCGATGATCTGCTTCCAACGCTTCTTAGGTGCAGGCAGATATTCCTCTCCGGGGATGTAGCCGCCGAAATTATAGCCACCTGAGGTTTGGCGCGGCCCTTCCTCGTCCACTCGTTGATGTTTCTCTTCGGACCATGAACTCATCGTTGCTCCTGACACAGCATTGCGTGATAACCCGGCATCAAAAAGAGGTCCGGCGGTCTCACCTCCCCGTCAGGGAGATTCCGCGGATCTATCGGCACACCTGCAGTTATGTACCGCTCAAGCCAGCATAGCTGGTCCACCGAAACGGTCGGACCAATCTAGTTGAATCCGCCAAGGCTTGAGTATGGCCTCGGCCACGTTTTAGCGACCGTGTCGCAATATTGCTCCAGGCCCCTCAATGAGAGCATCCGGGTCCATCAGCCAAGGGCCATGTCGCAGGGATTCGACATCCAGCGCCTCGGCAAACTCGCTCGCGTCACGTACTCCGTTCATCCCCAGGGAGTTACCCAAGAGCTCCACAACGTCATTCGATTTCCAACCGTATCCGGCCAGTTCTCGCAGCGTGACGGCTCCGTCACGTTTCGCGAGCCGCACCCCTTCGGCATTGAACACCATGGGCACGTGATAGTAAGCCGGGCGCTCAATCCCCAGCACTTGCTGCAGGTGGACCTGCCGCGGCGTGGAGGGAAGTAGATCGTCCCCACGCACCACCTGCGTGATGCCCTCGCGGCCATCATCAAAAACCGCAACAAAGTTGTAGCTGTAGACGCCATCCCCGCGCTTGATGACGAGGTCGTCCACGGCGCCGACGTACTCTCCCTGTATTTCGTCGACGACCACAAGTTCCGCCACGTCCGTTTTCAACCGCAGGGCAGGTCCACGTTGCATACCGGAAAGTTTGGCCCGACCAGCCTCTCGTTCAGCTTCAGAGAGGTTGCGGCAGGTGCCGGGGTAGGAGCCGGGTGGACGGTGCGGCGCCGAGGCCACCTCCGCCAGATCCTTGCGCGTGCAGTAACACTCGTACAGCAAACCCCGCGTTTCAAGATCAACAAAGGCAGCATCGTATTCTGCCTTCTGTGCCGACTGATGGATGACCGGCCCGTCCCAATCAATACCGAGCGCGGCCAGGTCGGCGAGCTGCCGCTCGCCGTGTTCGGGCCGCGAGCGCTCATCAAGATCCTCCATGCGCATGAAGAAAGCGAGTCCTTCGTTGCGGGCCAACGCCCATGCAAGCAGCGCGGTACGGAGGTTTCCCAAGTGAAAATCCCCGGTGGGCGAGGGCGCGTAGCGACCGGCACCGGCGCGAACACCGATGGTCAAGCTCGCGCGCTCCGCAGCGTCAATACTCGAAACCGGAGCAGCATCCGGGGCAAAAGCAGCACTTGAGTCCACACTGTCGTGGCCGGTCGCATCGCAAACACGGCTCTCGCCCACACCCACCGGATTACTCAGCTCAGTCACGTGCCAAGGAACCCATCGGGTCCCAGGCGGGCAGTACGATCGGTTCGGACCCGAGTACAGGCAGCAGTTCGGCAGGCAGACGATCCTTGCGAATCGCCACCTCGAAGACGTGCTGATCGAACCACGAGTCGTTCATGGTGAAGAATCCCTTGTCCGCGATCTGATCGCCCCACGAGTTCTCGATACGCCAACGCCGCGGCTTACCGTCAACGATATCAACCCCGGTGAACACCATCGCGTGGGTCATCAACGCCTCGCCGTATTCGAGTTCCTCAGCTTTGGTCATGGTGAGGTCGATACCGTAGGTTCCCTCGAAATCGAAAAGCTTGCCGTCCCAGATGCCCAGGTCTCGGTCACACTGCTTGGAGGTGTCACAACCCATCCATACGGCCTCGCCAGCCTCAAGTGTTGCCTGTGTAGCATCCCGAATCACCTCGATGGGCACGTTGAGATAGGTGACAGGATTGGCTCCCACCACGTTGCCGAGGCGATCCACGGTGAACAGGTGGTTGAACGGCGAGCCTTCGCGTGGGTCATTCACCAGACACACATATTCGTCCAGATCAGGCACATATTTTGCAGCGAACTCCAACGGGGTGAATTCTCCCTCACGATGGAAGTTGCCGTCCTTGTCCTCCCACTGCCAGAGGAATGTGGCCGGAGGCGTGCCGAGGTGAATGCTCAGTACGCGGTAGACCTGCTCCATGACGGACCGCTTCGCGGCTGCGACATCGCCTCCCTCATTGACGGCCCTTCGCAGATCCCGCGCGCCGCGGCGCAGCAGATTTTCCAGCGTCAGATTCATTTCACGGGTGTTCGAGGAGGATTCCGTCTCGGGCATCGCATATTTGGGAGCAACCCCGTACTTCTGCACCAGAGACACGAACATGTTCCACTGGCCACCGTCCTCAATGGGGTCGGAGAGCAGGAAGTGAACCGTACGGTCGTCGATGTCCCGGTCCGCAAGTTCAATCATCGAGACCAGGAAGAAGTTCGCCTTCTCCAGCTTGTCCCAGAAATGCAGGTAGTTTTGTGAAAACTCGAAGTTCTTGAGCCCGGTATCCTCATAGACCGCCGACTTGAAGGAGTTGAGACCGGAGAACAACCAGCAGCGGCCAGACTTCTTCTGGTTTGTGTTCGGCCATCGGTCCACCTTGACCGACATCGACGGATCGATCGATGTGACCACTTGCCGGTCCATCGCCACCTTCTTGATGGACGTTTCGGTCACCGCGTTCTGCACAATTCGTGCCGTCTTGTCCCCCGCAAACTTTTCCACAAAGGCCGCGAGCAACTCGCTGTTCAGCGATTCAACTGTCATATCATCTCCCTTTCACGACTTCTCCATCGTACGCCGTTGCTCCGAAATGTCTTCTTGCCCGCCGGTGGGGTTGCTTGCCATACAACGACGGCGAGGCCGCTCCGGCTTCATCAGGCAAGCGCTGGGCACGACGCACGTTGTACCAAGTGCCCCGAGTCTCATCATGCACCTGGGTACGCATCATTGAACCCCTCCCGTACATTCTCCTCTCCCGCGACAACAACATGAACCAACATGCAACCACACCGACCAAGAACGCCGACTCGTCATCGGACTGATCCTCTCGTAGGACTCTCACCTGCTCTTTTACCGGAATACTCGCACGGAATCTTTCCTTGGTCGTACGCCAATGCCACGTTGACGCGGATAGTGTTGATGATCATGAACACCAAGACATCGAAAGGGCAGCCAACCCGTATTCGAAGCCACACCGGCATCGGCTCCGAAGGATCCTGGGGATCGTGGCCGGTCTCGTCGCTCTGGTCCTCGTGGGCTTTGCGTGGGCGCTCCACACTACGGCACCGACGGTCTCAACGGAATCCGGCATGACGACCATCAAGATATCCGAACTTGGCGGGGTTCCCGACGCACGGCAATCCGAGTACGCCGAGACCTCCCCACTCAATGCACAATCTTCATGTTCGGTGGAAGCCTCACCCGCGGAGTGTTGTGGGAGCGCACCCAAACCTGCAACCGTACTGTGCACAAAAATCAGGTGCACAAGTATTGTCAGCTAGCTAACGCTGGTGTGGGCAACGTCCACTTTGGTGAACCTGGTACCTTGGATACAGTGATAGGAGTGCCCGTGACATCCAAATTCCCTGTTGTAGATCTCTTTGCTGGTCCGGGAGGTCTCAATGAAGGCTTTTCACAGGCCTGCGGTGGGAACGTCTTCCAGACGGTGATCTCCGCCGAAGTCGAGCGATGGGCTCACGAAACCCTCCTCCTCCGGAAGGCTGTTCGTGAGGCCGGATTCCCGGAGAGCTACTATCAGTTCCTCAATGGCAAGATCACTTGGGAACAGTTCAGAGCAGATGAACTGATTTCAAGACATTTCAATGCCGTCGTGAGTCGTTCTCCGGCGATGGAGCTTGGCAAGAACAATCGTGAGAAGAACGACTTCCTCATTCAACACGCGTTGGAAGAAGCTGGCATTCAAGAGTCGAGCAACAGGCCGTGGGCACTCATTGGAGGTCCTCCGTGTCAAGCGTATTCGCTCATTGGTCGGGCACGACGCAGGCACGACGCCACTTTCTCCGACGATCACAAACATGTTCTCTACAGAGAATACCTCCACATCCTCAAGAAGTTCCGTCCATCTGTCTTTGTCATGGAGAACGTTCGGGGCATTCTGACTTCCAAGCTCCATGGCAATCCCATCTTCGATCAAATACTTCGTGACTTGAAACTCGAGGGTGCCTATCGGATCCATTCGCTCGTCACGAATCGGAATCCAGACGAACTCACCCCCGGCGACTTCGTCATCAATGCCGCGGACTACGGTGTTCCCCAAGCCCGGCAACGAGTAATCCTTCTAGGCATCTCGACGTCACGTGAACTCACTGTTCCAGTTCCCACCCTCAAGAAACGCGTGGTTTCGCCAACAACCGTGCGGGAGGCAATCGAAGGTTTACCTCGTGTGCGATCAATGATCTCACCCGTCTCCAAAGACAATGAGCAGGCATGGCGGGCAATTCGTGACGCTGCCGTTTTCATCGTGAAGAACCACGGAGGCAAGGTGCCCAAACAGAGTGTGCAGCGGCCCCCGCAGGTGGGTGGCGCTCTCGTACACACAAGGGTCAGCACAATGAACGACTCGACACTCGACAAGTGGCTCGTGGACAAGAAGCTGACAACCGTTACGCTTCACGAGTCTCGATCCCATATGCCCTCGGATCTCAAGCGATACTTCTTCTTGGCAAATCATGCACTGACTCACCCCGCTCAGAGACAACCCACGGTCACCGAGTTCCCAGAAGAACTGGTACCTGCGCACAAGAACATAAAAGCCTCAAACGCGCCCTTCGTGGATCGCTTCCGCGTCCAGACATGGGACGGCCCGAGCTCAACAATTGTCGCTCACCTTTCCAAGGATGGGCACCATTTCATTCATCCCGATCCCAGCCAAATGCGCAGTCTGACCGTCCGAGAAGCAGCACGATTGCAGACCTTTCCGGACAATTATTACTTCCGCGGACCGCGGACGGCGCAGTTCCAACAAGTGGGTAACGCGGTACCTCCATTTCTGGCGAAACAGATCGGCGAAATAGTTGCGGAACTGCTCTCTTCGATGGAAAGTGAAGGTAGCTCTTCCTAGGAGGACAAAATCATGGTGTACAGAGCACCCGCGGTCCCCACCCACGAGGTGAGAAAAAGATTTCAAAATCAAAAAACAAGAGACACCACACCCGAGATCCAGCTCCGGAAACTTCTGTACGCCCAAGGGCTCCGCTATCGTGTCAACCACCCCGTGGACGGACTTCCTCGCCGCACCATCGACATCGCCTTCACGCGACTACGCCTCGCCGTATTCATCGACGGATGCTTCTGGCACGGATGCCCTGAACACTTCATACCACCGAAGAACAATGGATCATGGTGGGCAGACAAGATAGCTCGTAACAAGGAACGCGACGAAGAAACGAATACGCACCTACGTCAGCAAGGATGGGTGGTACTCCGGTTCTGGGAACACTACTTGCCATCGGCGTCCCTCGAAGTGGTGACGTCAGAGATGGAACGTATCAAATCTGAATCCGATCAACGAATTCCGTGATCTCGGAGTCCGACATCGCATCCAACAAAAGCGGTCCAGTTGCAATCGACGCCTCAAAATAGAGTTTTCGAGCAAAGCTCGAACGCGCTGGCCCCTGATACTCAAGAACACGACGAGCCAAGGCTATGACCAACGCTCGATTTCGCGCAACAGCGGTTCTCTCAAGGAGTCCCACCAACTCGTCCTCCCCCAACGGGCTGGCGGCCAAAGCTTGGATGTCACCAAGAATACGCTCCCGCTCCCAGACTCTCCTCAAGGCATTTCGCCTCGAACCCAAGAATCGGTCTCGATGGAGTTCCGGGAACCGGGCCACAACAAGGTCCGGGAACACATCCAAAGAAAGGTAATTCCAGACCTCGGCATGAGCGGCATCTGAGAGTACTATGTCCAAGTGTTCATGCAGCGCTCTGCCAAGCTCTCTGTCGAATGCAGTCCGATTTGCGATCAACGTCAGCCCATGACTCTGCTCGTTGATTCTTTCCATGACGGACGCTCGCAAGGACTCGAGTTGGCTGGCCCGTATGGGTATCCCCCCGGTGGCTATCGGCACGGCTCGATCGTCGTCGATGCGTATGAACTGCCGCAAACCTTCACTTTGCCCCCGATTCTTTTGGACAGCTTGGCGTATTCCCTCCAACGTCACCAGAGACGATGCTTCATCCAACCGTGGATACACATACATCTACTTTTCCTCCCAGGGACGGAAAGCCGTCTGGAGGAGTCTCTCGAACCTACCGGGTTCGCGATCGAGCAACTGAATGCAAGCCGACAAATCAGATCCCAAGGTACCCTCCGCCAAAGATTTTGCTGTCTCTCCGAGACTGCCATCTGGCCAATCACTGTCTATGGGTTCACCACTGGCCGCAACGGTGGCAGCAAATGCTATGACTCGACGCGCAATATCCATTTGAAGAAAACGCACATGAGAACAGTCGACGCCCATCGCTATCTTCTTCGATGCCGGCAAATCGGTGTTCACATACAACCGCATCCCGCTCACCACACTGGACTCGAGTGACGCTGCCTCAAGGGACAATGACCACAATGCCGTCTCGAGTCCGGCATCCTCGAAGGACACAGCTTGAGTTGGAAAACGAGAACCGTCGCCCTCGAGTGCAACAGTCTTTCCATTGTCATCCAACAGCCGTTGACCTTTGGTACCCGCCACGTCAGCCTCATCAGTCGAATGGTCTTCGCCAAGAACCAAACTGGAATGCAAGGTTATGGCTTCGGCAACCAGTCCCGGAGGTACATGCAGGGACAACCTGACCAAGCTCACCTCCGAAGGCACGGTCTCCTTGAAAACAAGCCGCTCACCACTAGTGGCACAATCCACGATGGCCACCACAGACAACGGAATCATCTCGGGAAGCTTGGTTGATCGGGAAATCTTGCCGCGGTCAACATCAACATCGCGTTCGAAGGTCAGAGTGGATTGGTAATCCCACCCTTTGATTCGATCCCCAAGCTCCTCCGGCTGTGCATCGTCAACGTGTACTTGCCACGGTCCCCATGTAACGTCTTGGCGAAGGGCTCTTCTGTAAGGAAACAGCCTCACCGAGCCACCTGCCTTATTTGAACGTCGATCACCAAGTCTCTCCGGGAGCGAATCACGGCCCAAACGCCGTCATTTGATCGAAGCAACTCATCTCCCTGCTCCACCAGTACCGGTTCGTCATCAATCGAAGAAGTCCAACCAACCAGACGAGCCAGCTCAGTGTCTTGGGTACTTCCAGATTCCATGACAACTTGCACGACGATCTCAGCTCCCTCAAGTGACTGCATTTGACCCTTCGACTCAATCCTTATGGCGGACCACCGCCAGACATCGTCAACTCTCATGACATGTGAGTCCACAATCTCGGGGACCGTTCTCGACCACAGAGGTTTCTTCGCATGCGCACCAGGCTTGCGAGACAATGGCGCAGCGCCCGGTACACCGGTCACAAACAAGGACAACCTGTCTGCGAGCTTGGCAACCGACTGCTGCTCCTTTCCTTTCTCTCCAGCGACGTCAATCGGTGGTTGCAAGAACTCGTTGATCTTGTTCTTGATCTCCCGGTAGGCAACGTTCACAAAAGTCTTGGCGGGCCTCTCGAGTTGGGTGGGTACCCAATCGTCATGAGCCGGAGGTTCCGCCCTCGCGAAGACATCATCCAAATCGGGATGCGGCTTGAACACCGCTGCCCATTGAAATCCTTCAACCTCCTTTGGGGCAAACTCCATGTATTTCACGACAATCTCTGCCCCGGACCTCATGAGACTTACATGGTGAGCCTCTTTGCCAAGGCCGATGTCTTCCGGATTCGACGTGACTGGACAAGGGGTCACCGCGAGTTGGCCAAGTTCACGTTTTGGCCTCAACGAGCTCAGTGTCCACACAGTCGGAGTAGATCGCTCAATTTCCTCCAAACCAGACTGATGATTGCGAACGCTGGCGAGGCACTGAACAAAAGGCCGCAGAAACGACACTGACTTAGGATGGGGTATCGGTAGCTCATCGCCATCCACCCTCAGATCAATCTTCATCTGCCGCTCGAGATCTGTCCCCACGAGCTTTGGCCACAGATCGAGCAAAACCGCATTGCGGACCGATTCCATGAAATCCTGAGACACAACATGGCCACCCTCATCCTCCAGCTTCGGATCAATCAAGAGCATTGAGGTGCCCGTCTCTCCTGGTTCAAAACCTCGCGAGAACAGAACGCTCCCCAATGAGTCCGCCTCAGATCCACACAACGGTAGGATACGGCTCCCTTCGTCCTCCGACACACCCCACCAATGCCGACCCGTGTAGCGTCCTTCACTCATGTCAAAGGAATCACCCACTCCCGACGCAATGAATCGAGTCTCGGTTCCGGAGGCAGTCTTGACTCGCGTCCAGAATATGACCGCACCTGAAGATGTCGCCATGTACGCCGCCATCTTTCCAAAGCCATAAGTGCCACCGCCAGTCGTATCAGTGGGGGGAACCCCCACATTCAGGACCAAGTCAATGAAATTGGTCGATTCTCCTTTTGGAACAGGTAGATCATTACGAGTCGGCCCATCCAATCCACAAGTACCTCGATCATGTATCTCAATGACTTTGAGGTTCTTCTTTGCCAGCGAAGCTGCCAGTCCAAGTCTTTGAGTTCCATCCACAAAGACCCGCCCACGCAGCAAATCGCGTTGTTGTTCGGTAAGCTCGCGAAGGTGCATTCCATAGCTTGGAACAGAATCTTCCAGTCGTGCATCCCAGCTGTTCTGTGCGGTCTCCCTCAACAATAGAGTTGGCAGCGGCACGTTCGGATTCCCGAGCAACTTGAGAGCCCCAGCTCCGTGTACATCTCCCGGTCCAAACCTTTTCGGAAACCAACTCAACGCGACATCTTTTGTCTTCATGGTCAACGAGACCTCCCCGGCTCCACGAGTTCTTCCCACCTCATCAACGGCCTCCTCAAATGAAAGGCCCCTGTGAAGTGCCTGCCGAGCCAGTTCGTAGTCCTCACCGCTGGTTTGCAGACCAGCCTTCCTCAGATGCGCTGCCAGCACGGTTCCAACAGTTACTTTTGATGCAAGAAAATGCTCTCCAAGACTCTCTGCTTCTCTTTTCAAATCACTCATGTTCACCCGGCAATCCACGCCTCAAGTGCTTCGCGATAAGCTTCTTCGTCATCACCGAAACCCCCTGGAGGAAGCGAAACATCGTAGGTGACATTTGAAATCGAAGTCTGGATACTCGCAGGAATGTGGTCACGTCGCAGTGATGGGAAGTTCTCATCAACAAGCCAAAAGCGTTTCCTGACAACTTCAAAATGATGCAAAGGTGTCTCCCTGAAGAGATATCCTGTTTTCGCCAGTTTCCCGAGGAAACTTGCTCGATCAACATCACTGCTGAGTATCTGTGCCGCGACCGAACGCACGGTGATCCCGATCTGCACTGACCTCAAGTGCACAACGACCAAGCCGAGGGACTCAAGCCCCATCGGATCCAGTTGTTCTATATTGGAAACCCTGATCGTGTTACCGTCCACCGTCCTGTTCGATTTCACTTCAATGGCGTGCATTCCATGGTTGAAGTCTCTTGATGCTCCGAGCGGGCCTTCCCATCCCTCCAAGGCAGTCTCCGGCTCTTGCCGCACAAGGTCGAGCAAAACCAACAACTCGCATAGCAAACCTTGTTCCACATCCAAAGAGAACGCTCCAGTTCGCGTACTGAAGAGCGCTCTCCACTTCTCCAAGATCGCAAGACAAACCTCAACAGGATCCTCTTCCAATTTTCGAACCGATTCGAGCACATCTTCGACGAGCTCGTCAAAGACTCCGCGGAGGGAAGGAGCATCACAGAAGAGATCAGCGAATCTCGTTTCTTGTCCGCCCGGAAGAACCAAAATACGCTCGACCAACTGAACATGGCTGCTCTTTCGATCCTCACGCGTCATGCTTCGTGTCAACGAAATCAGAAAGTGGTGCCCACCATCCTGTCCGACACCCAGACGAAGAGTATTTCCCGTCTTGGACTCTCCAATGGGACGAGATTTCATCGGAGCATTCCAAACCTTGGAACCTCCTTCTTGGAGGAGAGCAAAAGTTTCAGCTACAGATCCAATCATTGGCTGATGCCGAGCAGTTCGTCGGCATTCACCTCCCGGGAATCCTCGGAGTCGACAGGTAGTTCCAAATCGTCAGGAACGTCCATAGACATGGGCTTGACCGAGTAATACTCTGCGTCATAGGTATCCAACTCAACTTGGACCCTTGGAAAGAACATGCCCAGACCGATAATGGGCGCGGCTGCCTGCATCTTTCGACGCGTCGGGTGATTCGTCCTGAGGGCCGACCCCATGGGGACCGAGTGCGGATCAATGGGATAGATCAAGAGCAAGCCTTCTGGTTTCGATGATGCGCAGTTTCTGACTTCTTCAGGTCGAATACGCCCCAGAGTTCGGCATTCTCTGACGTAATCTGGGGACAAATCAACATACCAGTCCGGTCTTGAGATGAGTGCCTTGATGTTTGCTGTCCCCAATGGGGCATCGTAGAGAGGTGCACGGTTGACCATCGGAGTCTGGTCACTGAATCCCAGTGGAACTGTCTCGCGCTGTCCCCTTTGTTTTTCTTGCGCTGCTCCCATGACCACGACATTCCACTTGGAGTCCAGAGCCGACTTCTTGATCCAACCGGCAATCAGCTCGCTTCGGAGCGAAGGCTGCTCCTTGTGAAAGGAGTAGCTCTCAAAGAACTCTGCGATTGCAGAAGCCGAAATTCCCCTGGCGATTCGACGAGACGCAGATGGGTTCAGCTTCTCGAAGTTCTCGAAACCTATCTGAGAGATCAAGGAACGGGTGGCCTCCAAGTTGCTCTGCAACACATCAACGGCCTTCTCTTCCAAGATGAACGTCTGCTTGTGGGTATTTGCGTACGAGAGCCGTACTTTCTCAGCAGTTCCCATTTTTGCAGTGATTTCAAGTCGTCCGGGATGGGCTCGAACCTTGACCCCCAGCTGCTGAGGTGTGATCCGTGCACTCTCCATCGCATGTATGTCTCTGCGGATTTCCTCCTCTATGGACGACAAGAACCTGAAGTCGGAGGCCAAGTCCGCGGTGGTCCAAATCCGGGGCAAGTCTTCATATCCGGGTCGATATCCAAACCAACGTCCCATTTGAAGCAACGTGTCATAAGTGTTCGAAGACCTCACGAAGTAGGAAACGACCAAGCCTTCCAACGTGAGACCCCGAGAAAGCGTTGCTCCGCCAATCGCAATCAGAGTCTTGGGAAGAGATTCACCAAGTTCGTCATCCTTGTCGTAAACCAGTCTCTCGAGCGACGATCCGTTGTCGACAAGCACTTTCACCGCACCAATCACCGCAGAGAGTTCATCCTTCACCTCTGGCCAAGGCACAGACCTTGCCTTGGCCACGTCCTTGACACGATCAATTTCTTGAAGATACAGCTCTTGAAATTCAACATCGGCGGAGTCAAGCGTCTTGAGCAAGAACCTGACACGGTCCCGCATCGCAAAATGGGGCTGAGTGTAATGGGTCGTGTGAATGAGCATCGAACTGTGCTTGTACTGGCCCCGGGCTCTACGAACAGCTGTCGCAAGCAAGAACCATCTCACGGCAGTCACGAGCGAGGCCGGGAGTTCAGGATCAAAATCATCTCGATCGGCACCCCTGCTCGGAGCTTTCAGGGACTCAGCCTCTTCCTCCGTGATAGTTCGGACCATGTCCAATCCATCATCAGGATTGTCATCCTCATCAAGTTCATCTCTCCCGAAAATTCGTTCAGCCCCAAAATAGGAATCGGAACGATTCAGATCAATGATGAAATTGCTCGGGTAAAGATCGCCTGCATCACTCGGGTCCATGAAGACATTCGCAAATGGAGTGGCCGTGTACCCCACATAGGAACCCGTCGGTGTCGCCTCCCAGATCTCGCGCACGAGCTTGTTGATGGCAGTTCGGTCCACACCATGCTGAGCCGAATTCGGGGTGGCCTGATCAGCCTCATCATCAATGATGAGAATTGGGCATTTGCGCCTGACCACCTCATTGATGTCTCGCAACCAATCCCGCAGTTTCCGCAGTCTGGCAGAGTTCTTCTTGACAACTGCGATCATGAGAACCCGTTTGCGCGCGAGTGCTTCTCCATCCACAACCTTGCCGAAGTCTTCCTCACTTGTCGTCAGATGCGCCCATTCCGATTGGAGAAGATCATTCTCAAGCCGGATCTGCGTCTGGCGTCGAAGATTGTTGTGAAGACCAGACAACACAATAACCATCCGGTAACCCGCGTCAACCGCCTTCGCAATAACAGCGGTGTAATTGGCGGTCTTGCCCGATTGTACATATCCCAGGACGAGACCTTTCTTCTTGAGGCCCCCCACATTTGGATCCGCCAAATGGGCCACAACCGTGGATGACGAAGCATCAAGCTCTTCCACGTAGTCCGCGCCCTCATTCTCCAAGCGCGCCTTGAATCGAGGCCAGCACACATCACCTTGCTGAGGCCCGATGTACCAATGATTAATCTTGGCCTCTTCCTCAAGGCTCTCGTACTCGCTACTGTGGACGCCCGGAGGGTTGCCCAACATTTCGAAGACACGTGCCTGTTCTCGGAGTTTCTCGACAATTTCCTTGATCAGGTTCTTGTCGACCATGGATCCAAACCCTCGCGTGACGGCTCTCTCCGCGTCATCCAGACTCTCAGAATACTGACGAAGTCGACTGACAATGGTTTCTCGAATGAACTGGGGATCCATACTGTTTAGCCCTCCTTGATAGCACATTGATTCTGCCAGAAGAACGACCGAGACATCACGCATTTTGCGCCCAGTTGTGGCAAAACAAGGAATCGTGGACCAACGCACCAGAAAACGGCGGCCCCTCGGGTGGAGGACCGCCCACCCAATGAGCAATCTTCAGGTGCAGCGGAAGCCTCCCCCGATACCGGTTGCCACCAGATAGCCAGCGTTGACGGCCTCCCCAACCTTGGCCGGTTCGACACAGTCGCCGATTGCCTCAACAGTGACTCCGCGCTCCTGCAGCGCGCGCGTCAGCGAGTCGTTGGGCCGTACTCCGAAGGCCGCGACCACGGTATCGGTGGGAATGAAGTGCTGGCCGTCGGAGGTCGCCGTCGTCACACCGTCATCGGTTACAGCAATGACCGAATGCCCCACGTACAGCTTGACCCCCAGACGATTAGGAACCGTCGTCGGCAAAAATGAAGTCCAGCCCGACGCGTTCGAGTTCCCTGGCAATTCTCACCGATTCTTCGACCGTGCGACCTCCCGGAAATCGGTGCTCGACGGATAGCCGGAAGCTGACCGGCAGGTTTGGAACTGCATCCTTGATTGCTCGAATGATGTCGACGGCGAAGCGGCACCTGTTTTCTGTCGAGCCCCCGTACTCGTCCTCACGGTGATTCCAGAGTGGACTCAGGAACTGGTCGATGAGGTATCCGGTGTGCCCATACCATTTCCCATGGGCAGCATGATGACGCGGTTGGCAAGCTCGAGAGGTCCGATGGTGATGGGTTCCAAAATGTGGTGATAGGTCGGTTTCATGGCGATCAACGTCCTTATCGATCGAAACATGGGCGAACTCGGCGCGCCATCGCGTGAAAAGCTCGCGTGGGCCGCCTTGCTACCAGCCCACCCACTTCAATGCTTCCACCAAACGGGGGTGTCGTGTTGGGAGCATGGTCCCCAAAGGGTGGGGCCGGGAAGAACGATTCTTCCCGGCCCCACCTTTGTCATTGTGCAGTATCCGTCCCAACCACGCGGATCACGCCCGCGAGATCAGGGAGCCACTGGTCAATGGATGTTGACTGTTGTTCGTGTAGTTGTCAGCGGCGGTAGGCGGCGAGGGTGTCAACA
>WPCI01471620.1_pt1 | contig 33791 bp, 32 predicted proteins | sample 5399871 | NCBI WGS metagenome assembly WPCI01 (sample SAMN12869469, study PRJNA574797) | sludge metagenome | isolation source: wastewater treatment of pH7 | place: China:Beijing | collected 2019-05-20 | reverse complement strand
CAGGGAGCGAATATAAACAAGATCCGCGAAGAAGTTGGAATGGTTTTCCAGCGTTTCAACCTCTTCCCCCATATGACTGCCCTTAAAAACGTTGCCCTTGCTCCCATAAAAGTACGCGGGCTTCCTGAAAAAGAGGCTTATGACAGGGCTTATGACCTTCTTAAAAAAGTGGGGCTTGAAGACAAAGCCGATGTATATCCAGGTTCCCTTTCCGGAGGCCAGCAGCAGAGAGTTGCAATCGCACGAGCCCTTGCCATGCGTCCTAAAGTGATGCTCTTTGACGAGCCAACTTCAGCTCTTGACCCTGAGATGGTGGGAGAAGTCCTGAACGTCATGAAAGACCTGGCAAAAGAAGGCATGACAATGATTGTCGTGACCCACGAAATGGGCTTTGCCAGAGAAGTAGGAGACCGCGTGCTTTTCATGGATGACGGCATCATAGTCGAAAAAGGGACGCCTCAGGAAATCTTCTTTAATGCACAGAATGAGAGGACAAAGTCTTTTTTGAGCAAGATCCTTTAATAGTACTTATTAATTGAAGATTTCTCCTTTTTCCTCATAATTTTTATGGGATAGCTCCATTTAACCCCTGTATTTGTAATTGAGGTCAAAAAATGAAAGAAACCCTGAAATCTTATCTCGATCTCACACGCGCTCACTTTCTTCCTGCCTGGCCCCTCGTCTTTTGCTCAGGACTTGTGCTCGCTTTCGCAAATTACGGAGGCTTTTCCTGGGAGTTAATTATTAAGGCTGCACTGATAGGCCTGTTCGGGTTCGAAGCCGGCTTTGTGCTCAACGATTACGTGGACAGAAACAGAGACAGGCTTGATGTGGAAAATACCATGACAAGGTACTGGAGGCCTTTTAAAGAGAGGCCTGTCCCTTCAGGCAGGATCTCTTCAAAAAATGCTTTCTGGCTGTTTATTTTGCTTGCGTTAGTCACTTCAGCCCTGATTTTCACCCTTCCCTATCCTAATTCACTTTACGTTTTTGCGATCATGCTGTACTCTTACGGCATCGAGGCTTTTTATCAGGTAAAAAAAAGAGACCAGAAACTTCCTGTTGCCCAGCTTCTCGGAAGGACGGATTTTACCCTTTTTCCGGCAGCAGGCTATCTATGCTACGGACAGCCGGATATGACCATACTGCTCTATATGGTTTTCTTTTATCCCTGGACGATGGCTCATCTGGGGCTGAATGATTTCATTGACCTGGAAAATGACCGGGCAAGGGAGATGAAATCAATAGCTGTCCTTTACGGTGCAAAAGGGTCCATGTACTGGGTTACAGGTTTTACGCTCCTGCATTTCTTTATGTCCATTTTCTTCCTCAGGGAACTGGGGAACATCGCTCTCTATGGTTTCTTCGCAGGCTTTGTGCTTCTTGCAGGCTCAAACCTCTATCTCTGGAGAAAAAAGAGTCCAGGTGCCGGAATGAAGATCCTGCCCATTTATCACAGCACCCTTGTGATCTATGCGGTTTCGATCATTCTGGACTTTATTTATTAAATCTGTAACCGTGTCCGTGCCTGCATGAAGGCTTAATTTAACCTGAAATCAAATTCACCTGAAAAAAGGCTAAAACAGCTGAAAAACGATTTTTTTACGCGGGCTGTTTTTCTTTTCCTTCTTTTTCGAAGCAAGATCCTTTTCCGGTTCAATTTAGCAAGATTTAATTATTTCCTCCTCTCATCTGCTTTAAGTCTTTAAAGAAGAGGGTCTGCAAATGAATAAATGGATAAAAATTCTTGGAGGGCTCATCTTATTTGTTCTCCTTCTGTTCATTTTGGGTTCCCTGTACATGGAAAACCAGAGTGAAAAGATGTATAATGACAGCCTTATGAGTAGCTATGATTACAGTATAACCATAACAAGCAACAGCACTCTTCAAAATGTAACTCTATATTTGCCTGTTCCGGTTTTTGATAATAAATCCGGGATCGGGCTGGAAATGGTGAATGGAGACTATTACAATAAGCCTTCGGACTGGAATCTCAGCCTTGAAGATACTGAATACGGGTTAATGTTCAAAATAGAAGCTGCTGAAATTCAGCCGGTCTATCATTCTCTTCCTGTGGCTATGCCAGAGCCTGAGCCCGGGTCTGATGATATTGAAAATGAAATTCCGGAGGCGGAGCAGATTGTGGAATCTCACGAGTACTCCGAGGAAACTCCGGTTCTCGCCTCAATTGACTTCGGGACCTCCTTAAAAGCTGACCATCCGATCAATACAAGATTCCCTTATGGCAACGAATCCGTACTTCTACCCAAACATAATCTCAGGGAATCCGAAGAAAGACCGGAAATACCTTTACCCGATTATATTAATCCCGCATATTTCGATTATGAAAGCATGGTGTACGCAAATTATGACGCATCTCCTGATGCTGAGGTCCAGATTTTTGTCGAGATGGAGGGCAGAAACGAGTGGTGGATTTACGGCTGGCAATTCAACGAATACACTGATAGGATCTCTATACAGCTAGCAGGCCCGCAGGAAGGCTGGGTTCGGGCGGAAGGAAAACTTACTACAGGAGATGGAATTTACAGAGAATAACCCTCTTCCCCTTCTTCTTCTTCTTCTTCTTCTTTTTTATTTTTACGAAAACAGGTTTGGTACAAAATGGCTGCCCCGCCAAGTTTCTTATAGCTTTCAACCTTATCTTATCCCGGGATGTTTGAAGAAATCCAGGTTAAAAAAGCCCTCAATAAAATCAAGGAAACAAGCAGGCTCTCACTGCCGTTCCAGTGGGATCTGAACGTTTATAGGGGATGCGAGCACGGCTGTAAATACTGTTATGCACTGTATTCTCACAGCTACCTGGAGAAAGAGGAAAAAGCCTCATCTTCAGAGGAGGAAGACTCAGATTTTTTTCGGAAAATCTATGTAAAGACAAACATTGCAGAAGCCCTTGAAAAACAGCTCGGATCTCGTTCCTGGAAAAAAGAGGTAATCAATATAGGCGGGGTATGTGACAGCTACCAGCCTGCTGAGGAAAAATACGGTTTGATGCGTAAAGTCCTGGCTGTAATGATCGAATACAAAAACCCGGTTACCATATCCACAAAATCCGATCTCATACTCAGAGATTACGACCTTCTTGAAGAACTTGCCGAACTTACGCAGGTAAATATTGCGGTCACGGTTACAACCGTAGATGAAGAGCTGAGCTCTATACTGGAACCCCTGGCTTCTTCTCCTGAAAAACGTTTTTCAGTCATCCGGGCTTTTAAAGACACAAAAGCCACCACCGGGCTCCATATGATGCCAGTTCTTCCTTTCCTTACAGACAGCCCTCAGAACCTCGAACAGGTTCTTTCCCATGCAGCAGAATGTGAGGTGGATTATGCTCTTCCGGGACTGCTTTATCTGAGGGGAGAAACCAGAAAGAATTTTTTCAATTTTCTTGCGTGCAGTTTTCCCGGACTTCTGGACCCCTACCGTAAATTGTACGCAAAAGGCGGGGCTGACAGAGCTTATAAAGCTGAACTTTACGGGATAATCAGGAGTCTTATGGAAAAATATCATCTCTCAGCCGATTACATGAAACCTCTGGAAATAAAACTCTCTCGCCCAAAACAGCTCAAGCTGACGGATTTTTAAGAATGATTTAATTCTTCACTGGAGTCTGAAAAAAAGAAAGTTTGTTTTGAGGTAATCCGAAAACTATTTTCTGAAATATTCCATGTCTTTATTTTTCGCAGCTGCATGAAATATTGCCTTTCAGGATCTCTTTCCAGTCTCCTATTACATCATGAGTCCAGCAGTCGTCTGCGCCTGCGGCTTCCCTCATTACCAGGGCAAAGATATATGAGAGCTCTTTGACTGTGGCTCCTGCTTCAAGTGCTCCCTTGAAGTGCTTCAGGACACAGGGTTTTGACCTGGCTTTAATCGAGAGGGCAAAGCAGATGAACTGATAGGTCTTTTCGTCAATCATCCTTTTTTCGGCATAGAGCTTGTCAATCTCGTCCAGCTTTTCCGTGAATTCAGGAAAAAATTCTTCCAGCATTCTCATTTTTATGGCTCCTTTTTTACCTGCATTTTATATGTTAACAGCGTGAAGTCTCTAAGCATATTATGGTATTTTTTATATTTAAACATTGGTTCAAAAACTTTTGAAACCATTCATCTTCCCGGTTTCTTCATCATTTCCCAGCATTTTTCCGTTTATTTATCCAGTTATTCTCTCTGGTCTGTCTTTTTAAGCAACTTTTTGTAGTCGCTCTCTGATAGGCTCTCCTGCTCAAGACTCCTGTTCTGATGTTTTCCATTAATAATGCCTGTATACACCCGGCATGTCTGCTCATAAATCCTGTCCCAGTCATATTTTGGAAGCCCTTCAGCTGCCTTCCTGGCAAATTCAGTTCTCAGTTCCGGGTTTTCAATAAGGGTTTCAAGGCAGGATGAAAATTCCGTGAGGTCTTCTGCAAGAAAACCGTCTACACCGTGCTCAATAATATCCGAAACACCGCTGTGGTTCATTGCCACAACAGGGACTTTTTTCAAAATTGCTTCCAGTATTGAAATCCCGAACCCTTCGTCTCCGGATGGGTGAGCAAAGATGTCAGCCTGCTCAAGATAATCAAGCACTTTATTCCGGGTTATTTCCCCTGTAAAATAGAAATTATCGGATAAGCCGCACTTTTTTACTCTCTTTTCCAGCTTTTTTGTAAGGGGTCCGTTTCCTATCATAACAAACATCAGATTTTCGTGTTTTTTAAGCAGGGCAGGGGCAAGCTTTACAAGGTGATGGACTCCTTTTTTTCTTGTCATTCGGGCTACACTGGCGATCACGATTTTTTCTTCCCTGTTGATGGGAAGGGTAGCTTTACAGCTGTTTTCTTCACATTCGATCCCATTAAATATCCTGTAAACTGGCTTTTTTGTCATCAGTTTTGAATCCTTCTCAACTGCAGAGCTAACTGCAATTACGGCATCCGCATTCCTGATAAGCAGTTTGCCGGCAAGGTAGAGAGCAGGGCTGAGAGCTGTGTGTCCTACAAGGGAATGGTTTGTAACTACGGAAGGAAGCCCGATTTTTCTGGACATGAGCAGAGCTGCCATGCTTAGCGGTGAGTCAAGCCCGTGAGAGTGAATCATATCATAATTTTCCGATCTCAGAAGGTTGTAGAGTTCTTTATATGCCCCAGGCATCATGAAACGCTTCTGTCCCGGAAAGGGATCACTTCCTACCCTTATTATCTTAATTCTGTCCCTCATGCTGTACTGAGGGATGCCGGGATAGCCCCTTGTAATAATATGGACTTCATGTCCTTCCTGGATCAGGGTTTTTGCAAGAGAATGCATACAATACTCGATTCCCCCTATTTTTGGGAAATACCAGTCACTGATCAATGCGATTTTGTATCTTTCCAGATCTTAAACCCCCCATAATAAAACAGATACAGGATACCTATCAGGCTGCTTAGCCCGTAGGACACAAACCGCTCGAGAAATACGAAACTGCCTGCTGAAGCAGGGGACATCCCAAAATACAGGAGAAGTGAAACCAGGCCTCCCTCTACGATTCCCAGCCCTCCGGGAGTGATTGGCAGGCATCCGAGTACGAGGTAAAGGACTGAGAACACTATTATAATATCCATGGACAGAGGGAGGGAAAGGGCGGAAGCTACCAGCTTGATGCGTATCACATCAAGTCCCCAGACCAGGCAGGACAGGAGGAGTACAGGGACAAAAGACCTGTTCAGCTGTTTCCAGTCCTGATATAACTTTCTCGTGAAAATGGAAGATTTTCTTATGAGGATCCACACTCCTATTCCTCCCCCTATCAGGATTAAAACCCATAGCAGGGAAGAATTAAACGGTAGAATTTTTCTCTGGAGATGGAGAAGGCTTTCAAAAGAAGGGGATAAATACAGGATGTAAAGAAACAGCAGGGCAACAGGAATTGCTTCAACCAGTCTTTCAAAAAGGATAGTTATGACAGCGTGTGTATACGTGATCCCAAAACTCCTGTTAGCCCAGATTATGCGCAGGGACTCTCCTCCTGTCCTGCTTGCAGGAGTAATATTATTCACGAACGCTGCTCCAAACATAATCGGGAGGAGATTTACGGCTTTAAGGTTATATCCAATGGAAGAGAGCACCTGCTGCCAGCGGACTGCAAAAAAATACACGCTCAGCAGATAAACTGAGGATGCCAGAAAAACATACATAATCCGTGTATCACTGAGGATCTTCCAGCTTTCTTCCAGCAAGGGCACAATTTCTGCCCGGTTACTGACGACCAGTAATATTGCTGTAAGCACCAGGAAGGCCGCAGTGGCTTTCTTCAAGGCTTCCAGATCCAACAATACACCTTCATAAAGGGTTCAACGCGGAAGTATTGTCAGCGTGGCTTTTCCCATGGTCGAACTGCCCCCATTCTGGATTATTTTCATCAATCAATGAGATTTGCAGTCCGGACTGTCGTCTATCAGGCAAGTTTCCAGACTGAAAAATCACTACCTTACGTTTTAAACCCCTGAATTATTTTCCCTACTCCCGGGTAAATGGCTCGCAAAGAATGACTTTTGTTTTCCCATCCATTTCCCATTCTAAATTAGGCTCTTTTTATATAATATCTGCCATCATTATGTTTTCTAATGTGCTGAGTTTTCTGTATGTTTTTCTGGTCCGGAAGCTGCAGTTCCCGGGGAGCTTTCTTTGGGCTGGAAGCCTTTTTTCAGGACTTCATTTTCTTCCATGTAGCCTGTAGCTTACACAAAGCGTTATCTTCTATCATGACAAAGGAGGGGTAAGGGATTCATTTCGATATGGGTTTCAAGTATTTTTCTTGAGGGGGCAAAAATATATGTTATACAGAAGACTTGGCAGGACGGACGAAAAAGTTTCCATACTGGGTTTTGGCACCATGCGTCTCCCTGTTATAGGGGGAGATGATACCCGGGTTGATGAGGAAAAATCCATAGAGATGATCCGTTATGCCATCGATTCCGGTGTTAATTACATTGATACTGCCTATCCTTACCATGGTGGCATGAGCGAATCCGTTCTCGGGAAGGCTCTTGAAGACGGCTACCGTGAAAAAGTCTATATTGCAACCAAACTCCCGAGCTGGCTGGTTGCAAGCAGAGAAGACATGGACAGGTATTTGAACGAACAGCTTGAAAGGCTTAAAACTGATTCCATTGATTTCTATCTGGCGCACGCTTTAAACAGTGACTTCTGGGATCTGGTTAAAAAGCATGGAATTTTTGATTTCCTTGACTCTGTCCTTGAGGATGGCAGAATAAAATATACGGGATTCTCCTTCCATGACAGCCCTGAATTGTTTAAGGAAATAGTCGATTCCTACCCGTGGACTCTATGTCAGATACAGTACAACTTTATGGATGAAAATTTCCAGGCAGGAAAAGACGGTTTGATGTATGCCGCGTCAAAGGGCCTTGGTATAGTTATTATGGAGCCCATGCGAGGGGGTTACCTTGTCTCAGGGGTGCCACCTGAAGTTCAGGAAATCTGGGATTCTGCTGATATACAGAGAAGCCCTGTTGAATGGAGCCTTCGATACCTGTGGGACTATCCGGAAATAGCTGTGGTACTTAGCGGGATGTCTGAGATAAAACATGTTGAAGATAACGTAAAATTCGCGTCTGAAGGTCTTCCGGACTCCCTGACTGAGAGGGAAAGAGAGCTCATTTCGCGTGTAAAAAAAATCTACATGTCAAAGACCAGGGTTAACTGTACCGGATGCCGGTATTGTATGCCCTGCCCTTCAGGAGTGAATATCCCTGAGAATTTCAAGTACCTCAATAATGCTGAAATGTTTGATAACGCAGAAGGAGAAAAAGCTCTGTACAGCGGCCTTGAAGGACAGGCTTCAAACTGTACGGAATGCGGACAGTGCGAAGAAAAGTGCCCTCAAAAAATTCCTGTCAGTCAGATGCTAAAAGAGGTTGTTAAATTATTTGGGAAATGATCCCCTCAAAATCAAAAATGGGTCATGCAGTCGCCTTAAAAACCGGAACCACAGTATGTAAGTATTATATTGGACTGCAGGTTTTTCTCCGGGCTGTTATGGTGTTTATCTAAGCCATTCATCCATTACCATCCTGCATGCCCGGAATTCATCGAAAAAGGAATTGACCATTGAAAAAGGAATTGATATTACAATTCTCTCAGAGAATCGGTTTTTGCAAGTATTCTGGAAGAATGTGTCCTGAAAACAGGCCCATCTTTCCCTTTGAATTTTTAAGATAGATATCCATCTCAAGTTAGGTTCTCATTTTGTCCCCCATCCTTTAAAGAAAGTATAGCAGAAGGTTCCTCCGTGTTCTGCAGTCTTATGGAGTTCTTCTATTCCTTTCTCCCATTCTTCTTCTTTAATTATCTGCATTTTCAGGGACTGTTCTTTTACGCCTTCTACCATAGGGATGATGGTTTTCAGGATGAAGCCGTTCACAAGTTCGGGTTTGCTGGAATCTATATAAACCATTCTTGGCTCCACTCTTATTTTTTCAAACCCGGACTCCTGAAGAAGGGGGTAAATCTGGCGGCCGACCAGGGAGTTTCCTTTCATGTAAGCCTGAACCCGGATGAGACAGTTCCAGGCTTCAATGGCTTTTTTTCCTTCAGGATGGAAGTAGCAGGACCCATGGTCTCCTTCGATCACTGTAATCGTACCTCCGGGCTTGAGGACTTTCTTCAGGCTTTTTAAGGCTTCTTCCGGGCTTTGCAGGTGCTCAAGCACGAAACAGACAAAAATGTGGTCAAAACTGCTGTCTTCAAAAGGAAGAGAAAAAATATTTGCCTGCAGGAATTTAACATTTTTAATCCCATTTTTTTCAGTATTTTCCCTGGCTTTTTCAAGGGATTCCGGGGAAATGTCAATCGAAGTAATTTCCGCATCAGGGTTGTTTTTTGCCAGGATTACAGTCTGGGCTCCTATTCCGCAGCCGGCTTCTAGCACTTTTGCTCCGGGTGGATATACGGTGTCATGGTGGAGAAGTTTTTCAAGTGTTTCAGCCTGTTCTGAAAGGCGGAGAGCCTCTCTTTCCGAATAACCATGCACATACTCGGTCATGTCTTATGATCCTCTTTTTCTAAATTAAATTTATATTAACTTGCACTGGTCAACATCTTCTGTTTTTAATGAGTTTTTCCACAGCTGTCCTTGAGATGCGACAAATTATGAGAATTTCTGCAGCTTTTAGTATAAGTTCTTAATAATGAAATTTCCCATTTTTTAATTTCTCTATTCCTCCTGCTTGCCCGTTTCTAACTGGACCAGAACCCTTTTTCTCTATAAAGAAATTGTTGTATTTATAAAAAAACTCATATAATAATAGGACATTCTAGGAATGGGGAGTTGGGTATATAGAAATGTACTCAAATGTAAGCTTTAAGCTGAGTTTCTGGTCCTGGCAGGCTTTTTGAATCCGGAGTGTACATCTGGTCTGAGCCTGCTTTTTCCTGTATCTCTTAAATGGGATTTCTCAAACACAGGTACTGCTTACACTGAGCTATGTTGCTACTCGCCTTTGCTTCCATCAGAACCTGAATCGTAGATAGTCCATGCTTATTGAATTCTTGTATAAACTATGGGCTCCAGCACCGAATAATCTGGACTATATAAACTGGGAGGATAACTGTATATGGATAAAAAGATGATTAACGAAAAAAGCAAAGAGGAGCAGTTGGAAAAGTTCCATGAAGATCCGGAACGTGAGTTTTTAACTACAAATCAGGGAGTCAGGGTAAATAATACGGACATCTCACTCAAAGCAGGAGAAAGAGGACCCACCCTTCTTGAGGACTTTCACTTCAGAGAAAAATTAACTCATTTTGACCATGAAAGAATTCCTGAAAGAGTCGTTCACGCCAGAGGCTCAGGTGCGCATGGTTTTTTCCAGGTATATGAACCCATAACAGAATATACAAGTGCGAAATTCCTGCAGGACCCTAATAAAAAAACCCCGGTTTTTGTTCGTTTTTCTACCGTTGTAGGGTTCAGGGGCTCGGCAGATACTGTCAGGGATGTCCGGGGTTTTGCTGTTAAATTCTACACTGAGGACGGAAACTATGACCTTGTCGGCAACAACATGCCTGTTTTTTTCATTCAGGATGCAATAAAGTTTCCCGACCTGGTTCATGCGATCAAGCCTGAGCAGGATAACCAGATTCCCCAGGCTTCTGCAGCGCATGATACTTTCTGGGACTTTGTGTCATGCCACCATGAAAATGCGCATATGATCATGTGGGTTCTTTCAGACCGTGCACTTCCAAGAAGCTACCGGATGATGGAGGGTTTTGGGGTTAACACCTTCCGTTTTGTCAATGCCGAAGGTAAGGGCAGGTTTATAAAATTCCACTGGAAGCCCATGCTTGGAATTCATTCCCTTGTCTGGGACGAAACTCAGAAAATAGCAGGAAAAGACCCTGATTTTAACCGTCGTGATCTCTGGGATGCCATTGAGATGGGAGCCTATCCTGAGTTTGAGTTAGGGGTGCAGATCCTGGAGGAAGAGGATGAATTCAAATTTGACTTTGATATTCTCGACCCTACAAAGTTATGGCCGGAAGAGGATGTACCAATAAAATGGATAGGGAAAATGACCCTGGACCGCAACCCTGATAATTTCTTTGCTGAGACCGAGCAGGTTGCGTTTTGCCCTGCGAATGTGGTTCCGGGAATTGACTTTTCCAATGACCCTCTCCTGCAGGGACGGCTTTTCTCGTATCTTGATACACAGCTGATCCGCCTTGGAGGTCCTAACTTCCAGGAGATTCCAATTAATCGAGCGCTAGCACCGGTGGCTAACAATCAGAGGGAAGGATATAACCGTATGACAATAAACAAGGCCAAAACGAGTTATTTCCCGAATACCGTAGGAGATGGCAAGCCACGGCCAGCTTCTGCAGAAGAAGGCGGTTATGTCCATTATATGGAAAAAGTAGAAGGCAAGGTAATCCGTTCCCGAAGCGAAAAGTTCAAAGACTTTTTCAGCCAGGCAAAATTATTCTGGAACAGCATGTCGAAACCTGAAAAAGAACATATTATAGAGGCTTTCCATTTCGAAATAGGAAAGGTCAAGGACAAGAAAATCAGGCAGGCAGTTGTTGATATGTTCAATAACGTCGATGGCGACCTGGCAGTAGAGATCGCAAAAGGGGTCGGTGTCTCTGCTCCGGCACAGAAAGGAGGTTCTCCTGTAGCTAAAGAATCGCCAAATTTGAGCCAGGAACGCAGTGAACGTAATGTGAAAAATACTATCAAAACCAGGAAAATCGCCATCCTTGTCGCGGACGGATATGACCACAAAGACCTGAGCCAGGCAATGCAGGCTCTGGAAGCCGGCGGAGCAAAAGCCGACATTATCTCAAAATTCCAGGGCATGCTGAAGAGCTCGGACGGTCAGGAAATTGAAGTTGACAAAAATTACCGCACTACAGAATCGGTTCTGTATGATGCTGTATACATCCCCGGAGGAAAAGAAAATGTGGAAACCCTGAAAAAGCATGGAGATGCTATCCACTTCGTCAATGAAGCTTTCAGGCACTGCAAGCCTCTGGGTGCAACAGGCGAAGGAGTCGAATTATTTAAAGCTGCCCATCTTCCGGATATAAAACTCGCAGGAAAGAGTTCTGCTGATAAGGTGGTTTCCGATAAAGGGGTGGTGACCGCCAGAAATGAAGGGGACAGAAGCTCTTTTAATGAGTCTTTTACCATCGCAATTGCACAGCACCGCCACTGGAACAGGGAGAAAAAGGAACAGGTTCCTGCCTGAACTCTTTAAGGAAGAGTTCTCCGGCTTTATTTTTTAACCGTTTCTCTCTTTTTTCTTCCTCTTTAATTCTATTTTTAATCTTTTTATTTTACTTCCTTTTAACTCACTTTCATCATTTCATTTTTGACCTTTTTATTTTACTTCCATTCTTTACCCTATTTTCATCCTTTCTATTTATTTTCAATTTCTCATTTACCTCACTTTCAACCTTTTTATTTATTTTCGATTTCCCTTCTCTGAAACCGGAAAGCTAACTCTGGAGAATTTACTCTATATCTTTAAAAAAGGCCTGATTTTTTCTGAACTGGATAAAAGACATGATGTACTTAGGAATAGTTATAATGAATTTGATAATTCTCGAATTCTACTTTAAAAAAGCTGAATTATTCATGTTTCACGATAAGCCTGTTTTTCACCATTAAATGGGTAATGGAGGTTTCCCCGGGAGAGTTTTATCCCGAGGTGTTTTTATGTTGGATTTTGAAAATGGGTTGACTTTTTTGAGTTCTTTTTATGGGTAAATACTCTCACTCATCATCGATGGCACTGACGTACCTGGGAAATAAGAGAATAAAATTTTCCTGGTAAGACTTTCCATCTTTACTGATATTGAGATCCCACACGATCTCAGGTTCCCTGGCTATTGCTTTTGTTTGAATCATCTTTTTCCTCCCTGTTTCACCTCTCATCTTCATGAATCTGTGTTTTTCTATCCTGCTGGACATCTCCCGGGATGCACGTTATCCGGGATAAGCGCCAGCTGACTGTATATCTGTTCGCTTTGCAGATAGTGGATTGATTTCTATCCTTTTTTATTAAAACTCGAAAACTACGTAAGGATATGGATCTGGATAACAGGTCTTAGTTCTAAAGGTAACGAACTCGGGAGATGTTTTTTTATTTTTAATGTTTCGGATAATTTTTCTTTTTCAGATTCTCTTTTTCATATTTGCTCATATCATAATGTGAATCTATAATTTTTCGTTTGTCCTTTTTATAGAAATTTTTGAAGCATTATTATTTCTTTTCTCATTCATGTCAATCAGTAAGATTAAGGATGAGTATATTATTAAAAAATCAAACATGTCTTATGGATGTAAAAAGCCGGAACCCTCTCAAAGGTCCTGTTCTTTGCATAATCAGTCCTGGAATCGTCTGTTTATCTGAAATACACGATAGATCCCCATTTTAAGTAATAAATATTCAATTTTTTGTTATTTTACAACGGTAGGAAAATAAAAGACGTAAATGAAAAAGCTCCTTTTTATGCTATTTCCCCAAAAAAATGTGTGACCGGATGCATAATAAATTCTTTTTTAAAGATAAATACCTATATATAAAGCAATAGCCAAGTTTAATATTGAGAACTGAATCAAAATGAGGGTGACAAATGCCCGGAAAGAATTCCACAAGTAATCTGCATAATGAAAAAAACGCTCCTGAAGAGTCCCGTAAACAAAATCATAAGCATAAAGAGCTTTTTAATTCCCATTTCTCCTCTCATTTCTTCTCCCATATATTTTCCCACACTTATTCTCATATACATTCTTACGAGCATTCGCATTTTCATGAGCATTCCCATGGGCACAGCCATACACATGGTAGAGTCGACCCTTCCATAACCACTACGAGCAAGGGGCTCTGGGCTGTCAAATGGTCTTTCATAGGACTTATGGTTACAGCCGTTCTGCAGATTTTCATTGTGTATATTTCGGGCAGTGTTGCCCTTCTTGCCGATACCATCCATAACTTCGGGGACGCATCAACAGCGATCCCCCTGGCAATCGCCTTTTCCCTGGCAAGAAAAAAACCGAGCAAACGCTTCTCTTATGGTTATGGCAGAGCAGAAGACCTTGCAGGTGTGATCATTGTTATCCTCATCCTTTTCAGTGCAGCAGTTGCGGGCTATGAATCCCTGACACGCTTCTTAAACCCTCAGCCCGTAGATCATTTGCAGGCTGTAGCCCTTGCAGCAATCATAGGCTGTATCGGAAACGAAATTGTTGCAGAGTTCCGCATGAAGGTAGGAAAAGAAATCGGGAGTGCTGCCCTTATTGCTGATGGATACCATGCAAGGGTGGACGGCTTTACCAGCCTTGCTGTCCTGTTAGGGGCAATTGGTATGTGGTCAGGATTTCCGGTCCTTGACCCTCTTATAGGCATGTTGATAACAATTGCCATCCTCAAAATAGTCCTTGACTCAAGCAAACTCGTATTTACCCGCCTGCTTGACGGCGTTGAGCCTGAAGTCCTTGATAAGGTAAAGGATATTGCTGAAAGCGTTGATGGCGTCTGTGAAGTAACAGACCTCAGGGTACGCTGGATAGGGCACAGGCTCCATGCAGAGATTAATGCTTCTGTTGACCCTTCACTGTCTGTGGAAGAAGGGCATGAAATCGCCAACGCTGTAAGAGAAAAGCTCCTGGAAAATTTCTCTTACCTTTCCGGGACCACCATCCATGTAGATCCCCTTACAGCTTCAGGAGAGTGCTGCCATTGCGTACCTGCAGGTCCGGAGAAGAGAAAGGGAAAGCAGAAACGTATTTTGAATGTTTATCCGGGCTGAACCCCAGTATCGGCTTCATAAACCGCTTCCATTAATTATTTTCTCCCTGTTCTCTCTGCTTAAGGCATGATTCAGGCTGTAAACACCACATCTACTCTTTCCACATCCCAGAGAGCCCCGAGCTTTTCAATTATATCCTCTTTTATTGCCGGAGCAAACTGGTGGTCTGTGGGCAGGTCAACAACCACCCTGATAACTCCTGCTTCAACACTCGTTTTAAGTATAAGGTTGGTGCGAACAACATCAAGACCTGTCAGAGGGTTCATAACGTGTTTGAGCCTCTGCTGGACAACCTCTTCTGTCGTCGGTTCTTTCTCTGTGACGAGCCCGTGTTTTTCTTCGTAGTCCCGGATTGCGGCACGCAGGCCCTCAACAGCAAGCACGGAACAGTGGGCTTTTATCGGAGGAAGGCCACCAAGCTCTTCTGAAGCCTGTTTCCAGGTTATTTTTTTAGCTTCATCCAGGGTCTTTCCACGTGCAAGGTCTGTGATTACGGACCCAGTGGCAATGTTGGATGCACATCCGTAAGATTCGAATTTTATATCCTCAATGACCTTTGTCCTGGGGTCGACCTTAATGTATACTGCAACCATATCCCCGCATGCAGGGCTTCCTTCCAGGCCTTTTCCGTCAGGGTTCTCTATCTTCCCCACATTATGCGGGTTCCTGAAATGCTCAAGAACTTTTTCACTATAAGGAAACTTCATCTCACTTTTCTTTTCGATTTTCATCCTGCTCTCCCCTTTATTTTTCTATTCTTCCGCTGCTTTTTCTCTTCTCTTCATTTTTCCTTCTGCTTATTTTCTTGCAAGCGGGCTAATTTCCCTCAGCCTTGCCACAACCTCACTCATGGCATCAATTGCAGCTTTCGCATCTTCCATGCGGTTGTAGCGTCCGAAAGTGAAGCGAACCGAACCATGAGCTCTTTCATGGTCCCCTCCTATCCCCCTTATAACATGGCTGGCTTCAAGGGAACGGCTGAAACAGGCTGAACCTGTGCTCACCGCAAACCCTCTCATGTCCATATGCAGGGTTATGGATTCTCCCTCCACATAATGGAAAGTCAGGTTTGCATTCTGAGGCAGGCGCTTTTCCCGGCTCCCATTAAGAGTGACATCCGGAATTTCAGAGAAAGCTCTCTCAATTACCCTGTTCCTCATGGCTTCGAGCTGCCTGGTCTCATCTTCGGTTACAAGTTCTACTGCTGTTGCAAAACCTGCGGCTCCGGGAATATTTTCAACCCCTGCCCTCAAATTGAACTCCTGAAAGCCACCATCCATGAATTTGCTTACTGGAGTGCCTTTTCTGATGTAGAGAGCACCTATTCCCCTGGGACCGTGAATCGTGTGGGCTGACAATGTAACCAGGTCAACAGGCAGTTCTTTTACATTCAGGGGAAGCCGGGTAAAACTGTGTGTGGCATCGGTATGCAGAAGGACATCTTTTTCTTTGCAGATCTCAGAGATTGCCTTCAGGTCCTGGACCGTCCCTATCTCCTGGTTGGCGTACTGGATTGAGACAAGAACAGTTTCTTTTGTAATTGCTTTTCTGAGCCCTTCAAGGTCTGCAAACCCTTCCCCGTCAACATTCAGAAATGTGACATCAAAACCCTGTTTCTGGAGGGATTTTGCCGTATTCAACACCGGAAAATCCTCTATCTGCAGAACAATAATATGCCTGCCTTTTATCTCTTTAAGTGCCCAGGCTGTCCCTTTCAATGCCATGTTGCTTGATTCCGTATCTCCTGACGTAAATATTATTTCTTCGGAGTCCGTACCAAGCCTTGAGGCTATGATTTCCCTGGAGTTTTCAAGCCCTTCTTTTGCGTCAATTCCCATGGAATAGCCAAATTCGGATGTCGCTACTGCATAAGTATCAAAAAAATAGGGCTTCATTGCTTCAAGCACTCTCTCGTCCAGCCTTGTGCATGCAGAATTGTCTAGATAAATCATATTTTCAAATATTTTTCCCCCTCCTCAGATCATATAAAATTTAATTCCCGTGACTCAGTTTCTGTTTTTAATTAATACTTCATCTCCTCAGTAAAGCTGTGTTATATCCCATAAATCAATACTTTAATAAAAATTCAGAATGGTTTCAGCCAGATTTTGAGCACTTCCAGCTTAATTCCTGCCTGGAAGATCTATTTGCAGCCGGATAAGTGGATCTGGCCCGATAAATTGCGATGAAGGCCCGGGGTAAAAATGAAAGCCTGAATAATCTTACTGTTGCTGAAACTTATTTTCAACTCTCAAAGTCAGATAAAGAGAGTTATGGTTGCATCCCTTGCTTCATGAATGTACGAACCAACAGCTCCCCATTCATCCACCCATTCCGTTTGAATTTCTTCCTTTTCTATGCCCATGATCTCCATAGTCATTTCGCAGGCTATGATTTTTCCCCCAAGCTCCTTGAAGTCATTCATCAGCTTTTCCAGCGATGCAACATGGGCTTTATCCATTCTCTGTTTGATCATCTGCTTTCCAGCACCCATCATGTTCATTCTGGAAAGCGGACCTTTTTCAAGTTCCCCTTTTTTAAGCCTCATGAGCCCCCAGAAGGTAAAGTATATCGAAGCTTCCATACCCATCGCAAGGGCTCCGTTTGCAATTATAAGTGCGCTGTATACCTTATCCATATCCCCGCTGTGAAGGACGATTACCGCCTTTTCCCCCATCTCCACTCCTTTCCCGGCCTTACCTCCGGATTTTTATTTCCCATTCTTTTCCTTCTTTTTTGTCTTCAATCTCCAGCACGGTGAGCCCCAGAGCCTCACATGCCATGGGAATTTCTTTTTTTGATGCCGGATGCGTACCCTTTACAATTACAAGGTCTCCTGGAGAGGCTTTTTTAAACGCTTTTCTGCACTCTACAAGAGGTACCGGGCAGGTCTGCCCTCTAACATCTACTTCCAGTTCTGCCACTGTTATCCCCCCGGAGTAAGAGAAATGGAAGGCTCCTAAAAAATGAATGTCTTCCCCCAGATCACTATATTTCAAAAAATATATTATCGTTTCGTATGGAAATTATTATTCGGATCTGTTTTTCAATCCGAATCTTTGCTCTTTTTTATACAGGTGCATCTACCTGAAGACTTTCGTTTTCCCTCAGTTTTTTCCTGATCTTTTCCGCAACTTCGTTCAGATTGGTCCTGTCAGGTTCGGTCCATACTATTGACTTTATTCCTCTTCCTCCATCTCCCTTTTTTCTGGGAATGACATGTACATGCACATGGGGGACTTCCTGCCCTGCTACTTCCCCGTTGTTTATACCAATATTCGACCCTTCCGCTGAAAATGCTTTTTCAACCGCAGCTGTAATTTTTCTTGCAGCTTCAAAAAGTCTGGCTGTATCTTCTGCGCCCATATCTGTAAAACTATTAAAATGCTTTTTGGGAGCTATAAGAGTGTGTCCTTCACTTGCCGGGTAGATGTCAAGAAATGCACATACAGCATCATCTTCATATACCTTCTTTGAAGGAATCTCACCTGATATTATCTTGCAAAAGAGGCAATTTTCTGTCATAGAGTACCCCATAAAGGTTTATGATACTCACTTATATCAGGTTTCTGTTTCTCCGATAAACTTTAACTACTATCCGGTGCTCACTTTACATAATGTATTATAAAGTTAAATCTAAACCTTCTTTTTGTCACCGAATTAAAAACTCTGAGAGTGAATTTATATGATCGGCTATATCGCAGGTGCCCTGACAACGGTAGCTTTTGCCCCTCAGCTCATAAAAGCCCTGAAAACCGGGTCAACAAAGGATGTGTCTCTCCTGATGCTGTTCTGTTCAACATCGGGTATGGCTCTCTGGCTAATTCATGGGATTCAGGTAAATGATACCGCAATAATTGCTGCAAACACTATTTCCGTTATACTGGCTGCCTCTCTTCTCGGACTCAAGATTAAAAATGACTATGTGAATTTGTTTTTGAGTTTTAACCGAAAAGAAAGAGGATTTGAAAATAAAAATGCTTCTCTCAGGAAGTAACTTATGATGGCTCAACTATATATCTAATCAATTATAATTACAGTTTATATAATTAAAGTTTATTTAATTTCCAGTATAATTACAGTTTATATAATTAAAGTTTATTTAATTTCCAGTATAATTACAGTTTACATAATTAAAGTTTATTTAATTTCCAGTTATTCAATCTGTTTTAACGTGGGGGTACAGTAATGGGCAGAACTATCAGCGGTGCATTAATAGGTATGGTTCTTACTTTTGTTTTTTATTTTATTCCGGTGGTAAATTCCGTAGCTCCTCTTCTTGGAGGCTTTCTGGCTGGTTATTATGCAGACGGCGGGTTTGAAGGAGGGCTTAAGTCAGGAGTATTGATGACTGTTTTCATGATAATCCCTGTCTTCCTGCTTGGCGGGGTTCTTGGGACTGTACTGCGCAATTCTCCAGTTCTGGGGGGATTTATAGCAGCCTCTACTTTAATAGTTGCACTGGTTGTCATAATTCATACTGCAATAACAGGCATTATCGGTTCTGTAGCAGGAGCTCTTGTAGCTGGAAGATAAGTTTCGAAATAGTTTGCCGTCAGAATTTAAACACCTTCATTTAAATACTCAGGCTTCGGTGTAAAAATGAAAAATAAAGGTGAAGAAAAAAATCTTTTTTCGTTCTTTTAAGCCTTTTTAGATCTTTTTCTTCAGAACGAAATATTCCACAAGAATCATAAACAGAGGCAGAGAGATCGCAAGAAGTATCTTTGCTACACCCATCGGCTTCTTCTGAATATCGTCTTCTCTTTCTGCACTGCTGTTCAGGATCGCCTTCCCGCCGCCTTCCCAGTTTCTCAGGGTTTCCTGTATTTCTTCGTCGTCGGTGGTCTCCTTCACAGTTCCCTCTTCTCCTTTATATTCGCCTATTGCAAAGCAGGAGTAAGCAATGGTTTCTGCCCTGAAATAAACGTAGTCATCATCTTCACCTGTTTTTTCAGTTTTCAGAGGCTTCCATTTACTGTCGTACCATAGGAGGGCTATATTGGATTCTTCAACACTGTTATTTTTTATCCAGTCCTTTTCCACTTTGAACCCTGTATAGGCATTTTTGAGAGAGTCCTCACGACCTGCCCCTTTATTTCCCAACCAGATGTTAAGCTGCTTATATATTCTTCCAGGCGGCTGCTTCTGGACAAAAATGGATTTCTCTTTGAGGACTTCTACAGTTGCTGTTGTTTTCTTAAACGTCTTCCTGGGTTCAAATTCAACATATGTGACACAGGTTGCATTTTTCGCAAAATCATATTTTACATGGTAGCCGCTCATGATGTTTCTTGTATCCAGCTCTTTAACTTCTACATTTCTTGCAGGCTCTTTAGAAACACCGCTACCCATGCTGTTGCTTTTGCTACTGCTGCCACTTCCTGAACTGGAACCTGAGCTCCTTCCATTTGTGTAGGTAGCCTGTTTGGAGACAGCGATATTCCTGGTTAATTTATTGTTTGTCTCGTCATCTTCACGTATAGCACTTCCGGAGTCAGCTACAAGTTCCATATTCAAATTCCCATCTTCTTCAGGTACCCAGGAAAAGGTGCTTTTTACGGTTTCTCCTGTGACAACCGGAGGTACTGATAACGTGCTGCTGTAGGTTTTATTGGCTCCGTTTATCTGATATCTAAGTTCGCTGCTTCCAGAATCGCTGAGCCCTCTGTTCTTTACCGATACCGTGAAAGTAACGCTATCTCCTATTCTGGGAGCTTCCGGAGTCAATGAGACTGATTCAATTATCAGGTCAGGGAGTTTTGTTTTTACGTTCACGATTTTTGAAAACTGGTTATTGTCTTCATTACTTTCGTAAACAGATTTCCCGGAATCGATAAACGCTTTTACTTCCATCTGCCCTTCTCTGTCCGGAATCAGAGAGAAGGAGACATCTGCCCCTGTCCCTGCCGGTAAGGCTGGAATATTTATACCCTCCTGATCTGGGGCAGTTCCGTTAATGTAGTATTCTGCTACAGCTTCTTCAGAGGCAAAAGTTCCCTGGTTTTTTACTTTAAGAATAAGGTTAAGCGGCTTTCCCAGTTCTCCCTCAGTCTCAGGAACAATATCTTCAATTATCAGGTCCGGAAGAAAATCTATTGCTACTGTTATGGTGGCTGTTTTTTCATTATTTTCTTCATCGCTCTCGGTTACCTGGTTATTTTCGTCAACCACGGCTTTTATTTCTGCAGATCCTTCTAATATCGGAATCCAGGTGTAAGATTTATAATCACTCTCCCCTCCTGACAGTCCGGGTATGTCCCATTCTCTAGCAGGTCTTCCGTCAATGTAGAGCATAAGTTTTGTCTCTCCCGAACTGGCAGCCCCATTGTTTATCACACTTATTCCTATGGTCTTGGGCTTTCCTGGAGAGGGATATTGAGGGTGGTTAATCGAATTTATTATCAGGTCCGGGAGGTTTTCCTTTTTGAAAGTGATGAAGCCTGCAGTTTTGACGTTATTATCCTCATTTCCTTCTTCCACCAGATTTTCTTCGTCTACTTTCGCACTTATCTCAGCTGTACTTTCGGTTTCAGGGGTCCATGAGAACGATATTTCTTCACTTTTTCCGGCTTCCATTTCAGGAACTGGGCTTTCTCCGATCCCATTTCCGTTGCTATAATATATCAGGTTTGTTGATCCCGATGCTGTATTCCCCTGATTTGTGACGGTAGCTGTAACAGTTATCTGTTCCCCGGCACCAGGAGAGTTTGTGCTCAGGTAAATATCCTCAATTACCAGGTCAGGCAGTAAGACCGTTGAATTTCCGTCATCCTCAAAAGGTATATCCTCATCTGCAGCAATTGCAACGGACACAATTCCAGGAATTATAATCGTTATTATCAATACATAGACCAAAGAATGAAAAAAATTTATTTTCATTTTCATCAGCCTCCGCCCCCACACGTCTATTAATCGGAATGTCCGGTATACCAGCAGCTTATTAACAGTAGCCATATAGTTCATTGAAATTAAGTTCCTGATTTTTATCTCGAGTAAATTTTCCAGGTTCCATTTCCAGAAGATCTGTAGCCTGCTACAAGATTACTTTGTACGATACATTACTTCTCCCGCCTTCTATTTAAGGCTCTACACTCTCAATTCTTTTTCCGCGCATTTTGATTATCGAGAATATATTATTACAAATGTTTTCTTCTGACAAGTGGAGACTTTTCATTAAGCCTCCTGTACCTCGCAATGATACCTGTTCTACCTTGACGTATTTTACAGGCAAAAAAAGAAAAAGAGATTAAAAAATGATTTGTAAAGAAATATGGTAAAGAAATACATCACATAAATATAAAAAGTATAATTTAAAAAATATTGTAGTATAAAATTAAAAAAATTAGACAATCAGGTATTTGCTTTCCTTTATCTGAGATCTACTGTTCACACCGAGTATTTCTGCAATCTCAATACCTTCACTGCCGATCTCGGAAAGCTGTGTATATATCTCCGATTTTGAGATGTATTTCTCAGTTCTTGTTCCATCGGCTTCTTCTGTTTTGATGGTGATCTCTTCCTTATTATGCCCTTTTGCAAGACACTCATGAACGATCACTCCGTATTGTTCTGCAACCACTTTGAGGCAATCGAAAACCTGGTTTGTGGATATTGCATCCTCTTCATCAAGCAGAACTTTTGAAAGAGCGTAATTTCGGATATTCGCCCTCAGATAATCCTGAACCTTTTCGGGAATCTGTGCAAGAGACATCATATCAATATGATCTCCAAGCTCTTTATCTGCAGTAATTTCCCTGTTATCGTCATAAACGAAGTAATTGAGCCCTCCGCCTTCTATTCTGAACTTCCGGTTTGATTTTTTGTTTTCAAAAACAAGGCGAATATTTTTTTCGCTATCGTACTCAAGGGAAGTTACTAAAAACTCGGAAAGGTCCTGCATCTTTATTTTTTCTTCTTTTCGCAGAATTCCCGTTTTTGTCCAGCCAGGCAGGTTAAAGTTGCCGATAAGCCTGTTTACCGTCAGGGGCTCTTCCGTAAACCAGAGTTTATAGTAGTACTGAAGGCCTGAAATCGAACCTTCCATTATACCTGACACTTCGTTTGTACTGCTGGAAAGCTCGAACCTCTTTTCTGCTCCATATATCCCCGAGATTAGAAATGGCGTGAGCACCTCAAGGACTTTACTCTCAGTCTTTTGATATTCCTGAGAGGCTCCATTTTCAATTTTTCTGGCTTCAATGTCGAGAATCTCACGCTTTCTCCCGAGATTTTCGCTACAGGTAGCCAGGACTGCATCAATACAGGACGTTAAATCTTCAGTACCTATGTCATTTGCAAGTTTATTGACCAGTATGCCGAGTTTTTCCTCAAAAAGATTCATTCCCATAATTCTACTTTCTAATTTATGGAGTTCTTCTTTGTGTTTGCATTTTAGTTCTATGATAGAATTCTCCAGAGGAATTACTCTAGCAGTTATATCTATGAATACCTTCAGATCCTCAATAAAATCCCTCTGGACAGGCAGTTCCGTAGAGTCCTGGTAAATATATTTCATAAAAAGCACCCTGGAATTCTGAACTAACTCTCCAAATATTCTATGCCTTATAGCTATATAACATTTTATCCATGATCTTCAGGCATTCTTAAGTAATGCACCCCTTTCCCCTGAAAAATTCTTTTCCCCCGAATTTCCTAAAGTTTTTGGAAGGGACTTTTCCCTTCCTGAATTTAAATCCTGAATTTAAAGAAGAACTTTTCGGACAGGGTCCAGAATTTCGTTTATGTATTTTGCAGCCGAATTTTTAAGGTCCATTGGGTGGACTTTTTCTTCTGCAAAGCCACTTTCCATCTCTGAATAACTGTTGTATACAAGGTTGCCACCGAATTTCTCCGGCCTTTCAATAACTATGGTCTCATATCTCGGGAAGATATGGTAACGGAAAAGGGCAAGAATAGGATTCTCTTCCACATCTCCCATCTTGCAGAAAGCTTTCTTAAACTTCCTGTAAATCTCTTCTTCAGTATCGTCTACCGAAATAAAATTGTCCTTTGAGGAAGCCATTTTGGTCCCGTCAAGCCCGAGAAGGATAGGTGTGTGAATACAGATCGGAGTCTCAAATCCGAGGCTTTTAAGGTTTTCACGGGCAAGCATGTGGATTTTCCTCTGGTCAATCCCGCCCACTGCCACATCCACTTCAAGGAGGGCAATATCAATAGCCTGCATGAGAGGGTAAACCATCTGGGAAACCGTAGGGTCGTCCATTGCACGCCCCACTTCGTCCATGCTCCTCTTTGCCCTGTTAAGGGTGACTGCCCTTGAGAGTTTGAGCACATTTAACATGTATTCTGCTCCCAGCTGGAAATCCGACCCGTAAACGAAATCAGTCTGTTCTTCATCAAGCCCGAGAGCAATAAAGCAGCGCCTGTTGTAGTCTGCAATCTTCCTGACCTCTTCCAGAGTGCCTTTTCTGTTCAGATAAGCGTGTACATCTGCAAGCAGGACAGTGATCTTGAACCCTGCTTTTTGCAAATCTATTAACTTGTTTACGGTAAGGACATGCCCCATGTGGATTTTTCCGCTTGGCTCGTATCCTACATAAGCGCGCGGAGCTTCTTTTTTATTTAGCAGTCCTTCAAGTTCTTCTTCTGTTACAATTTCCTGAACATTCCTTTTTATAAGCTCAAGTCTGTCCATTGCATCTACATTCCTTTTCTTTTCTTACTCTGAAAAACTTAGTTTCTATTAATAAGTTTCTCTAAAAAGGTAATTCCTTCTTCGGATTTGAATTTTGGAATTTCCCAATTCTGGGTTATTCTTCTTCGCATAGATTTTACTTCTTTACCATAAACAGGATTAAAGCCTGAAATTTCACATTCTTCTTTAGAGATTATAATCCCTCTCCTCTGCCATGCAGGAAGTGCTGCAAGATTTATTCCTCTCTCAAAAAGCATCTCATGGATTTCCCATTCTTTTTTTCCTTTCAGGAATTTTCCGGCTTCATCCTTTCCCATGCCTTCGTTTCTGAGGGAATAATATCCCCAGGACGCTACAAAGTTTCTCCAGGCTTCCAGTTGCCTCCAGTGAAAGTATTCAGAAATTTCCTCTTTTTGAAGAGCTACCAGCCTGGAATCAAAAGCTATGGGTGCTTCAAGCCGCAGTTTTATTGTTAGAGCGCTGCCAAGAAAACTTGCCACAACAGAGTCTATTTTCTCAACCCTGCCGTCAAAAGGAAGGTCTGTAAACAGAAAACTGATTTCATCTGAAAAAGTATAGGCAAAATAAGGGCTTAAACCGCTTTTTTTAATGAAAAGTTCAGCAATGTCCGCCATTGCTCTGGCGAAGGTTGTATCATATGGTTTTTCAAAGCCCAGGCCTGAAAGTGTATTTTTGAAATTCCTGCCGTCAGCGCGCAAGACCACTGGCGGGATACAGCGCATTTCAGCATAGATTTCCCGGTTTTTCATATACCTTTTCTAAAGACAATTCAGTCTTCTTTTCTCTTTTTGTATCTCTGGATAACGTCTCTAACTATAATAATATCCGCTGCGGTTATAACCCACCGGTAGGGAATAATGATACCTCTGCTGCTAATATCAAAAAGCTCCCTGTTGATGTCAGAAACAGCAAGCCCTGTTACTTTCTGTTCCTCTACATCAATTACGAGGTCCTGCAACTTCCCTACATAAACACCATTATTTGTGTATATGTTTAGGCCAAAGAGTGATGTGAGTTCTGCGCGCATTATATCCCTGCTCTATTATTAATTTAAGTTATCTATGCATTCTAAATTTATTTAAATTTCTTTCTCTACCTTATATGAAAAACATACTTATATATCTTACAGTTTTACAAGGCTCTCCCATCTATTAAAAATATGTTTTCCAGATTTTTATTTTATTTAACCTTGATGTTTACAACCAGTTAATCGTTTATTTCTTTTTCCGGGAAAAACCTTTCAATCAACTTCATGTGATAAACACTCTGTATTTAAATAATAGGGGTAAGATGTTTTTATCCAGTATGAAAACGTTTTTATTAATTAAATTCTTTTCTAAAGTTCTCATGGGCACTGGATATTTACTCAGTAACAGGAATTCAGTTTATTAACCTGCTTTTTTATGTATTTTGATTAAAAGATATTTGATTAAGAGATATTTGATTAAGAGATATTTGATTAAGAGATATTTGATTAAAAGATATTTGATTAAGAGATATTTAATTAAAAGACACTTGATCAAAAGATCTCCGATTGAAAGATATTTGATTAAAAGATATCTGACTAAAAGATACTTGATTAAATATCTCATACTGAAATAAATTTGATTAAAATTAATTTTATTAAAATAACTTTGATTAAAGAAATGCTTTAATTTTACTTTTTCGTAAGCGGGTTACATCATAACAAAACAGGAAATTGATCAGGTTTCTGAGATTTATTCTTTCCATCCGGAAAAATATTCTATTCTCTTAACAGAAACCTGTCTTTTTAATATTTATCTCCAAATTTTTATCTGTTTAATTTTTGCTCTTTAGATTTCCAGCTTTGAAATCCCTTTCCGGATAGTCTCTGAGGATTTTTTGAGTATCTCGCACTGGCTGTCTTCAAGTTTGAGTTCAAGAATTTCTTCTATGCCATTTGCTCCCAGTTTTACTGGCACCCCAAAGTAAATTCCTTTCTGCCCGTAATGTCCTTCAAGATATGCAGACGCCGGAAGTACCCGCCTGGAGTCCTTAATTACAGCTTCTGCCATGCGTACGATAGCTGCTGAGGGAGCATAAAAAGCACTTCCCTGTTTGAGAAGCTCTACTATTTCTGCTCCTCCATTTACTGTCCTTTCCACAAGCCTGTCAATTGTTTTTTCCGGAAGCAGTTCCGGAAGCGGGATTCCCGATACTGTGGTGTACTGCGGGAGCGGAACCATAAGGTCTCCATGCCCTCCTATAACCATTGCCTCAACATCCCTTTTTGAACACTTAAGTTCCTCTGCTATAAAGCTTGCAAAACGTCCTGCATCAAGAACTCCACTCATCCCGAAGACTTTTTCTGGATCAAAGCCGGTTGCCTTCATAGCTACGTATGTTATGATATCAAGTGGATTTGTGACGTTTATAACAATAGAGTTCGGAGCGTATTTCGCAATGTTTCCTGCTACATCCCCTATTATTTTTGAATTCGTTTTAATCAGGTCTTCCCTGCTCATTCCGGGCTTTCTGGCGATTCCTGCCGTAATAATTACCAGGTCGGAATTTGCGATATCTGCATAATCGTTAGTACCTGTTATCCTGGTGTCATAACCGTTAATTGCCCCGGCCTGCATAAGGTCAAGAGCTTTTCCCTGCGGCATCCCTTCCACAATATCTGTCATGACAATTTCGCCAGGCTCCAGTTCTGCCAGCCGCTGGACTGTTGTCGAACCTACATTTCCTGCACCAATTACGGAAATTTTAACCATTACCTGTACACCTGTATCAATATTTATTTGCAGGATATTTTCAGATTCCTGCCTCTAAAAATAGGTTTTACTCAATCAGTCTGGAGGTAACTATATCTTGATATTTATTTTTTTGGCTTTCTAGAAGTCCTTAACGTCCCTTTTACCCCTATTCTCAGGTTGAACTTCATAGGCTCTCACTCTATATTCTGTCCCCCGCAGAATTAAAGTGTACTTTCTATTATTACTAACTAAGTATATTAACCTTGTTGGTGTGGTACTTGCCGGTTCTACAGAGCAAACCTGATAACTGAAACACATGATAAACCGGTCAGGATTAGCAGATTTCTGGCTGTGATTTCTCTGTTTCAGACTTTTAACCCGGGATTTTCTGTCGCTAAAAGCTGTTATTTGTGTCCTGTAACACTTTCAGCCCTCATGCAGTATTTTTATTAAATATCACTACCAATGGTTCAGGGGAAAAATGCTGAAGAACACATATATTCACATTCCTGGTGTAGGAAAAGCGCTTGAGCAGAAAATCTGGGCTTCAGGCATACATACATGGGACGAGTTCCTTGAAATGGAAGACAGGGTTTTAATTCCTTCTGTCAAGAAAGCCAGAATCTGTGAAGGAATAAAGGTATCTTCCAGCCATCTCGCTGCAAAGGACTGCTTCTTTTTCTCACAGCGCCTCCCTTCTGCAGAGCACTGGAGGGCGTACTCTCTATTTTCTGACTCTGTTGCTTTTTTTGATATCGAAACCACAGGTCTTTCGCCCTGCAGGGATAAAATAACCGTTGTTGGAATCTATAATGGAAATGAAGTCAAAACGTATGTAAGAGGAACGAACCTTGAGGATCTTGTAGAGGAATTCTCCAGATACAGGCTTCTTGTGTCTTTTAACGGAGCCCGTTTTGATATCCCTTTCATAAAATCCGAATTTCCCGAAATAGAGTTCAAACAGCTCCATATAGATCTTATGTATCCTCTCAGGCGTATAGGGTATGGAGGGGGCTTAAAAAAAATTGAAAAGCTTCTCGGGATCTGCAGAAGCGAGGATACGGATGGCATGGACGGATTTGACGCCGTTAGGCTCTGGAAAAAGTACGAAAAAGGAGATCTTGAAGCCCTCGACCTGCTTGTTAAATATAACAGAGAGGACATAGTAAACCTGAAAACTATTATTGAACTTACTTACCCTAAAATGGTTGAAAATGCTCTGAAGATATGAAAAGTATATTTTTTCTTTCGAGGGTTTCGCCAAAAAGTAGAAATGTCAGTAACAGGAATATATTGTCGGTTAATAACTGAATTTATGATTGACAACTGCGCTTATATTACTGTTCTGGATTTTTACCTTACTGATTCCTGTTAGTTTTCGTAACAGGATTGTATATGTAGTTGAACAGGCTCTCTATAGTATTGAAGGTTATTATATACTTTAAAACAAAGGGGAATTCAATGGCAGTAACACTGAAGTTCGGGGATAAAGTCACTGTGGCAGATGTAAGAAAACTCCATGATATGGAAGATGTGGTATTTGATAGAGAATGGTTTGAAAAGACCGATGAAATGAACAGAGATATGTATTATATGTTCAGGGATCTTGCCAGAAGTGATTCTGATCTTGAGATTATCAAATCCCGCCACCTCAGGTATGACATTACAAGAATCCCTCCCGGAATGCTCGGGTCGGAGTATATTAAAACCGTTGGCCACTACCACCCTCAAGTTCCGGGAACAGACGTCTCCTATCCTGAGATTTACCAGGTGCTTGAAGGCTCAGCTACCTACCTGCTGCAAAAGGTGGAGCCCGGAGAAGAAGAAATTGTTCTGGATGTTGCGGTTATCAAGGCTGAAAAAGGGGATCTGGTTCTTGTTCCACCAGGATACGGGCACGTAACAATAAATTCCTCTGAAAATACTCTTGAGATGGCAAACTGGGTTTGCGGGGACTTCTCTTCGTTCTATGAGCCTATAAAGAGGCTTTCCGGAGCCGCCTATTTCCTTCTTAAAGACGGTTTTGCCAAAAACCCCCTTTATAGAAATATCCCGCCCATACGTTATACTGCACCTCTAAGCTCTGAAGAATTCGGGCTTGATTCCGGAGAAAGCATGTATGAACTTATACACGATGCTGACAGGCTAAGGTTCCTGACAGCTCCTCAGGAGTTTATGGGATTTCTGGCAGGAGTGCTCTGAAAGAGGTTCCTGAATTTTATAATGGATAAGGACTTTGTATCCGGTATTCATCCCAAAAGCTACTTTTAGAAGCTTCAGTTTTACCTTTTTATAATTCTTGAAGGCAGAGGTTTACAAACAGAAGTCCAATACAGATCGAAAGGGTGCTTTTCTTTCGATAATACCCGATAATACATAACTTATAATAGGTATAAATACCTTCAATTACTGGAGGGTTGAAATGCAAAAAAATGGATACCGTATTCAGTTTACATCATCCAGAATCAGAGATCTCATGTACAGGACCACATTTGATCCTAAGAAAATGGATGGAGATATTATTCTTAATCTTTCCCTTATTGATAAAAAAGACCTGGACGATGTTCTCGGCATCTTTAAGATGGTAATCTCAAGCGGGCTTTCCGTTACTCCCTATGTGAAAGTTATTTCGGAAGGGGAGTCCATAGGAGACATGACCATTGAGAAGGGAAAGGTAGGAATCGGAACAGTATGCAGCATAACTATTGACGGCGTGCTGCTAAAAGCGGGGATCCCCGTAAACCCCAAGCTTGGAGGGGTTGTTCAGATCCGAAACGGAATTCCTGTACGCTTCACTGATGTGCTCACGTATGTAAGTACAACTGTTGACCCCCTAGAAATCCTGATGTCTCAGGGAATCACCTCAGTATCTGAAATGCTCAGAACAGGTTCCGGCAAGGTTCTTGCAAACCTCAGGGAGGCTCCCATGGTTGCAAGGGATGAGATTGAAAGCAACCTGTCTGATCTTCTGGATGCGGGTTTCAGCGGAATTCTGGAAGTGGGAGAGCCCAATACAAGAGTGCTTGATGTCCCTATTGAGAGGGACCATCTGGGGATAGTCGTTATTGGTGGGACCAATCCTATGGCTGTTGTGCAGGAGTATGGGATTCCTATAGATACAAGTGCCATGTCGAGGTTAATTTCTTTTAAGGAAATGAGCCGGATTGAGGATCTGGTCTGAAACTCGCGTCTGCTTGAACCTGAATATAATTCCTGTTCCGCAAATTCCTGTTTCAGAAAGTCTTTGCTTCATTGACCTTGAACTTCTTTTCTGCGGAAACCAGGCTTTCCGGATAGTTTCCGGAGGGCTGCCCCTTCTTATCCTATATTTGCTTTTCTTCGAAGTTGTTCCCCTATGAAAAAGTCAAGTTTCCTGGCAAACTCTTCTTTTGCATTCTCAGGAATGGTTGCTCCTGCGGCAATATCATGCCCGCCGCCTGCACCTCCGACTTCTGCCGAAACGGTTGACATTGCTTCAGACAGGTTTACCCCTCTGCGAATAAGGTCCTGCGTGCCCCTTGCTGATACCTTAATCCCTCCCTCTGCCTTTGCGAAAGCAATAATCGGAAGGTTTCTATTTTCGACTATTGTGGAACTCATGCCTGCGATTATTCCCACAATGGTTTCCTTAATATGAGAACCTGCATCAAAATACTGGATGTTTTCCAGCTGGGTGACTCCATTCTCTTTTACGTACATAAGCCCGTTGACAAGGTTTTGCCTGTGTTCTGCTAGTAGCTTTCTGGCGTCTTCGTAAGCAGTTTCCCTGTCTCCCATACAGACTGCAAGTCCTATTTCTGCATGGTCGTATCTCGCAGTAGCATTGAGAAGTGTAGAAAATTCGGAGGCGTCTCTCATTTCCGTTCCTTCACGTTCTTTAAGAAGGACATAGACCTCGCCTATCAGTCGCTCAATTTTGTACGAAGGTATCCCTGATTTCAGGCAGTACTGGAAAAGTCCCGAAATTATTTTCTGTTTTTCCGTAATCTCCAGGTCAATCCAGCGCCTCCAGCGTTCATCCTGGCTGAAACGGATATTAAGGGAATGAAGGAAATTAATGCAGGCTTCTTCATCTCCGGTAAGTCCGGGAAGATATGGATCGGATGAATACTGCAAAAGCTTGTAAATAGGGCGGGTTTGCTTCCCGAACAGGGTCAAATCTTTTTTGAACTCAAGATCCCCTCCTTTTACTCCTTCTTCCAGAATTATCCTGTTAATCCCTACAAGCTGCCCCATTTTCAGGTGCTGCATATCTCCTATAGCGCCGACTATGGCAAGTGAGGAAAGATCCCTGTTTTTTCCCAGGGCTGAAGCAAGAAGGTAAGTGCTTCCCGAACCGCTAAGTTCGTAAGAGCCGTTTGCCCCAAAAAGGTGAGGGTTTAAGTGAAATTCAAGGGTCCCCTGCGGCTGGTGATGGTCTGAGATTACGGCATTGATCCCGCGGGACTTTATATGCTCGCACATTCCGCTTCCAAGGTCTGTAAAAACCACAAGTTCATGGTTCTCATCTGCAATGGTATTGAGGGCTTTTTCATCGAGCTGCTTTACAAAACGGGTTGTATAATCAAAATTTCCCCTTTCAAGAGCTGTACAGATAATCCCCGCAGAAGTCAGTCCGTCTGCATCTATATGGGATACTACATGTACAGATCTATGTTTTTTGATTTTTTCGGCACATCTGCCTGCTTCTTTTCTGAATATTTCTATGATTTCAGTCATCGGTTTCTCCGGAATTCTCTGCTGGCTTCGGTTTAATATCTTTCTCCCAGCGGCTCTTTCTCCCCCATTCTTTCGGGTTTATTATGTAATCTTTTCCATCCCTTCTTATTTCCGGAAAGTTTCGTATTTCCTGAAGTGTGAGCTTGGGACTTTCCGAATTGTAGCTCTTCTCCAGATCTTCCCAGGGGACCATATACGCTTCCCTTCCATGTCCCGCTCCGAGGCGGAGTTCCACTGCCAGAAAGCCCCTTCTTCCAGACCTGTTAAGGTAGTCTGAAATTCTGTCTATCTGATGAATGCCTTTTTTGTCCACTGTAAAATGCTGGGAAAAGTAAAGCGCAGTTGCTCCTTTATCTACTGAGATACTTTTGCATTCTATACCCATATAAAGGTCAGGGTCAAGGGAATCTACAAGTACGTCAAGGAACTGAGATGTAAACCTGTGCTGTTTAAGCCTGTAAGAGATGGCTCTTATGCCTTTTTCCTCAATGTATGCGTTAAATGAGTTTACAAGCACACGTTCGAATTCGGTCACAAAATCCATTCTCCTGCTTTAATCTTATTTGCTAGATCTGTACCTTAATAATAAAAGTTTATACGGGTTGTTTTACAGGATAACTTTTCTTTTAATATTTGATGTGCTGAAAATCGAAATTTACCAGCTTCCGGACTATCTTTTTAATAAATATTTCTCAATAGATATAACAGTTATGAAGTTCAGGATAAAAATCGGGGCGAAGTTCGGACAAACACAAGGATAAAGTGCAGGACGATAACAGGGGTTAAATTCAGGATATAAATCTGGGTAAAGTTCAGAATAAAAGTCGGGATGAAGTTCAGGATAAAAATCCAGATCTAAAAAAGTTAAGGCAGGAAATTTTATAGAAAAATCAGTGCCGATCAACATTTTGACCGGCTAATCTAAAATTCTACTTTAGCTAGTTTAATTTAATTTGATATGATAAAGGTCACAAAGTCCGGGCTAAGTCTTGTTTCCCTTACAAGTTTCTCAATGGTGTCTTCATCGGAAAGGCCTTCTTCTTTTAATTCCTTTATACGGTCAAATACATGCTCGGAAACTTCTGAGTACTCATTAATGTCTTTTCTGTGTCCCCACACATCACCTTCAAGAAGTGCAATGTTCTGCATAGAAAGATACATCTGTGCAGAACTGGAAATTGTTCTCTTGTATGAGCTTGGGATGTGGATCGCTTTTACTTCCGGACACTTCAGAATGAGCTTGAAAATGTCCTTGTTGGATGGTCTAAAAGCGAGATGGACAATTTCCTCATTGAGTTTTAAAGTGTCAATTTCTTCTTTTGAGCTTACAACTCTAATTTTCATTTTTATCACCGTTCTTTCCAGGTTTTTTAGAGTTTGTTCAGGGTTTCTTAGGGTTCTTTTTAGGGTTTCTTTAAATTTGATTCAGGGATTCCCAGGGTTTGATTCGGATTCTCGAAATTTTGATTTTCGAAATTTTATTTTAATGCCTCTGGAGTTTATTTATTTTTCAGTTAATTTCGATTTTCAGGGTTATCAGTGTTAATTCAGATTAATTCAGGTTCATAAGCCTAATATTACAGTTTGTTTATCTCTAAAATTCTGCTTTCAGGCAATTTTGAACCTGCATATCACGTTTTTTAATGTTAAGGACTCATAATATTTATTTTTTTATGAATGTTTTTAAACTTTTATTTTTATCAAAAATTTATTCTTAAAGCCATATTTTTTAATAACTGTCTTTTTGATCGTGTATTTTTTATTAAATTCAAATTTTTATACATTAAAATTCATCTTCAAGTGACTCATTTTTATTTTCTGAGTTCTGAAGATTATTTTCCGAAAATCAATTGAATTTTATCTTTTTCTTACCGAGCGTTATCGGTTTGTACTGTTATTGAAGGGGTATACGATATTATACTATACTATTTAACATTTTTCTGTAAATCCTCTCATAGAATGTATTAATTTGAATGCGCTGGATTGGGATTTTGGCTGGTAATCATTAATTAATGTTTTTGTCCCCTTTTCTCAACGTCATTATCTTAAAACTCTGAGTATCTATGATTTTCAAGTCTGTATATCCCCGCCACTCTTTTAAATCCGTATCCAGACTGAATTTCTGTCATTATAAGTTCTTTTATTAAGGCTGAGTCAACTTATTGATGTAGATATTTTGGCTTAGATTCAATCTAAATTTTCTCCTGACTTACTTTATTTACACAGTACTATTTATATTTTTACATTACTTTTATTTGCCAGATATTAAAATAATATAATAATCATAGTTAATATAAAGAAAGGGTTATGAGGAATATGTGCGCAATACTGCTCATTTTTTTAATTACAGCATTTCA
>WPCI01058175.1_pt1 | contig 33892 bp, 33 predicted proteins | sample 5399871 | NCBI WGS metagenome assembly WPCI01 (sample SAMN12869469, study PRJNA574797) | sludge metagenome | isolation source: wastewater treatment of pH7 | place: China:Beijing | collected 2019-05-20 | reverse complement strand
GACAAGGTGACAGTGTACGGTCCCTTCGGTGATTTCTTCGCCAAGGATACCGATGCCGAGATGGTCTTCATCGGTGGTGGTGCCGGTATGGCACCGATGCGTTCGCACATCTTCGACCAGCTCAAGCGCCTGAAGTCCAAGCGCAAGATCAGCTTCTGGTACGGTGCGCGCTCCATGCGTGAAGCCTTCTATGTCGACGAGTACGACAAGCTGCAGGAAGAAAACGAGAACTTCCAGTGGCACCTGGCCCTGTCCGATCCTCTGCCCGAGGACAACTGGACCGGTCTGCAGGGCTTCATCCACAACGTGCTCTACGAGAACTATCTCAAGGATCACCCGGCACCGGAAGACTGCGAGTTCTACATGTGTGGACCACCCATGATGAACGCCGCCGTCATCAAGATGCTGGAAGACCTGGGCGTAGAGCCTGAAAACATCTTGCTGGACGACTTTGGAGGCTAACATGCTGCGCAACCTGTTACAGGGTGCGGGAGTTATCACAGTCATGAGCCTTGCGCTGGCCGGTTGCCAACCGGCCGAGCGTGTCGAAGTGCTGTCCGGTCCAACCATGGGCAGCACTTACACCATCAAGTATGTTGCAAACAAGACAACACCCGCTGCCGATGCAGCGGGTGTTGTCGTTCAGAACATCCTCGATGAGGTCGACCGCCAGATGTCGACCTACCGTGCAGACTCGGATCTGTCCCGTTTCAACAAGCTGCCGGCCGGCAGCTGTGAACAGATGCCTGCGCCCGTGCTCGAGCTGATCGGCTATGCCGATGAGCTGTCCCGGCTGAGTGAGGGGCGTTTCGACATCACCATCCAGCCGCTGCTGAATGTCTGGGGCTTTGGCCCGGCCAGCCGTGATCGCCAGATTCCGTCTGAAGAGGCGATCAGCGAAGCGCGCACCCGAATGGGCCATCAGCACCTGAGTATTGAGAGTAATCAGCTTTGCAAGGAAATTGACCTCAAGCTTGACCTCAACAGCATCGCTGCAGGCTATACTGTTGATCGCATAGCGGCGAAATTTGAGGATCTGGGCATCCGCAACTATATGGTCGAGGTGACCGGCGAGCTGATAGCCAAAGGCAAAAAGCCGGACGGCTCGCCCTGGCGCATCGCCATCGAACAGCCGCTTGGTAACGGTGAGCGGGTGTTGCAGCGAGTACTGGAAATTGACGGCTGGGGCGTGAATACTTCAGGTGATTACCGCAATTATTTTGAAGAGGACGGTATCCGCTTCTCGCATACGCTGGATCCGAAAACCGGTGCGCCGATAGCGCACAATCTGGCAGCGGTAACGGTAATTGACCGCTCCGCGCTGGTAGCCGACGGGCTGGGCACCGTTCTGATGGTGCTGGGCAAGGATGAAGGCATGGAGTTTGTCAAGCAGCACGGCATTGCCGCACTGTTCGTGACCCGTGAAAATGGCGAGTTCGTCAGCCATGCCAGCCCCGACTTTGAACAATTGTTTCCCGAACAGGGGAGGTAGTCTCATGACATATCTGATTATGGTTTTGGTGGCTTTCGCAGTCATGCTGCTGGTGGTGCTGGGCATGGCTTCGGGCGTGATGGCCGGACGCAAGCCGATTGCTGGTTCCTGCGGCGGCATTGCCGCGCTGGGCATTGAAAAGAATTGCTCGATTTGTGGCGGTGAACGGCTGAAGTGTGAAGAAGCCAATGCCAACGGCACGGTACAGGCGGCCCGGGAGCTGGCCTACGACGCTACAGCACGCAAATGACAGATAGCTGAAGACCGTCGGCAGGTGGTGTCGCGGTGAGTGCCTCCGGGCGCGCAGGCACCAGCAGCGGAGTTGCCAGTCTGTGACGGTTTTCATGGCAGGTGAATTAAGGAGTTTAAATGGCGGTTTATAATTACGATGTAGTCATTCTTGGTTCCGGCCCGGCAGGCGAAGGGGCGGCAATGAACGCGGCCAAAGCCGGTCGCAAGGTTGCCGTGGTGGAAAGCCGTGGTGTGGTCGGCGGCAGCAGTACCCATCTGGGGACCATTCCATCGAAGGCGTTGCGTCACTCGGTGCGGCAGATCCTGCGTTTCAACACCAACCCGATGTTCCGCCAGATTGGCGAGCCGCGCTGGTTTTCCTTTCCGGATGTGCTGAAAAGCGCGGAAAGCGTGATTGCCCGCCAGGTGGCCTCCCGTACCGCCTACTATGCCCGCAACCGTATTGATGTCTACTTCGGTACTGCCAGCTTTGCCGACGAACACAGTATCGACGTGGTGGGCCCGAGCCGGGTGGAAAAGCTGGTGGCCAACCAGATCATCATCGCCACCGGTTCACGTCCATACCGCCCAGCGGATATCGACTTCAACCACCCGCGCATCTACGACAGCGACACCATTCTCAGCCTTGGCTACACCCCGCGCCGCCTGATCGTCTATGGTGCTGGCGTGATTGGTTGTGAATATGCCTCCATTTTCAGCGGCCTGGGCGTACTGGTTGACTTGATCGACACCCGTGACCGCCTGCTCAGCTTCCTTGACCGTGAAATCTCCGATGCCCTGAGTTACCACCTGCGCATCAACAACGTACTGGTACGTCACAACGAAGAGTACGAGCGTGTTGAAGGTGTTGAAAACGGCGTCATCCTGCACCTGAAGTCGGGCAAGAAGATCAAGGCGGACGGCTTCCTCTGGTGTAACGGCCGTACCGGCAACACCGACCAGCTGGGTCTGGAGAATGTCGGCCTGGCGGCTAACAGCCGTGGCCAGGTGGCAGTAGATGAGTACTACCGTACCGAAGTGCCGAACATCTACGCCGCCGGTGACGTGATCGGCTGGCCGAGCCTGGCCAGTGCCGCCTACGACCAGGGCCGTTCTGCAGCCGGCAACATCATTGACGATGGCAGCTGGCACTATGTTGATGACGTGCCAACCGGGATTTACACCATCCCCGAGATCAGCTCGATCGGCAAGACCGAGCAGGAGCTGACCGAAGAGAAGGTGCCTTACGAGGTGGGCAAGGCGTTCTTCAAGAGCATGGCGCGTGCGCAGATTTCCGGTGAAGAGACCGGCATGCTGAAGATCCTGTTCCATCGCGAGACGCTGGCGATTCTCGGCGTTCACTGCTTCGGCTATCAGGCGTCAGAGATTGTTCACATTGGCCAGGCAGTGATGAACCAGCCGGGTGAAGCCAACAGTCTGAAGTATTTCATCAATACCACCTTCAACTTCCCGACCATGGCGGAAGCGTACCGGGTCGCAGCCTATGATGGAATGAACAGGCTTTTTTGAGCGGCTCCGGCCAGGCAGTGGCGATGGCCGGAGCGGCCTTTGAGCAGTTGTTTACGGACTCCCGAGCGTGGCGCTGGCCAGCCCGGGAAAGTCTGTAATCAGGCTGTCAACGCCATACTGGACGAGCTGGCGCATCAGCGCCGGGTCGTTCACCGTCCAGGCGGACACATGCAGGCCGGCGTTCTGTGCATCGAGAATGCGTTTCTCGATGCACAGGCTCCAGTTCAGGGCCAGCAGGCTGCACTGAAAGCGCTGGGCTGTTTTCACCGGGTCCAGCCAGGCATATTCGGCGACCAGCCCGCGTTTCAGATGGGGTGCCTGTTGCATGGCCGTACGCAGTACGGTATGCGAGCTGCTGGTCAATACCACCTTGTCGTTAAGACCGAATTGTTCGCAAAGTCGTGCAATGGCCTGGATCAGGATCACCGCACGCTTGCGTGACAGGCTCTTGATTTCTATTTGCCAGTGTTCGAAAGGGCAGGCTGCCATCACCTCGGCGAGCGCCGGTATTGTGCAGGGTACCGGCCAGGACGGGCCGGCGTGGCGCACATCAGTGCTGGCCAGCTCGGCGGCGGTCTGGTTTTTCACCCGGGCCTTGCTGCCGGCCAGACGCTTCAGGTCGGCATCATGAATGACCACCACCTGATGGTCACGGGACAGGCGCACATCCAGCTCGCAGCGCTGTACGCCGGCATCAAGGCAGGCCTGAAAGCTGGCCAGGGTGTTTTCCGGAGCCAATCCCTTGGCCCCGCGATGGCCATAGATCAGCGTCATCGCGATTGCCCCTGATGCTGGCGTACGCTGTTGATGACGTGGTCGTATTCAAAATAAACCGAAAAGCCCGGGTAGTCCCAGCGCGTGATGGGGGGCTGGCCAACGCTGGCGTGACGCCTTGCCGGCTCGCCATGGGCACGCAAGACGCTGGTCTGGCTTTGCCCGCGTTGTGGCAGACCCGCTGCAGTCTGGCCGCTTTGCTGGCCAAGCGGAATTTTCAGGGTATCTGCCAGCGCAGCGGTACTGGCGGACAACAGGGCGAGAAGAAGCCATTTGGCAACAACCTTGTACATGAAAATTTACTCCTGAAGGTCAGCCAGTGCCTCACGGCGCTCCTGGGCCTGTTTGTGCATGATATGACGGGCAAGAACCTGCCGCTGCGTTTCGCTGGGTTCGTGAAAACAGGCGGCGACCTTGAAGCGGTCGCCTGTTGCCTGGCAGTTGACGATCCGGGCTTGCAGCTGCAGACCGAATGCCTGCGGCAGCAAGATCAGGCGAAGCGTGAGAATGCTGCCGGGCTGATGATGGCGGGTATCGAGAAAGCAGATGCCGTCTTCGGAGAGGGTGACTTCCTGCGGCTCGCCAAAATCCTTCGTCAGGCCTTGCGCCAGCGCATTGGCCAGCAGATCAATGCGCTTGTTGGTGATTTTCAGGTAATTGACCAGCGTACGTTGCTGCTCGCTGATGCTGCGCAACAGAGGCTGTGACTCCAGCTCGAGCAGGTAGAGTTCGTTGAGCAGGTTGAACAGCAGCGAGTCCTCGCCGGATGGAGCGCCCGTGCTGATTTGCAGTGCGATCCGGTCCCGGATGCGGTAGTATGCGCGACGTTCCTGAGAGTCCTGTGTGATCATGTTATGTCCAGACTGGGCATGATTGATGGGCTTCCCGGCCACCCGGTTGGCAGGCGTTTGTCACATTCTAGCCCTTAACCTTTTACAGTGCAGCATTATGTTTCGACCTCTGGCTTTGTTTATCGGCATGCGTTATACGCGGGCCAAAAGACGCAATCATTTCATTTCTTTCATTTCTCTGACTTCCATGATCGGGCTGGCACTGGGTGTGCTGGTGATGATCCTGGTGCTGTCGGTGATGAACGGCTTCGACCGCGAGATGCGAACGCGCATTCTGGGCATGGTGCCGCACGCCACAGTCAGCTCGTTTACGCCACTGGATGACTGGCGTGCCACCGGGGCGCAGGTCATGCTGCATCCCGAGGTGCGGGCGATAGCGCCATTTACCCAGCTGCAGGGCATGTTGACGCACAGCGGCAGCGTGCAGCCGGTGCTGGTCAACGGGGTGTTGCCTGAGGCCGAAGATGATGTCTCGATCATCAGCAATCACATGCAGGCCGGCAGCCTTGCGGACCTGAAAAGCGGCGATTTCTCGATCATCATCGGCGAAACGACCGCGCGGCGTTTCAATGTGCGGGTTGGCGACAAACTGACCTTTGTGTTGCCGGAAGCCTCGGTCACTCCGGCCGGGGTGTTTCCGCGCCTGAAGCGTTTTACCGTGGCCGGCATTTTCAAGGTGGGGGCCGAGCTGGACGGCTCGCTGGCCCTGATCCATATCGCCGACGCCGCCCGCCTGTCGCGCTGGCAGCCACACCAGGTGGAGGGCATTCGCCTCAAGCTGAAAGACCTGTTCGACGCGCCGCGGGTCTCCTGGGAGATCGCCGCCACCATCGAAGACAGCGACCTGCATCCGCGTGACTGGACTCGCAGCCACGGCAACCTGTTCCAGGCGATCCAGATGGAAAAGACTATGATCGCCCTGTTGCTGTTGCTGATTGTCGCGGTTGCTGCGTTCAATATCATTTCCACACTGGTGATGGTAGTCACCGACAAGAAAGCCGATATTGCCATTTTGCGCACGCTGGGTGCTTCACCGCGCCAGATCATGGCGGTGTTCATGGTGCAGGGTACATTGATTGGCGTGATCGGCACGCTGATCGGCGGCGTACTGGGCGTGATCAGTGCGCTGAATGTCACCACCTGGGTGGCGGCCATCGAATCCTTCTTCGGTCACCAGTTCCTGAGCTCGGACGTGTATTTCATCAGCTATCTGCCCTCGGAGCTGCGCTGGCAGGATGTGCTGCTGATCTGCAGTGCGGCACTGGGCATGAGTTTCCTGGCCACGCTGTATCCGGCGTGGCGTGCTTCACGGACACAGCCGGCGGAGGCCCTGCGCTATGAATAAGCCGATTGTTCTCGAGTGTCGCCAGCTGGGCAAGACCTACCAGGAAGGCCCGGCGAAGGTCGAGGTGCTGAAAAACATTGATCTGCAGCTGCGGGCTGGCGAGCGCATGGCCATTGTCGGCAGCTCCGGCTCGGGCAAGACCACGCTGCTGCACATGCTGGCCGGGCTGGATGTGCCAACCAGCGGCAGCGTCTGGCTGGCCGGCGAGGAATTGTCGGCACTGTCGGAGCGCAAACGCGGCTTGCTGCGCAACCGTGCGCTGGGTTTTGTCTATCAGTTTCACCACTTGTTGCCCGAGTTCACAGCCATCGAAAACGTCTGCATGCCGTTGCTGATTGGCACCACCCCGATTGATGCAGCCCGTGAGCGGGCCGTAACCCTGCTGGAGCGGGTCGGGCTGGGCCACCGGCTGGAGCACAAGCCGGCCGAGCTGTCCGGTGGCGAGCGCCAGCGGGTGGCGATTGCCCGTGCTCTGGTCAACCGTCCCGAGCTGGTGCTGCTGGATGAGCCGACCGGCAACCTGGACCGGGCCACGGCACAGAGCATTCAGGCGCTGATGCTGGAGTTGTCCGAATCGCTGGGCACCAGTTTTCTGGTGGTGACCCACGACCCCGAGCTGGCACAGCAAATGCAGAGGGTGTTGCGGTTGCAGGATGGCGGTTTGGTAGAAGAGTAGGTTTTGCACTGTGGTGGGGTGTGCCGTGGTGCTGTATCAGGCTGACGCTCGGCCGTGTCATAAAATGCCACAGCCGGCTGATGCCTGACACAGCACCCCGCCACACCCAATACACCCTGTGCGGGTGGAGGGAGGGTGGCCCGGCTTCGCCGGGCTGCTGTCGCCGTGGCTGGTTGGGTATTTGTGGTGCTGTTGGTGGTTTTGCTTGTGTTGGCGCAGTAGATGCAGAGGGTTTTGCGGTTGCAGGATGGTGGGTTGGTCGAAGAGTGATTTTTTGCACATACGGTGCGGGGGTGTGCCGTGGTGCTGTATCAGGCTGACGCTCGGCCGTGTCATTAAAATGCCACAGCCGGCTGATGCCTGACACAACACCCCGTCACACCCAATACACCCTGTGCGGGTGGAAGGAGGGTGGCCCGGCTACGCCGGGCTACTGTCGCTGTGATTGGCTGAATATTTGTAGTTTGAGCGGAACTCCTTTACTTACTAGAATGAGAGCCTTTCGACTGCCTGATAAATCCGCGAACCCTACTCAATACTGGGCAGCAGGTTATGTACAGCCAGAGTTAGCTTCAGACAGTGCCAATTTGTATGCTGTGGTTGCGGACTTGCACAGGCAAAAAAAGCAGGCAAACAAAGCAGCAGCGCAGCCAAATCTATCAACTCTGAAGTTACCACAAATCAATCAGCAAAAAGGGCGTCAGCAGTCCGGCGCAGCCGGACCCCTATCCCTCCCACCGTGCATGGTGTTGAAAGGTGAGGGCGAGACCGGAGCAAAGCCTTGTTGTTCGCGCTGCTTTTAACAGCGCGGACAACGCGAGCTTTGCGGAGCGTCTTGCCCTCACCAGACACTCCATAAGCACAAAAAAATCACTCCACTGCCAACACCAAAATCTCCCCAGCCTCCGGATAACACCAGACCACGTTCACATCATGCAGCCGCGCCCCATACTGGCGTGAAGGTTCCGGCTGCTGGTAGGCCGGTTTCGGGTCCTGCGCCAGACACTGCTCGATCAGCTCCACCAGGGGTTCCTGCAAGCGCCGGGCATGCTCCCGCGCCGACGCCAGAGCTGCAGGCTGCCAGTCGACAGGCAGCAGTGCCGGCGGCTGTTCGGCAATGCGGTTCCAGGCATCAGGTACCGACTCGACAAAGGGAATGTAGGGTTTGATGTCCAGCACCGGCGTGCCATCGAGCAGATCGATGCCGGAAATGTGCAGCCGGCATTCTTCGTCAATGCGTTCAAGCCTGACCAGTGACTGCCCGATGCTGTTGGGCCGGTGACTGGCGCGGCTGGCAAACACGCCCAGGCGCTGATTGCCGCCAAGCCGTGGCGGGCGCACCTGCAACCGGTGCTGCTGGTCGAGGGCCTGATGAAAGAGAAAAATCACCCAGACATGGCTGACCTGCTCCAGTCCGGCCAGTGCGTGCGGCTGGTTGTAGGGCGGGCGCAGCTCGATGATGCCGCGAGCCGCCGGTGCCAGTGCCGGCTGGCGTGGAATGGCGAATTTTTCTTTGAAGCAGGAACGTACCTCGCCAATCACCTGTAGCTGAAAACTGTCCACGAGGGCCTCCGGAAGCAGGAAAAGGATGCCGCAGCCGGCTGCCTGCAGCGGCATCCGGCGGCTGAAGCCGGCGGCGGGCATGGCCGTCAGCCGGCTACCAGCACACGAATGGCTTCCAGTCGTACCGTGGCCTTGCCCAGCAGCTCGCTGCCTTCCTCCAGCTGGCGACGCAGCAGGTTGATCTCTTCATCACGTACGCTGGGGTTGATCTGCTGCAAGGCGACCAGACGTCCGATTTCGGCATTGAGGGCCTGCTCAAAGGCGGCGTGGGCCTGCTGTGCCAGCTCCTGGTGACGGGGCTGTACCAGTGCGTCGGCTTTTTTCACCAGACTGGCCAGATCGTCACGCTGGCTGCGGGCAAATTTGGCGGCACTGGCGCGGGGCACGCTTTCCAGCTGGCTGTTGAGCGTCTCGAAGCTGACCTTGTCGGCCAGGTTGCGACCCTGCTGGTCCAGCAGGCAGCGGATGATGGTGGGCGGCATGTAACGGCCCAGCTGCAAGTGGCGGGGAGCAATCGCCTCGCTGACATAGAGCAGCTCGACCAGCACGGTGCCGGGCTTGACCGCCTTGTTTTTCAGCAGGGCCACGGCGCTGTTGCCCATCGAGCCGGACAGTACCAGATCCATGCCGCCTTGCACCATCGGGTGTTCCCAGGTGATGAATTGCATGTCTTCACGGCTGAGAGCCAGGTCACGGTCGTAGGTGATAGTGACCGCCTCGTCGCTGCCCAGCGGGAAACTTGCATCCAGCATTTTTTCACCGGGGCGCAGGATGAAGGCGTTGTCCGAGTGGTCTTCGCTGTGTATGCCAAAGGCATCAAACAGCTGTTCCATATAGATGGGCAGGTCGAAGCTTTTTTCCTGGCGGATGATCTGCGCCGCCAGCTGCTCGCCACGACCGCTGCCACCGGAGTTGATTTCCAGCAGGCGGTCACGGCCCCTGTGCATTTCTTCCGTCAGTTGCAGCCGCAGGGTGCGGGCCTGCTCCAGCAGTTCTTGCCAGGCTGGCTCGTCGCCCTCGGCGGGCAGGGCTGTCTCCAGCTGCCCGGCAAACTGTTGCTCCAGCGCCTGCGCGGTCGGGCTGGTATTCAGGAAAGCGTCATGTCCCTGGTGGTACCACTCGAACATGCGCTGCTGGCTGCCGCCGCTGAAGTAGGGCACGTGGATGTTGATGTCGTGCTCCTGGCCGATACGGTCGAGCCGGCCAATGCGCTGTTCCAGCAGGTCGGGGTGCAATGGCAGGTCAAACAGTACCAGGTGATGGCTGAACTGGAAGTTGCGGCCCTCACTGCCGATTTCCGAACAGATCAGCACATGGGCGCCGAACTCTTCGTCAGAGAACCAGGCTGCGGCCCGGTCACGCTCGATGATGGTCATGCCTTCGTGGAAGGTCGTGGCGGGAATGCCGCTGCGCACGCGCAGGGCCTCGTCCAGATCTAGCGCGGTATAGGCGCTGGCGCAGATGACCAGGACTTTTTTGCCCTTGAGGCTTTTCAGGGTTTCGAGCAGCCAGTCCACACGCGGGTCAAACTGCCACCAGCGCTGTTCGCTGTCCTCGGGCAGGCGGGACTGATAATACAGCTCGGGGTAGAGGCGGCTTTTCAGGCCGCTGCCGCCGGGCAGGTACTCTGCGGGTGGCAGCAGTGGTGCCGGATGCAACAGCCGGCCGGGAAAGCCCTGCATGGCGGCCCGGGTGTTGCGAAACAGCAGCCGTCCGGTGCCGTGGCGGTCAACCAGCATGTGTACCAGCTGCTCCCGCGCCTCCCGTGCTTCGGGCTGGCGAGCCTGCCGGATCAGGTCTTGCTGTCCGTCCAGCAACTGTTCCAGCAGCTGGCTGTGCTCTGCCGACAGGTTGTGATCCTCCAGCAGCTCGCCGGCGGCTTCGGCTATCGTATGGAAATGCCGGCTTTCTTCACGGAAGGCGGCCAGATCATGAAAGCGGTGCGGATCGAGCAGGCGCAAACGGGCAAAGTGGCTTTCCAGCCCGAGCTGCTCCGGAGTGGCGGTCAGCAGCAAAACGCCGGAAATCTGTTGTGCCAGTCGTTCCACCAGCGCATAGGACGGGCTGGCCTGCTCCGGCGACCACTCCAGGTGGTGTGCTTCATCGACCACCAGAATGTCCCACTGGGCAGCGAACAGGGCGTTTCTGGCCTGCTCGTCATCACGGATCCAGTCCAGCGACATCAGGGCGATCTGTGCGTCTTCAAACGGGTTGTCGGCATCGCTGGCGCGAAATACTTCATAGTCATAAATGCTGGCCTGCAGGTTGAAGCGGCGCAGCAGCTCGACCAGCCACTGATGGACCAGGCTTTCCGGTACGATCAGCAGGATGCGGCTGGCACGTCCGGTCAACAGTTGACGGTGAATGACCAGGCCGGCTTCGATGGTCTTGCCCAGGCCGACTTCGTCTGCCAGCAGCACCCGGGGAGCCATGCGGTCGGCCACTTCGCGGCCGATGTGCAGCTGGTGGGCAATCGGCGCGATGCGTGGCCCGCCCAGCCCCCAGAGCCCGCTTTGTTGCTGTTTGCTGCGCTGTTGCAGGCTGCTGTAACGCAGGCTGAACCAGTCGAGCGGATCAACCTGGCCGGCCAGCAGGCGGTCGCTGGCGAGGCGGAAGCGGATGAAGTTGGACAGCCCGGTTTCCGGCAGGCTACAGTCCTCGTTGTTGCGGTCAAAGCCGTGGTACGTCAGCAGTCCGTCGTGTTCCTCGACTTCGCGCACGGTCATGCTCCAGCCGTCGTGATGGCTGATTTCGTCGCCCGGTACGAAGCGGACCCGGGTCAGGGGCGCATTGCGCAACGAGTATTGGCGGGTTTCCCCGCTGGCAGGATAGAGCAGGGTGAGCAGGCGCTGGTCGCAGGTCAGTACGGTACCCAAACCCAGTTCCGCCTCGCTGTCACTGATCCAGCGCTGACCGGGAAAATACTGCTGTGACATTCAAATCTCCGCATGGTGTAAAGAAAAGCGCGCCATTCTAGCGGATTTGACTACAGCCCGCACGGGTCTATGCCGATACAGTTGCAGCTGCGGCCCTGCGCTTTACAACCAGAGACGGATTGATATTTGCTTGCGGATGGAATGTCATGCGCTGTTTCGGGTCTGATTGGTCAGGCCGGCAAGCAGATGGGCCCGCTGTCGCTGGCCTGAAAGCAGGATACCCGTATTGGTCGGTCGGGATTGCGGCCATGCGCAGCCGCGCGAAACATCAATGCTTACCAGCAGGAGGTGCAACATGTTGCCCCCGATTCCCCAGGGGCTGGTGCCGGTAACGGTCCAGCAGGACCCGGTCAAGCCCCGCTCTGATATCCAGCCGGTCACGCCGGCCAGTGAAAGCGAAGCCAATAGCCAGGTCCGGCTGGACGACAAGCAGCCGGACGGACAGGACCAGTACCGGCGCAAGCAGCAGGAAGACGACAGCGAAGAAGAGGAGCAGCTCGAAGACCCCGTCATGCCGGGGAAAAAGCCGATGAGCCGCAAAGGGTTGCTGGTCAACCTCAGGGTTTGACAGTGTCGCTTCCGGATGGCCTGCGTATCACCGGTTGATACAAATCGGGAGCACTGTTGACCTTGATCAATGAGTGCCGCTCCGAACTGCATTAGTGTTGATTAAGGTTTTATTACGGGCTGGAGAATTGTCATGTTTATGGATGTAGTGGTCTTTGCCGGAGTGGGCACAGTGGCATTGATGATTTCGTTTTTCATCGGGTTGTATTTTTTCGTCAAAAAAGCCGAGGAGCGCAAATCCTGATTTTTTGACATGCAGTGCATGCAAGGCTATTTGGGCGACTCCGGTCGCCCTTTTTTTGTCTGCCGTACAGGCCACTAGCCTTCGCAGAGTTTGTTCATCAGCGCCCGCAAGGCCGCCGGCTTGACCGGTTTGGGCAGAAAGCCGAGTTTTTCGTTATGCACCTGTACGGGTAACTCCGGGCGCGCATCAGCGCTGATGACAATGCCGGGCAGATGCGGGTTTTTCAGGCTTTCTCGCAGCCAGCGCATGACATTGATCCCGGTCTGGCCATTATCCAGGTGGTAATCGATCAGGATAATCTGGGGCACAAAACCGTCGTTGGCCAGCAGTTCCTCGCAGTCGCCAGTATTGCGTGCCACCCGCACATCGCAGCCCCAGCGGCTGAGCAGGCTGCGCATGCCGCTCAGAATGCTCTCTTCATTGTCGATGCAGAGTACCGCCACGTCCTGCAGAGGCCGGGTCGAGTGGGCCATGACCGGGGCGCTGGCAACGGCCTGCAGTTGGCCCTGATACAGGGGAACGGTAACGCTGAAGACACTGCCCCTGCCCAGGCGTGACTGCACCCGGATCGGGTGGGCCAGCAGTTTGCACAGGCCGTCGGCAATGGCCAGGCCAAGGCCGAGGCCTTTCTCTTCCCGGGTCTGGTGGCTGTCCAGGCGCTTGAACTCCTCAAAGATGAAGTTCAGCTTGTCTTCGGGAATGCCGGGGCCGCAGTCCCATACTTCCAGGCGGACATGGTGGCCCTGGCGGCGCACGCCGAGCAACACCTTGCCTTTGGCGTAGCGGAACGCATTGGTCAGGAAGTTCTGCACGATGCGGCGCAGCAGGCGGGCATCGCTGTTGACCCGAATGTCGGGCGCAAACAGGCGAAACTCGATGCCCTGCTGTTCTGCCAGCACGGTAAATTCGGCACCCAGTGCTTCCAGCCAGGGTCGCAACGCAAAGGGTTGCGGGTTGGGGGTGACGCTGCCGCCCTCAAGGCGGGACATGTCGAGCAGGTCGCTGATCAGGTCTTCGGCAGAGCGTAACGAACTATCCAGGTTGCGCACCAGCTCCTGTGCCTCCTCCGGCAGGCTTTCCTGATGTGACAGAGCGGCGGAGAACAGGCGCGCGGCATTCAGCGGCTGCATCAGGTCGTGGCTGACGGCAGCCAGAAACCGGGTTTTCGAGGCGTTGGCGTCCTCGGCAACGCGCTTGGCGCTGGTCAGCTCCTGGTTCAGTTGTGACAGCTCGTGAGTCCGTTCGCTGACCCGTTGCTCCAGCCCCTCGTTGGCTTCTTTCAAAGCCTGCTCCGCTTTGCGGAACGCGGTGATGTCGGTGAAGCTCATGACGAAACCGCCGCCGGGCATCGGGTTGCCGATCAGCTCGATGACCTTGCCGTTGGGGAACAGGCGCTCGGATGTATGTGCCGTGCCCTGGCGCATCCAGTACAGGCGCTTGCTGACGTGCGATTCCACCTCGCCGGGGCCGCACAGCCCCTTTTCCGCGTTGTGACGGATGATGTCGCCAATCGGCCGGCCGACCTGGATAAGGCCCTCCGGGTAGTCGAATAGCTGCAGGTAACGGGTGTTCCAGGCCACCAGTTGCAACGAGCGGTCAACCACACTGATGCCCTGGGTCAGGTTTTCGATGGCACCCTGCAGCAGGGTCCGGTTGAACTGCAAGGCTTCGGAGGCTTCGCCGACAATGCGCACCACGTCTTCGACGTGCATTTCACGCCCCTCGATCGCGGCGCGAACCACCACTCGGGTGGAAGACGCCCCGAGTACGCCGGTCAGCAGGCGTTCGGTGTGGGCAATCCAGTCGCTGCTGGCGGTCTCGGTCAGATTGAAGGCAATGCCGCGGGTGTAGGCGAAACGGATGAAGCTGTGGCGGGCGCGGTCCTCGCCGACAAAACGGCCGGCCAGGGTTAGCAGGTCACTGACCTGGACTGACAGGGGCGCCTTGTTGCCCACCTGCAGGCTGATGAAACGGTTGGCTTGCCAGTGCTCCGAAACCCGCGTGCGGGAAAACAGTGACACCAGGGCAAACACCATAAAGTTGCCGCTTAGCGACAGTGTCACGCCCAGTGTCAGCGGGTCCACCTCGAAACCGAGCGGGACGGCATACAGCCACTGCAGGCCGGGAATGCCTTCCGGGTCGGCACCGAAGCTGCTGGCAATCAGTGGCAGCACCAAGGTGTAGGCCCAGAGCAGAGAGCCGGTGATCAAACCGGCGAACACGCCCTGGCGGTTGGCCTTTTTCCAGATCAGGGCGCCGATCATTGCTGGTGCCATCTGGGTCAGCGCGGCAAAAGCCACCTGGCCGATGGTGGCCAGGCTGGCGTTGGCATTGAGCAGGCGGTAACTGACATAGGCCAGCAGCAGGATGACGATGATGCTCAGCCGGCGCGCCGTCAGCATCCAGTAACGGAACGCCTCGAACGGCCGGTCGGTGGTGCGCGCCTGCAACAGCAGCGGCAGCAGGATATGGTTGGAGATCATCACTGACAGGGTCACCACGCCGACAATCACCATGCCGGTGGCCGCCGACGCACCGCCGATGAAGGCCAGTATCGCCAGTAGCGGGTAGCCTTCGGCCAGCGGCAGGCTGATCACGAAGGAATCCGGCGTCACGCCGGAAGGCAGGCGCAGCTGGCCGGCCAGCGCCAGGGGGACAATGAATGCGGCGACAATCAGCAGATAGAGGGGGAAGATCCAGCGGGCGAACTTGAGGTCGGCGGTGACGTTGTTTTCAACCACGGTGACGTGAAACTGCCGGGGCAGGGTGTAGACCGCCATCATCGCCACGCAGGTTTGCACCAGCATGTGCGGCCAGTTGATGCGGGTTGCCCAGAACTCTTCCAGCTCGGGGGCGGCCTTGGCCGTTTGCCACAGGTCGACGGGCCCGCCATACATGCCGTACAGCACAAACAGGCCGACGGCAATGAAGGCCATCAGCTTGATCAGGGACTCGAAGGCAATGGCAAACATCAGGCCGCGGTGGTGCTCGGTCACGTCCAGGTTGCGGGTGCCGAACAGGATGGTGAACAGGGCCAGCCCCACGGTGACGAACAGGGCGATGTCCTGGCCTTGCTGCTCGCCGCTGTGGGTCGAGTCGAGAGTGAGCAGATTGACGCCGAGCACGATGCCCTTCAGTTGCAGGGCGAGGTAGGGCAGGATGCCGACCAGGCAGATCAGGGTAATGAATACCGCCAGTTTTTGTGATTTGCCGTAACGGGCGGCAATGAAGTCGGCAATCGAGGTGATGTTTTCCTGCTTGCTGATGATGACCATTTTTTTGATCACCCAGGGCGCGAACATCAATAGCAGGATCGGCCCCAAATAGATCGGCAGGAACGACCACAGCTGCCCGGCGGCCTGGCCGACCGAGCCGAAAAAGGTCCAGCTGCTGCAGTATACCGCCAGCGAAAAGCTGTATACCGCAACGCGCAGCCTGGGGTGGAGCGGTTTGGTGCGCCGGTCTCCATAAAAGGCAATGGCAAACAGGATTGCCATGTAGGCCACGGCAACAAAGGTCAGAATACCGAAAGAGATAACCATAAAGAATCCGCTGCGAGGAAAACGCTCTGCGGGCGATGCCGGAGCAAAGGGCGAATCATAGCAGGAAGCGGCAAACCTGACATGCATGGCCCTTTTGCTGCTACACTGCGCAGCCCGTTTTAGCCTGTCTGCCGCCTTTGCGGCCAAAGAGAATCATGTCCAAAGCCTTTCTGGAAATTGTTGAATTGCCCGACGGACGCATTGTATTGCGCCGCTCCGATGAAGAAGCCCCGCTGGTGACGCTGAATTTTTCCGGCGAGGCGCGGGAGTTTTTGCAGGAACGCTACATTGATGTCGCCCGTGCCATGTTCCATGCAGGGCTGGAAGCTGCCGGTCACCTGCCCGAAGACGAAACCTATGACAGTGAAGAAGTCAGCCCGGCGCAGCATACCCTGCACTGACCCGGGGCGGTTGCTGTTCATGTCGTTTCGGGAAAGCGCGTTTGCGCTGGCAACCGGCAGACGGCCCATGCATCGACTGACAGCACGCCGCCGGATGGTCGTGCGCCGGCCTGCCCGTGCAGCACGGTAAGCCGCAAGGTGCCAGCCGGGTGGTGATACCGGTTGGCAGTCCGCCCGGCTTGCTGGAGTTTTTGTGCCAGCGCTTTCCTCGTATCGGGCCCGGTATCTGGCGCAAGCGCCTGCTGCAGGGCAGGGTGCTTGATGCCCGGCACCAGCCCCTGCCGGTTGATGCAGGCTGCCATGGCGGCCAGGTGATCTATTATTTTCGCGAACTTGAGCACGAGCCACAGGTGCCTTTTCGTGAAGACATCCTGTTTGAGAACGAGCACCTGGTTGTCGTAGACAAACCCCATTTTCTCGCCACCGCACCGGTGGGCAACTATGTCGAACAAACCGTCCTGCACAGGCTGCAGCAGCGGCTACAGTTGCCGGAACTGACGCCGGTCCACCGTCTTGATCGTCTCACCGCCGGCGTCTTGCTGTTGTGCAAGCAACCGCATGAGCGTGACGTCTACCAGGCGCTGTTTCGCCGGCAACAGGTCGACAAGGTTTACGAGGCGCTGGCAGCGCCCTTGCCGCAGCTGCAGTTTCCTCATCTGCGGCGCAGCCGGATCATCAGCGATGACGTGCATTTCTTTCGTAGTCGTGAAGTGGCCGGTGAAGCCAACAGCGAAACGCGCATCGAGGTGCTTGCCCGTTACCGGCATCACTGGCATTACCGCCTGCTGCCACTGAGCGGGCGCAAGCACCAGTTACGGGTACACCTGTCTGCCCTGGGAGCACCGATCGTGGGGGATGACTTCTATCCGCAGCCGCTGCGCCGTGCGGCCGACGACTTCAGCAGACCGCTGCAATTGCTGGCCCGCAGCCTGGCATTTACCGATCCGCTGACCGGCGCAGAAATGCTCTTTGCCTCCCGGCGGGACTTGCCGGGACCGGATGAGCTGACGGTGCAGGCCTGAGTTTTGGCGTCAAAACAAACTTGTGCTGCCTTGGTCTACTTGCTACACTATGCGCGCCCTAAAACGGGCCCGTTCAGGATTTGACAATATCCCGCGAAGCCAGGCTTCGACTATTGCGTCCCAGACGTATCAGGAACCGCAGGTTCCGTTTTCTTTTTATATACAGCATTCAGCGCATATACTCACTACAGGTTGCCGGGGCGATCGTTTCGATCTTTCATGGGTACGCAGCTTTCTTGGGTATTGCCGATGCATACGAGGCATACCATGACCCAGGAAACCGGCAGCTTTGCTGCACTCGGCATTTCGTCGCCGATTTTGCGCGCCATCGAAAAAGCAGGCTACGAAGAGCCTTCCCCGATTCAGGCGCAATCCATCCCCATCATCATGTCCGGTCAGGACATGATCGGCCAGGCGCAAACCGGTACCGGCAAGACCGCCGCGTTTGCCCTGCCCATACTGTCGAAAATTGACCCGCAGCGTCGCGAGCCCCAGGTACTGGTGTTGGCACCAACCCGTGAATTGGCCCTGCAGGTGTCTGAAGCGTTCGAAACCTTTGCCAGCGAAATGTCGGGCGTTAACGTGGTTGCAGTCTACGGTGGCGCGCCCATGGGGCTGCAGCTGCGCGCCCTGCGTCAGGGTGCCCAGATCATTGTGGCCACCCCGGGCCGTCTGGTTGATCACCTGTCACGCAACGCCGAGCTGCTGGGCACGGTCAACTACCTGGTGCTGGACGAAGCTGATGAAATGCTCAAAATGGGCTTCATGGAAGATCTCGAAGCGATTTTCCAGTCACTGCCCGCCGAGCGCCAGACCGTACTGTTTTCCGCGACGCTGCCGCACTCCATCCGTGCCATTGCCGAACAGCACCTGCGCGAGCCGCAGCATGTGAAGATTGCCAGCAAGACCCAGACCGTCGCCCGCATCGAGCAGGCGCACATCATGGTGCATGCCGACCAGAAAGCCAGCGCAGTGCTGCGGCTGCTGGAAGTCGAAGACTTTGATGCCCTGATTGCCTTTGTGCGCACCAAGCAGCAGACCCTGGATCTGGCATCCGCCCTGCAGGATCGTGGCTACAAGGTTGCCGCCCTCAATGGCGACATCGCCCAGAATCACCGGGAGCAGGTCATCGACTCCCTGAAAGACGGTCGCCTGGACATCGTGATCGCCACCGACGTGGCGGCGCGCGGCCTGGACGTGCCACGCATCACCCACGTGCTCAACGTGGATATGCCTTACGACCCCGAGTCCTACGTGCACCGCATTGGCCGTACCGGCCGGGCCGGTCGTGACGGCCGTGCCCTGCTGCTGGTGACGCCGCGTGAGCGCCGCATGCTGAGCGTGGTCGAGCGGGTAATCGGCCAGAAAATCGAGCCCATGGAAATTCCGGCGGCTGCCGACGTGCTGCAGGCACGCATCAACAACCTGCAGGCCGACCTGGCCCCGCGCATGAAAGCGGCACCGGGCCAGCACAAGGCGCTGCTTGAGCGCCTGACCAGCAGTCTGGATTGCCATCCGGAAGACCTGGCGTTGGCCCTGCTCGGCAAACTGACCGAAGGCCTGGCGTTTGATGCTGCCGGCATTGACCGCGAATACCCGGTTGATGTGGTCACCGCACGACCCGAGCGCGGCCGTCAGACCGAGCGTGGCCCGCGGGGCGAGCGCGAGCGTAACCGTGAGGGTCGTCGGGAGCACCGTGCGTCTCCGTTGCCCGAACTGGGCCGGGTGCGTTGCCGTACCGCACTGGGTACCCGTGACGGTGTTGCCGCACGCAACCTGCTGGGTGCCATTCTCAACGAAGGCGGCCTGGCCCGCGACGCCATTGGCCGCATCCAGATCCGCGAAACCTTCAGCCTGGTTGAACTGCCCGAGGAAGGGCTGGAGCGCCTGCTGGGCAAACTCAAGGACACCCGTGTAGTTGGCAAGCCGCTGAAGCTGCGTCGCTACCGGGAGTGATTCGGCAGCGGCAACAGAGCCGGCACAGGCTCTGTCGTGCCGGCGCTGCAACAGCGCCGCATTCGGGCTAGAATGTGGCGGTTGCCAGGAGGAAGCCATGCCGCTCAAGATTTGCATACTCGAAGCTGATGACCTGCATCCGCAGTTGCAGCCGGGTTTTCACAGTTTCGGTTCCATGTTCGTCAAGCTGCTGGGTAGCCAGCAGCAGCCGGCGCAATTCGCCGTGTACAACGTGGTGCGCGGTGATTATCCCAGCGAAACAGAGCATTTCGATGCGTTTCTGGTGACGGGCAGCAAGGCCGACTCCTTTGGCATGGATGCGTGGATTGTGCGCCTGCGCGAATACCTGCTGATACGCTACCGGGCCGGAGATGTCCTGCTGGGAGTCTGCTTTGGCCACCAGATTCTGGCACTGGTGCTGGGCGGCCTGACCGAGCGCGCTCCACAGGGCTGGGGTGCGGGTGTGCACAGCTACCGTATGCTGGTTTCCTCGCTGGCCAGCCATGAGTGTCCGCCGAGTGTCAATATGCTGATAAGTCATCGCGACCAGGTCACACGTCTGCCGGCAGGTGCCCGCTTGCTTGCCAGCAGCGATTTCTGCCCCAATGCCGCCTTCATGCTGGAGGGGCAGGTACTGTGCTTTCAGGGACATCCCGAGTTCACGCCGGAGTTTTCCCGCTCGTTGCTACAGCTGCGCCAGGGAATCTATACGCCCGAGTTCTATGCCGGAAGCCTGAACAGCCTGCAGCAAGGTCATGATGGTCACCGAATCGGCGGCTGGATGCTGGACTTTGTTGCCAGCGCGCGCCGGCAGCGCACCTGAAGCCGTATTTTTCGGCAGGCAGTGGCCCCTGATATCCCCGGCTGTCATGTCATAGCCGGCCCGGGGAGTCCGGGCCGCTAGTGCAGGGTATGTTTTGCCGGTTCGTCCTTTCCGGCCGGTGACCAGGCCTGCACCGTGGCACCCGCGCCGGCTCTTGCCGGTTCACCCAGTTGTATCAACAATTGGCGTGCGGCCGTGAAACTGCGCGTGCGGTACTGCTCTTCCAGGACGGCAAATGTTTCTTCGTGTTTGCGCCGTTCGGCCTTGTCCAGCGCCTTCCAGGCTTCATGGGTGGGGATGTGCTCGGTGGCGAAAAACACTTCCTGGAATACCGAGTAAGCCTCGTCGTGGCTCAGTTCGAAATTGTAGTGCTCCAGGATCACCTTGAGGCGGATACAGCCCTCGATCCATGGCATCTGCTCGTCCAGCAGGCTGCCGCAGAGTATCTTCAGGTCGCCGGCCAGTTTGCTGGCCACTTCCTGCTGGTGGTTTTCCAGCTGTTTGCGTTGTTGCCATACCTTGCGCCATACATACAGCGCGTAGGCGGCCAGCGCCAGTACCAGCAATGTGCCGACCAGTAGCGTAAGAAACAAGGCATCGCCCACGGTACAACCCCCCGGAAAATCAGTAGGAACTGTCAAGGTACTCGCCGGGCGTGAAACTGCCCCGACGACGTACCGGTACTTTTTTATTGAACATCAGTCCGGTTTTCAGCTCGGCCTCCAGGGCGTAGCTTATGGGCTGGTCAGGATTTCTGAACAATGCCACCAGGTTTTTCACGTGTCGCCACAGGTTGGTATGTGCCCGCAGCTCGAAACGTGCGCTGCCATTGGCTGGTACCGTCAGCCACTGGTTGCTTTGACCGCGACCCAGTGAAATGCCGTTGATGTCCAGGTTGTAAGTCATGCCGCGCACCGGCAGGCTCTGTTCGTTCGGGTTGTCGATACGGAATTCGAGCAGGAATTCCTGTTCCAGCAAACGGGCATAGACCAGCTCGACATTGACCAGCTGCACTTCGGGTTCACGAAAATCGCGACCGAACCAGGTACTGCAACTACTGGTGAAAAAAGCCAGCAACAACACGGCAGATACACGCATGCCGATATGAAACCGGAAAAAAGGGAGGGCGATCACCAGAAATCCTTGTAAAACGGAAGAAAACGCGGATGTTGCAGCACTGAACCGGTAAAATACGAGCTAATGCGTCTGATTGCAACACCGCCGCCCTGCAACTTCAGTGGCAGAGGGTGGCAGGTTGGGAGGCAGCTCAAGCTGTGCTTTAATGTTGTTGCAGCCCGCCAAGTATAGTCATCCAGCTCAAGGACATGCCATGCACACATACGAGATTGCCTTTTCCGGACAGATAGCGCCAGGTGCCGATGCACAGCAGGTCCGTCTGGGGATACAGCGCCTGTTCAATGCCGGCGAACCATTGCTTGACCAGTTCTTCTCTGGCCGGCGCATCGTGGTCAAGCGCGGCCTGGACCAGGCCACAGCAGAAAAGTACCGGCAGGCGTTTACCCGGGTCGGAGCACTGGTTGAACTGGTTGCCGAGCATGGCGCTGCCGATGGGCAGCCTGCTGCGCCAGCCGCAGCAGCTGATGACAGCCGGCACAGACCAGAGCCGGCGGTGCAGGCCGCAGCCGGGGCCAGTCCGGCGGCCGTGCTGGAGGTTGCACCGCGTGATGAGTATATGGCGGCCTTTGCCCACGTGCAGGCACCCGACTTCGGGCTGGCGGCAGTTGGCGCAGACCTTTTGCAGGACAGGGCCGAGGTCGCGGTTGTCGACATTGACGTGTCCGGCATCAGCCTGGCACCGGCAGGCAGCGATCTGGAGCAGCTGCCCGGCGCACAACCGGTCACGCCGCCGGATATTTCACACCTGAGCATTGAGCAGCCCGACTGAAAAAGCCGGCAAATTGCCGCGATTCCGGCTATCATGCACTGAACGGATATCCAGTGGAACAATTGGACTGCAATGCTCACCGATGAACTCAAACACGCCATTCAGGCAGCCTATAGCCGGTTTCTGGAACACAAGGAGCTGAAAGCCCGCTACGGTCAGCGCCTGATGATTGCCGAGGTGGCCCGCGGCCTGGGCAGCATTGAAACCAACGACGACAACGAACGCTGTGGCGATCCGGCTGTCGTTGTGGTCGAGGCGGGGACTGGTACCGGTAAAACCGTCGCCTATAGCCTGGCGGCGATTCCGGTGGCCCGTGCCGCAGAAAAGCGTCTGGTGATCGCCACGGCAACCGTGGCCCTGCAGGAGCAGATCGTCGACAAGGACCTGCCCGACATCATCAAGAACAGCGGCCTGAAGTTTTCCTATGCGCTGGCCAAGGGCCGGGGGCGTTACCTGTGTTTGTCGCGCCTGGACCACTGGCTCGACAGCCATGGCCAGGAGCGCCGGCAGGCCGACATGCTGGCCGAGCAGGGCTACCATATTGACGTCAGTGACGAGCACAAGCAGCTGTTTGGCGACATGCTCGACCGTTTGTCACGCGGTCGCTGGAACGGTGACCGTGACAGCTGGCCGGAAGCCATTGAGGACAGCACCTGGCGCATCATCACCACCGATCACACCCAGTGTCTTGGGCGCCGCTGCAGCAACTACGACAGCTGTGCCTTCTACAAGGCGCGTGAGGGGCTGGAAAAGGTGGATGTCATCGTCACCAACCATGACCTGGTGCTGGCAGACCTGGCGCTGGGCGGCGGCATGGTACTGCCACACCCGAAAGACAGCTTCTATATCTTTGACGAAGGCCATCATCTGCCCGACAAGGCCATCAACCACTTCGCGCACAGCACCCGTTTGCATGCCACCTCCGAGTGGCTGGGCCAGACGGAAAAAACCCTGACCCGCCTGCATGCGCAAAACCAGCTGCAGGGCGAGATGGGAACCCTGATGGAGCAGGTGCCGGCACTGGCCAAAACCCTGCGTGAACAGCAGGGCTTCGTGTTTGCCACCTGCCGTGAACTGGCCGAATTCGCGCCGGTGGGCAACAGCGAGTACGAGCAGCCCCGGCACCGTTTTGCCGGCGGTGTGGTGCCGGATGCGCTGCGCGAGCAGGGGCTGGAGCTTAAAAAGGGCTACATGCAGCTGGCGGACACGCTGGCCCGCATCAATGACCACCTGAAAAAAGCCATGGAAGATGAGCCGGGCAGCCCGGTTGACAGCTCATTGGCCGAGGAATGGTTTCCGCTGTTTGGCAGCCTGTACACCCGTGCCGATGCCAACCTGGCGCTCTGGTCATCCTTTACTGCCGAAGATGCGGCCGAGGCGGCGCCCTCGGCCCGCTGGCTGGCGCTGACCGATGCCGGTGCCGACATCGAGGTCAATTCCAGCCCGATACTGGCGGCAGAAACCCTGCGTCGCCATCTGTGGTACGCGGCACATGGCGTGCTGCTGACGTCGGCCACCCTGACCGCGCTGGGGCGTTTCGACCGCTTCAGCATGCGTGCCGGGTTGCCGGCTTCGGCACAGCTGGCCGTGGTGCCCAGCCCGTTCAACCATGCCGAGGCCGGCACCTTGCATGTACCCGATCTGGGTGTGGACATACGGGATGTCGATGCCCACAGCCGGGCGATTGTGCGGGCCTTGCCCGGCCTGCTGGAACACAACCTGGGTGCGCTGGTGCTGTTCTCGTCACGCAGGCAGATGAACGATGTGTTTGAAGGGCTGGAGCGCGACTGGCGCAAGCGGGTGCTGATACAGGGCCGGCTGTCACGGCAGGAAACCCTGCAAAAGCACAAAAACCGCATTGATGACGGCGAGACCAGTGTGCTGTTCGGCCTGGCCAGCTTTGCCGAAGGTGTCGACCTGCCCGGTGACTACTGCCAGCATGTGGTGATCGCCAAGATCCCCTTTGCCGTACCGGATGACCCGGTGGAAGCAGCACTGGCCGACTGGATTGAAGCACGCGGCGGCAACCCGTTCATGGAGATCGCCGTGCCTGATGCCTCGCTGCGCCTGATCCAGGCGTGCGGACGCTTGTTGCGCAACGAGCAGGACCGGGGGCAGGTGACCATCCTTGACCGCCGGCTGGTGACGCAGCGGTACGGCAAGGCGCTGCTCAATGCCTTGCCGCCGTTTCGGCGGGTGATTGATTAGCGGCAGGCCCTGGCCCGGCAGCGCAATCCGGCGACCCGCCGGGCGATGTGTCGCGCGGGGCGGTTACTGAGCGGTTTCGGCCGGCTCCACCATGGATGCAAGCTGGGCCCGGGCAATCAGGTGTCCAAGATTGGCGGCTTTGGCACGCCACAACAGCGCGGTGTTTTCACAGCACTCCACGCCGCACCCCTGTTCATACAGCGTGCTCAGGTAGTGCATGGCATCGGCATGCTGCTGCTGCGCAGCGAGCAAGAACCATTGTGCGGCAATATCCGGCCGTTCCTGCTCCAGAAACAGCAGCGCCAGGTCGTTCTGTGCCTGGCTGTTGCCCCGGTCTGCGTCGTGCAGCAAGGCGTAACCATCGGCATTTTCGGCCAGCTCGATACAGGACTGCCCGGCCACATCGTCCAGCGCCAGCATCACCCGCCCGCGCTCGTCGGTGCTGTGCCGTTGCAGCTTGCCGGTACTCAGGCGTCGCCACAGGGTACGCTTGCTGGTGCCCGTCAGCAGGGCAGCAGCATCAATACTGATAACAGAAACAGGCTTCTCCATGAGCTCTCCATAAAAGGGCAGCGGCCTGTGGGCCTTGTGCCGGCCGGAATGTTATATCACGAATCGTGCCTGTCGCATAAAGCTGCTGTGACAGAATGAACTGTCACAGCAAGAGGCTGTGACAAACCGGGCTGTCACAATAACCGGCTGTGACAGGCAGGGCTGTCACAGGTTGTCACAGGCATGCCGATATGGCAGCGGAAAAAATATTTATTGAATATGTGTTTTATCCTTCAACCCTTGTTTTACAAGGGCTGCGGGCTTGTTTGGGCGGTTTTCAGGCCCGGTTTTCGAGGCGGTTTCTACATGTTTTTGGCACCGGAAAAAAAGCTGGCACAGCCGTTGCAATACTCCTGACAGGTTTATCGGAAACGGGAGATCCCGAACCGGACCTGCTTTGACTAATTCAGGAGAGAAACATGAAAAACATGCAAAAGGGCTTCACCCTTATCGAGCTGATGATCGTTGTGGCGATTATCGGTATTTTGGCGGCTGTGGCTATTCCGCAGTATCAAACCTACGTAGCCAAGTCCCAGTTTAGCCGGGTAATGGGCGAATCCGGAGCACTGCGTACCGCTCTTGAAGCCTGTATTTTGGAAGGCCGCACTGCGATTGGTACAGGTGCGACTGACTGTGACCCTGGTGCTACTGGCTCCAACCTTTTGGTTACTGGCGGTAACTCGGCTCCAGGTATTACCACTCTGCCAACAGGTACCGGAGTACCTACAGTAACAGCTCCTTTGACCGCAACATCAACTATCGTAGCTACTTTTGGCAACAATGCTGCAGCAGCACTGCAAACTGCTGGCTCAAACACTCTGACTTGGACGAGAGACGCTACTGGAACTTGGACCTGTACATCTACAGCTGATGCAAGGTTCCGCGCAGCTGGCTGTGCCAACTAACCCCAAGTTGTACTGGTTAAAAAAATGCCCTGCATTGCAGGGCATTTTTATTAATCAAGCAAAATAAATACCATGCTTGGTAGAAATGTGTTTCCAGAAAAAGTAAGCCTTGACATATTCGAAGAAATTAGTGGATTTGAGCGCAGCGTTTTTAACAGACTGCTGCCTTGTTTTGACGATATAGAACAAGAGGCTAAACAGCGCAGCAGCGATTACTTACAGAGACGCAATAAAAACTTTGATCCAGAGCTAGATGATGATGGCTGCATTGAGGATGATGCCTTATCTATAGAGCTATGCCATATAGAGCTTGAAACTAAGCTTAAACAAAATTTTTTAAATAGTTGTGCCGTCGAGCTGCACCACTTATTAGAAAAAAGACTTGACCTTGTGTTTGGCGCTCATACACAAGAAGCAATTGCATCTAAAATAAATAAAAACGGTTACGATATTGCTCAGTGTTCAAGCTGGGTACTTCTAAATGAAGAGCTAAGGCATGCAGCTAATGCGATCAAACATGGACTTAATGGTCACTCAGGACAAAAGCTAACAAAACAAAACTCCTCACTGATATCCAAAAATACTATAAAAGTATCAGAATCCGATTTGAAAAAATATGTTACAGCTCTTCAAAATTTCTGGAATGCAGCATTAGACAAACGAGTTATTTGCTAGCAGATAACGCGTCCGAATGAAACATCACCCTAACCCAAATAAAGCTAATTCTATGCTACCTAGCGAGATACTAGAAACATGAAATCGCCCAGAATCAAAGCATTCGGCATCCATCTTGCTATTTCAGCTTTAATTGCTTTAACTGTAATTGGTTTGGTTTTTTTCTTCTGGTATCCCGCCCCGCTGGCGAGTGCGACCGGTGTTACCCGTATTTTCCTGATGCTGCTGGCCATTGACGTGATCCTTGGTCCTAGCTTAACGCTATTGGTGTACAAACCCGGCAAAATAACGCTGGTGTTTGACCTGGCTGTTATCGTCTGCCTGCAACTGGCGGCACTCAGCTACGGACTCTATACCGTCGCTGAAGGCCGTCCAGCTTGGCTGGTGTTCTCTGTGGATCGCTTCGAGTTGGTGCGTGTCAACGATATCGACGAGCGCAAGCTGGATGAAGCCCCCGCCGATTACCGCCAGCCTTCATGGCTAGGCCCGCAATGGGTTGCCACCAGCAATCCCTCAGATAGCGAAGCCCGTAACGAACTGATGTTTGAAGCCCTGCTCGGCGGTACCGACATTGCCCAGCGCCCCAATCTATATCAGCCGCTGACACAGCAAAGTGACTTGATGCGTCAGCGTGCACAGCCATTGTCGGCACTGCATAGATTTAATGCGCCCGAGCAAGTGCAGCGCATCGCGCAGGCCCATCCACAGGCCAATGGCTGGCTGCCTTTACGGGCCAACGCGCAAGACATGAGCGTGCTGATCCATACAGAAACGGCTACCGTGATTGCCATTGTTGACCTGCGGCCATGGGATTAACGTTTTTCACCCGCCGCTGGACGGCTCCCAGTACATATACTCAGCAAACACGGCATGCTGCGTGGCTGTTCGTTGAACCACACCGGCTTTCATGGAGACCTCAACTCTTGAGAGAATGAGGCATGAAGAAATCCAACAGCTACTCCCCAGAAGTCCGTGAACGTGCCGTGCGCATGGTTCTGGAAAACGTAAACGACTACCCATCCGAATGGGCGGCGATTGAATCGAGTGCTCCCAAGATTGGCTGTATTCCGCAGACGGGCTTTGATAGTGCTAGCTGCACTATACAGTCACTGATGCGTCAACTGGGCCTGTAGGGCGCTCGTCGCGGTCATGTGGTCCGTACCTGCCTCCCGGATGGGAGCGCGACCTGTCCGCTGGATAGCCAGCGCGACACAAAACACCACAACCCGGCTTACTCCCGAAACACCGCCTCAACGCTGTCAGCAAACAGGATACGCTCGGTCCAGCGGTCAAGCTCGGCCTCGCTGGCATTGTCCAGCCGGGTCAATACGTCGATGTCCAGCTCGCGAAACTTCAACTCTAACTGCTTGCGCAAAGTAGCAGCACGGCCTTTATCAATTCCACGTTCAATGCCCTGCTCAATTCCTTGCTCAATCCCCTTGGCAAAGGATTCACGCTTGTAAATTGCCATGTAGCCCATGGTTTCGTCCTCCTGTTCAATCAGGTCGATGTGCTGATTTTAGTAGCTCAGCCCTCCACACCCGCCGTCCGCACAATGCAGATTCGGGGCCGGTCAGGGCCGGAGTCAGGCCTTAGCGGTTTGTGGCACTTCAGTGACACGAACCAGCGTCAGCCTGACGGAGCGCCCTGACCGGCCCCAGCCACCGCGATACAAAAAACCACAACCCGGCTTACTCCTGAAACACCGCCTCAACGCTCTCAGCAAACAGGATGCGCTCAGTCCAGCGGTCAAGCTCGGCCTCGCTGGCGCTGTCCAGCCGGGCCTGCACGTCGGTGCCCAAATCACGGAACTTCAGCTGTAACAGCTTATACAGGGTGGTGGTACGGCCTTTATCAATTCCACGTTCAATGCCCTGTTCAATTCCTTGCTCAATTCCACGCTCAATGCCCTTGGCAAAGGATTCACGCTTGTAAATTGCCATGTAGCCCATGGTTTCGTCCTCCTGTTCAATCAGGTCAATGTGCTGATTATAGTAGCTCAGCTCCTGCCTGGGTATGCGGATCATCCATTCGATAAAGTCGTGCATCAGAAAAAGATGCTGACGACTGTAGCCCTTTCTCCGCGCCATACGGTAAAAATTCAATACGGCATCCGTGCGCTGGCGCGGTTGCTTAACCTGTTTGGCAATTAACTGCGCGGCCACCAGCAAGGCAAAAATGTTGTCGCTGGCCAGCATGGCGTCCAGCCGGTCTTGCAAATCAAGCAGCTTCACGCAAATAAAATCAAACCGGATGCTGCAACCCATCAACTCCTGCCAATAGTGGTCGGGCCGGAAGCTTTTACGGGTATCGGTAAGAATCGCCATGCTGACTACAGGTTCGTTAAAACGCTCGACCATGCGGTAGTAGTAAGTAAACATGCGCCGGGTAAACTCGGCTTCCGGTTCGCCCTGCACTTCAATGTGCAGCAGTATCCAGCGAAATTCGCCAGCAAGGGTACAAACCCTGATCAGCTTATCGACATGCCGGCGGGAATCGTTGCTGTCGCTGGTCAGCTTCTGCAACTCCTTGTCCATGAATACCGGCTCCTGATTCCAGTCCAGCTGACTGGCCACCTGCGGAAACAGCAGCTCCATGCACGGCTGAAAAAACACTTCGATCGCGGATTTCCACGGGCTGTCGTGGTCGCTGTTTTCATCAGGACTTACGGGTGGCGGCACATCATTCATGCAAGCTCCTTTTGCAATGAAAAACATTTCTTTCAACCAACTATAGCCCGCTGCAGGCCGCTTGCTGAAAAATTTTCAGCCTTACTGGCGCTGTCCAGCCGGGATTGCACGTCGAAGCCCTAATCGCGGGATTTCACTTGTAGCAGCTTGTTCAGGTGGTGGTACGGACTTTATCGATTCTGTGCTCGATATCATATTCGTCGAAAAGACAGACTCCGTTCGCCGCTAAAGCGGCTCCTACAGGGGCCTGAGCGCAAGGAGGCTGAGCGCAAAGTGCTGGAGCGTGGGCAGGTAATCGCCGTCTTTGTCCCTGCGGAGCGGGGCCCAATGGCTGGGCTTGCCGCATTTGCCACCCGCACAATGCAGATTCGGGGCTGGTCAGGGCCGGAGTCAGGCCTTGGCGGTTTGTGGCACTTCAGTGACACGAACCAGCGTCAGCCTGACGGAGCGCCCTGACCGGCCCCGGACACCGCAGCGCACAATGCATCAGTCTTGCGTTACATCCACCAGCCGCAACTCCCTAGGCATAGAGAAGGTTACATTTTCCTGGCGGCCATCCAGCTCTTCGGCCACCAATGCGCCCCAGTCACGCAGCTGGCTGATGACTTCCTGCACCAGCACTTCCGGGGCCGAAGCACCCGCAGTCACGCCTACCCGGGCCTTGTCGGCAAACCATTCACGTTGCAGGTCAGTAGCGCCATCAATCAAATAAGCTGGCGTGCCCATGCGGTCGGCCAGCTCGCGCAAACGGTTGGAATTGGAGCTGTTTGGGCTGCCCACCACCAGTACCACATCACAGTCACTGGCCAGCTGCTTCACCGCATCCTGGCGGTTTTGCGTGGCGTAGCAGATATCGTCCTTGCGTGGCCCGCTGATGGCGGGAAAGCGGGTACGCAAGGCATCAATCACCCGGCTGGTATCGTCCATCGACAAGGTGGTCTGGGTGACAAAAGCCAGGGTTTCCGGGTTCTTCACTTCTAGACGGGCCACGTCTTCCTCGTTTTCGACCAGATAAATCCGGCCACCGGTGCTGTCGTCATACTGGCCCATGGTGCCTTCCACTTCCGGGTGGCCGGCATGGCCGATCAGCACGCATTCGCGGCCGTCACGACTGTAACGCACGACTTCCAGGTGTACTTTGGTCACCAACGGACAGGTGGCATCAAACACCTTCAGGCCGCGACGCGCCGCCTCGTCCTGCACCGCACGGGAGACGCCATGGGCGCTGAAAATCACGATGGCATCGTCCGGTACCTGATGCAGCTCCTCAACAAACACCGCCCCGCGGTTGCGCAGGTCTTCTACCACAAACTTGTTGTGCACCACTTCATGTCGGACATAGATCGGCGGCTGGAATACCTCCAGCGCGCGGTTGACGATTTCAATGGCACGGTCCACCCCGGCACAAAAACCACGGGGGTTGGCAAGTTTGATCTGCATGTTGGCGGGTTCCTCAATCGCGCTTTGCGGCGGAAGCCAAGCGCACTACCAATTTTCTAAAGTTTGACCGGTTCAATCCAGTAGCGGAATATTTTCACGGTATATCAGTAAAACGACAACCTGAGCAGTCTCTGATTTATGCTGATACAGCACGTTATAGCCCTTCACTACCAACTTTCTGCACGTCACTGAGCCTACAACAGTCGGCACGCCTGCATCCGGAAAGGTTTCCAGCAGGGATACCACGGCTGCATGCAAATTTTCCAGATGATTACGAACAAAACGTGCCGACAGCTGTTGCTGCAATAAATAGCTGGCAAGCTCCTGCAAGGAGCTCTGTGCCTTGCGGGTAAAAGATATCTTCATATCCCGAGTTTTTTATAAACTCCGGCAAAAGCTTCCTCGACCGAAAGCGTATCGCCCTGCTCCAGTTGGCGTTGACTTTCTGCAAGATCCAGCTTCAGCTTCTGTTCTTCCAGAAACCGCAGCAGGTCTGCATGCTCCACCACCGGCCTGTTCTGGAAAACCCTGCGCGCCAGCTCGGCAAGGTAAGGGTTTTCAATCTGGATGCTGTACATAGTCATGCCCTCCTGAATCACGGGCAGTATAGCAAGTCATCAGGCCGGGTTTTCCACCTTGATGATTTCCACTTCAAAAGTGATATCGCGGCCGGCCAGCGGGTGGTTGAAGTTGATCACCACTTCGCTGTCATCAAAGGATTTGACCACACCGGGCATCTCGTTGCGGCGCGCATCCTGAAAAATCACCAGCATGCCCTCTTCCAGCTCCATGTCGTCAAAATCCTTGCGCGGCATGGTCTGCAGGTTGGCATCGTTGCCACGGCCAAAACCGCGCTCGGGTGGAATCATCACAGTACGCTTATCGCCGGCCTTGAAGCCAAACAGCGCCTGTTCAAAGCCAGGCAGCAAATTACCATCACCCACGGTAAAGCTGACCGGGTCTTTGTCAAAATTGCTGTCCACCACATCGCCGTTGTCCAGCTTGAGGGCGAAGTGCAGGGTCACGGTGCTGTTTTGTCCGATGCGTTGTTCAGTCATTGGTTTGCTCTTTTCTATTTACAATCATGTCCAGGATCAGGATGCCGGCACCTACGGTAATGGCACTGTCGGCCAGGTTGAAAGCGGGGAAGAACCAGCGGTTCTGCCAGTGCACCAGGATAAAATCCACTACATGACCGAGCACCACCCGGTCATACAGGTTGCCCAGCGCGCCACCCAGCACCAGCGCCAGGCCAGCGGCCAGCAGGCGCTCATGACTTTTCAGCCGCTTCATCCAGATAAACAGCACAACACTGGCCACCAGTGCCACTAGGGCAAAAAACCAGCGTTGCCAGCCGTCCTGATCCGCCAGAAAGCTGAACGCCGCGCCCTTGTTATAGGCCAGCGTCCAGCTGAACAGATCGGGAATCACCACGATCTGCTCATACAGCGACAGGTTATGTTCAAACCAGTGTTTGCTGGCTTGATCAAGAACAATCACCAGCACACTGAGCCAGAGCCAGGCCAGCTGGCCGGCCTTAGGCATAGTGGCGCACCTCGCCGGCACCTTCGATGTTGTCGACACAGCGGGCGCACACGGATGGATGCGCCGGGTTGCTGCCGACATCGGCACGATGGTGCCAGCAACGCTCACATTTGGGCTGCTCCGACTTGACCACGCTCAGGCGCAAGCCATCCACGTCGGTTTCTACTGCATTGTCGGGGGCGGACGCCAGGGGCTGCACGCTCGCGCTCGAAGTAATGGTGACAAAGCGCAGCTCGTCGCCCAGCTTGCCCAGCAAGCCGGCCAGCTCGTCACTGGCGTACAGGGTGACTTCAGCTTGCAGGTTGCCGCCAATCGCCTTGGCGTTACGCTGGTTTTCCAGTTCCTTGTTGACCGCATCCTTCACCGCCATCACCTGCTGCCAGTAGCTGTTATCCAGCTCGGCACCTTGCGGCAGACGGCTCAGGCCGTCGTACCAGGTGTTCAGCATCACCGACTGGTTGCGCTCGCCCGGCAGGTGTTGCCAGATCTCTTCGGCAGTAAAGCTCAATACCGGCGCGATCCAGCGCACCAGCGCCTCGGCAATCTGGTACATGGCCGTCTGGCAGGAGCGGCGCGGCAGGCTGTCGGCACCGGTGGTGTACTGCCGGTCCTTGATGATGTCCAGATAAAAGCCGCCCAGCTCCTGCACGCAGAAGTTGTGCACTTTCTGGTAGACGTTGTGGAAGCGGTATTCCTCGTAAGAGGTGTGGATCTCGTCCTGCAGACGGGCAGCAGCATCCACCGCCCAGCGGTCCAGCGCCAGCATGTCTTCGGCTGCAACCTGGTCTGTCGCCGGATCAAAACCGTTCAGGTTGGCCAGCAGGAAACGCGCGGTGTTGCGGATGCGGCGGTAGGCATCGGCACTGCGCTGCAAAATGGTTTTCGATACCGACATCTCGCCGGAATAGTCCGCCGACGACACCCACAGACGCAGGATGTCGGCACCCAGGCTGTTGGTCACTTCCTGCGGGGCAATCACGTTGCCCACGGACTTGGACATCTTGCGGCCCTTCTCGTCCACGGTGAAGCCATGGGTCAGCAGGCCGCGGTACGGCGCATGGCCGTCAATGGCGCAACCGGTCAGCAGTGATGAATGGAACCAGCCACGGTGCTGGTCGGAACCTTCCAGATACAGGTCTGCCCTTGGCCCCTGCTCGTGGCCCTGCGGGTGCGAGCCGCGCAACACATGGCTGTGGGTGGTACCGGAGTCGAACCACACATCCAGGGTGTCAGAGATTTTTTCGTAATCGGCCGCTTCGTCACCCAGCAGCTCGGCCGGCTCCAGCTTGAACCAGGCCTCGATACCGCTCTGCTCGATGCGCTGCGCCACCTGCTCGATCAGCTCGACGGTGCGCGGGTGCAGCTCGCCGGTGACCTTGTGCAGGAAGAACGGCAGCGGTACGCCCCAGTTACGCTGGCGGGAAATACACCAGTCGGGACGGCCGGCAATCATGTTGTGCAGGCGCGCCTGGCCCCAGGCCGGGGTGAACACGGTTTGTTCGATGGCGTTCAGCGCACGCTCGCGCAGAGTGTCGCCGGCTGCGACCTGCTTGTCCATGCCGACAAACCACTGGGCAGTGGCGCGATAGACCAGCGGCGTCTTGTGGCGCCAGCAGTGCATGTAGCTGTGCTGGATGGTTTCGTGCTTGAGCAGCGCGCCCACTTCGTCCAGCTTGGCGACGATGTTGGCATTGGCCTTCCAGATGAACTGGCCGCCGAAGTGCTCCAGCGCCGGCTCGAACACGCCATTGCTCTGCACCGGACGCAGGATGTCGTCCTGGTGCATGCCGTATTTCAGGCAGGTATAGAAGTCATCCTCACCATAGGCAGGCGCGGAGTGAACAATACCGGTGCCGGCATCCAGCTCGACATAGTCGGCCAGATACACGGGCGAATAACGCTCATACAGCGGATGCTGGAAGTTGATCAGCTCCAGTTTGTCGCCGGTGGTGCGGGCGATGATCTCGCCTTCCAGGCCATAGCGTTGCAGCGATCCTTCGACCAGGGTTTCCGCCAGC
>WPCI01231327.1_pt1 | contig 34114 bp, 37 predicted proteins | sample 5399871 | NCBI WGS metagenome assembly WPCI01 (sample SAMN12869469, study PRJNA574797) | sludge metagenome | isolation source: wastewater treatment of pH7 | place: China:Beijing | collected 2019-05-20 | reverse complement strand
CCATAAAATTTTATTTTTACTAAGGATGTAATGAATAGGCTTGTACTATATTTGATATATATTTTATATATTCTTCAATAGTACATTCTGTTCATCTATAACTTTAGATATCTTATATGTGTTTGCATCTAAAATAGTATTTTTGTTTTGTATATCATATTCATGTGAAGTTGACATAACGTCTCATTATCAGTAGCAATAAAAAAGGGGATTCCTTACTCACAAAAGTGATCCCCTTTTTTATTTTCCATAAAGCTATTCATCTTTTTATGCATTCCTATTATGGCGCGGTTTTAGGTTTCGCATTTGTTACTGAATGAAACGAATAACTGTATAAAATCTTGCATTCTCTTAGCCTTTTCCCAAAAATGCTGACTGTAACCCTACTATGTAAAAATAAAAATAGATACTACTCTTATTTTATCTTTACAGTTTCTTTCGATAAGTATTTAAAAGCTGTATCAAAATATTCCTTTTTCCCCCAAGTATCTGAATTCCCAATTACTACAAAGTATTTCTTTGCTCTGCTTGCTGCAACGTTTAATAGATTTGGAGTACTGGACGCCCAATCTAACGGTCCTGTTCGCTGATCATCTACTCCCAAAACTAAAATAACTAATGGAGCTTCCTTTCCTTGGAAAGTATGAACCGTTCCGATTTCTATTTTTTTGTTTTCTACTGCATTTTTGTTTATCTGTTTTAATTTTTGAACTACACTTACAAAAGGTGAAATAATGTAGCAATCTTTCCCTGGATTATTTTGCGTAAACTTATTAGCAATCTCAATCGCTTTTTGTCCTTGCTCAGGAATATAGTGGTTTCCTGAACCAGTAGTTCTTCCTCCAATATTAAACCATTGACTCATGTACATTGGATCCTCTACCATATCTTTGTTCTTAGTCGCATGTAACATCTTGTCTTGATATGTTGTTTTATTACATATCTCAAACATAGGGCTGTCACAACGTCTATGTACACGAAGCGGTGAGCCCAACCACTTTGTGTTATTTTTGGAGTCACTCATTGTTCCGCCATATTTGTTATTAAGATCAGCAAATTCTTGTACACTTACTTCACTTCTAGTTAAATGATAGAAAAATGAGCTTTCACTCGTAATTCCAGCACTTTCATTTGCTATTAATTTGAGCTGATCATCACTCAACGTTACAACCGGAGGTATTTGTAATGGATCACCTACCACTACAACATTTCTGGAACGCCAAATGGCTCCAATTGCAGATTGTGGTGTAGCTTGACCTGCCTCATCAATAAACAGCCAACCAATATCTTCCGTTTTCAAATCCCTTAAAAATCTTGAAACAGAAGCAAATGTTGAAGAAATTATAGGTGTAAGTAGGAATATAGTATCAAACATCGCTTGGATGAAGTCTTCCCTTTGCTTTTCATTAATTTGAGAATCAAGATTCGTTTTTTCTTTCCCACCTAAAAAATAAGCCCTTGCTAAAGTTAAATTTTTTTCTATTTTGTCCTGGTTTTCAATTAAGAAAGTACAATATTCATCCATCATTGTTTTGAATAGCTTACTCCGAACACAATTAATTCGATCTTCTTTATTATCACCATCAATATTAACAAATTGTTTTTGTGATGATTGCCATTTTTCGTCATCTATATCATCAAAGTCATCGTTTACTTGCGCGGTTTTAATCATACTTGATATCTGTTTTTCTAAACTATCAAAGGAATACTCAGCACTAGCATGTATATTACACAGATTATTAAGCTCATCTGAAATATTTTGAAAATATTCTTTTATATTTGCTGATTTCCCCATTGCAGCTGATATTTTCCCCCAGCAACTTTCATTCTTGTTATATCCTAAATAAGTGTAATTATTTTTTATTAATTCCTCATCTTTAGGCAAATCCATACTTATGTTTTCAACAGCAGCATTATTATTTGATGTAACTAAAATACGATATTCTTTAAGTTTTGAATGAAAAGAATAATAATAATCCTCTTGTCCCTCAGAAAATTGTATTTTTGTAAATAAATTTTGTGTTTCCTTTAAAAACTTTACCTTTTCAAAAATAATATTTGCAAATACATCTTTTAATAATGTAGTTTTACCAGTACCAGGAGGACCGTTTACAGAAAAAATAAAACCCTCTTTTTCCTTTGAATTTGCAATAATAAGATTTAAAGCTACCTGCTGCATTAAACCTAGCGGAAAACCTGAAGGCCATCTCGTAATTGGAATATCTCGTAAAATCCTTTTTATTTCGTTAATACTCTCATTATTAAAAAAGTCTACTCTTTCACCTGAGTTTTTTAATGTTTCCCAGTTATCTAAGGCAAGATATGTTTTTAATGCTTTACCTATCTTTTCATATTTAATGTTATATTTTACTTTCTCCAAATCTTCAATATAAAAACTGTTTACTCCTACATATTCTTTGTATGTAAGTCGAATATTTTTCTCATAATCCTTATCACTAGAAAATCGAAATACTCCTTCTTTATCGAAGTGGCTATGTTTTATGTATGATTTTAATATACTTTGAATGTTCCGAGAAAGTTCTAACCAATTTTTATATCTAACATGTATAAACTTTATACTCTTAGCCAGTTCCACGTGTTCTTCTGACTCATTAAACTCTAAGTCATTACTAATTTTACTGTAATTTTCACTTTCAATTACCGACGTTATTGTACTTATTAAATCCAACTCTAAATCTTTTAAACTTTTTCCAGGGCGAAGAAAATATTTAATTATAGGACTAACTACCACACTAGATTCTAACGTTTTATCCTTTATTGGTTTTAGCATATGATCTAACTGAATATGAATAAGAAAACTATTAGGAAATCCTTGAAAATCAGTAAAACTAATTTTCTTATTAAATTCGTTGGAAAAGTATCTTAGCACTTCTTCTTTTGCAACAGGTAAATAGAATAAAGATGCTTTTGCATCCATTAAATACTTACCTTTTGCACTTTCCCCCTTTTTTTGTAGAAACATTTGCATATAATTTTGAGGTGAACCATTGGGTCTTATAAAATCAAAGTAATCAAGCTTAGGTTCTTTATGAAAATAATTTTTAAAGTTAAAAAGGCTTAATGATTCTTTATCACAATTCATAAAATTAAAATGTTCTAGTTCAATGAAATAATTCATTACTTTTGAGGATACTTCCTTATAATCACTATTTTTAATTTCTTTCTTTTTACTATTAAAAATTAAAGAAAAAATTTTCTTTAAACCACTCATTATTAATCTCCTTTGATAAAACAAGATATTATCTAAATTATACCAAATATCCTATTGAAATATAGTCTGATTAAATCAAATAATTTCCAGTAATGAGCCATCTTTATATATTGTGATTTCTTGGGTTGATAGTGTTGAGGTAATACCTCTTTTTTGTGGATTTAAAATAAAGGTTAACTGTTATAAAAAAGTTGTAATGCTTTTTCTCTTACAAAATAAAAGGTGTCCACTATATGAACACTTCATGTTATTATAGGTAAGCTATATTAATTTAGATTGATATGTAGGTGAAACTAATGGAAAACGAACAACTTGAACAAAAGTACGACCTTAGCAAGATATACACTTACACAGAGCATCCTGATAAGATCAGCGGCCGCTGTGATAATTGCGGCAACACCGCATTTAAAAGTTCCGTTAAAGATTTCATCTTCTTAAGAGAATGCCGTCAATGTGGTATGAAGAAAATCATATAGCCCTATCCCCAGGGCTTTTTTCTTTGTAAAATAAATGCAACCCAATTGATATAAATTATAATTATCTTTACCTTCCAAACAACTCATTATTGGATAAAACCCGAATTAATTATATATCAATATAATCAATTGAATTTTCGGAATTGCGTAAATTCCTTTGACTCAATTTGTAACTTCCTGTAAAATATTATACATATAAAGGGAATTTTCTAGGGGTCTATAGAAGTAATATACATTCCTTTTTAACATGACAATAGGGTTTGGAGAGGGAGAGACAAAAATATCATGAAATATTTGAAGAAAAAATCGGGGAAAATTTTATTGGCAACTGGATTAGCATTTTCTATGGCAGCTTGTGGTATAACTGATAACAAAGAAAAAACAAATGCGGAATCTAGTAAACAACAAAACAATAACAATAGTGAATCAAACAACTCTAATGGCAATAATAACAGTAACAGCAATTCTAATAATTCTAATGGTAATAATAACGGCAATAGCAATTCAAACAACTCTAATGGTAAAAATAACAGTAACAGCAATTCAAACAACTCTAATGGCAATAATAATGGCAATAGCAATTCAAACAATTCTAATGGTAATAGTAACGTGAATAACAACACTAATACAGGTAATGAGTGGGACACTAATAGTAGTAATAATAATTCTAACAGTAATCAACAAAAACCAAATCAAAATCAAGAGCAATCGTCTACAAGTGTTACTTTAGAACAACATGGAATTATTGTTACAGTTCATAAAGTTGAACAAGCTGATAATATCGTTCGTGTAAAATACACAATTAATAACACTACAAACCAAACTATTTTTTCCGGTGCACCTGGAGCTAAAATAGAACAAAACGGTAAAAGTACAATACCATCAGATTTCAAAGGGAATTGGGATCAAAAAGGATATATTGCCCCTCATACAAGTGTAGATGGAACAAACCTTTATACATTGGACAATATGACAAATGAATTTGACTTTAAGATTAAACCCGATTTTGAGGATGTAAAGAATAATCCACTCGTTGAGAATTTTATTTTAAGAGTAAAAATGCATTAATTAAAAATACAATAAAAGAAGATCGAACTAGATATCCTTTCTAGATTGATTTTCTTTTTTTATATTCTCAAGGAATATTCCTCTTCACTGCAACTCATTGCTATTTGTATAAGAGCAAATGGGATTTGATAAGGACTGCGGGTTGTATGCAGTCCTTTTTCGTTACAATAAAAAAGGAAATAGAAAATATCAGGGTTATAAGGAATTGAAAATGGTAGAATAATATGTTACTTAGTAATGGGTGGACGGTAATCGGCGTGTAGGGTATACAGGAAATCAAGACATGGGGAATCACGTTTGCGGTATCCTTACCCTATCCCATTGTTGGTTTGTAATAAAGTCACGATGTTTAAAAAAAAAGATGCGATGTTTATAATAAAGTCGCGAAGTTTTGAAAAAAGTTTTATTGCAGATCTATAAAATAGTTGTCGCTAAAGATGGTGTGAATTGGAATTCCACTCCATCTATTCTTTTTAATCTTGTATAATAAATATAATGATATTTATATATTTTATATTAAACAATCAAATAGGAGGATAAATGATATGTTAGATAAATTAAAAAATCATTTTAAAGATGTAAATTTAGTATGTTGACAATGTGGTAAAACAATCGAACATGGTGAACAACTTGTAGTTTCTTTAGTATTACCTGAAGAAAAATAGATGCCTGTTGGACAATTAGATAAAGTATTAGCTAAGAGAGCAAACGAAATTTTATGTAGTAAATTTAGATAATACTGAAACAGGAATGAATCTTCACTACTGGCTTGCTAAAATAATCAAATTTATTATAAAAACACAATAAATATGCACAAAAATAGAAACTATTTTAATCAATCTTTTTTCAAAATAGCTTCTATTTTTTACTGTAAAGTAAGGGTTCGGACGCACTTTTTAATCAAACTTTAATTTAAAGATACATTACCTTTTACTGGAATTGAAATGGCGTTTTAAATTACATAAAAAAAGAGGATCTAGTTATAATGCTAAATCCTACTCCTTATCTTATTTAAAGCCATGCCTTTTTAAGTAATTTTACTCCTAAAGTAATATCTTTGTGCGATAAACCTCCAAAAGCTAATTTAATAATTGGTCTATCAATATAATTATTAGCGAAATATCTGGATGTCGGACCAACCTCTACACCCTTTTTATATGCCTGTTTTATTAACCAATCCTCTGATTTTTGCAGATGCACCTTTATGAGTAGATACAATCCTGAATTGTGACCAATAATAGTTATATAGTTACCGAAATGTTCGTTTAAGGTAGAAGTTAAATGTTCCATTTTTTTTTTATAAATATTACGCATTCGTTTTATATGTCTATACCATTCATTCTCCTTCATAAATTTTGCCATAGCGATTTGATGTATCGTTGATGCTGTATTTTCAAAACCTTTAAAGTGTTCTTTATATCTTATTTCTAGTTCTTTTGGCAAGGCCATATAGCTTAACCTTAGACCTGGCAAAAATGATTTTGAAAAATTACCGATATAAATTACCCTCTTTTGATCAATAGATGCTAATGAAGGAAATGGACGTTGTGTATATCGAAATTCACTATCATAATCATCTTCTATTATATATCCCTTCTTTTTTTTAGCCCATTGAATAAGGTGTTGTCGTTGTTGAATAGACATACTTACTCCATAAGGGCTGTGATGAGATGGGGTTACATACATTAGTTTAGCTTTTAAATTTCTTAACTCGGATAAATCAATACCGTTTTCATATACCGGGAGAAATTCAAAAGCAAAATGATGTAATTTAAAAACTTCTCTAGCGCCCCAAAAACCTGGATCTTCTACAATAACGCTTGAGAAATCACTTTTTAATACATGACCAATATAAGTTAACATTTGTTGTGTACTACTGCCTATAATGATAGATTCTTTATCTGTATTCAATCCCCTAGACTCTAATAAATATTTTGCGACTTGTTCTCTAAGAATTGATTCCCCAAATGGGTCACCATATGTATATAAAAGGTTTTCTTCCATGGAATTATTTACAAATCTTTTCCATGTGTTTTTTGGAAACATTTCTTTTTCCACTGTATCTACTTTGAAGTTAATGGAAATTTCTTTACTGATTTGTTTCTCTGCTTTTTGTCTAACTTTTTTTCTTCTTTGATATAAATTTGGTTCTAATTCATTAACAAAAAAACCTCTTCGATTTTCACCGTGAATATATCCTTCAGCTGCAAGTTGTTCATATGCTAATAATGTTGTATTTCTACTAACATGAAGTGAATCTGCAAGCTGACGTATTGAAGGTAACGCTTCATCTTTTTTTAATACTCCCTTTTCAATAAGCAATTTAATATTTGTATATATTTGTTTATATTTAGGAATGCTTTTCTCAAAAGTAAACAAGTAGTTTTTCATATCGCCCTCATCTGACATGTCTTTTTTTTGAAATTGTACCTTTATACATGTCAGTTAACATCTTATAATAATACTAGTTAATTCACAAGCTATTATATTATTTTAAAAAGGAGAAACAAATGCGTATTCATTTTATTATTCATGAAGTATTTGAAGGACCAGGGGCTTTTCTGACATGGGCAGAGATGAATGGACATGTGATCAGTTATTCAAGAGTTTACGAACAAGAACAACTTCCTCATAATATCGAAGACATAGATTTACTCATTGTATTAGGTGGACCACAAGGCCCTAGTACAACGAAAGAAATGTGCCCACATTTTGATGCAGCCGCAGAAATATCTATCATCAAAAAATGTATAGAGGCTAACAAAGCTATTATAGGAGTTTGTTTGGGTGCCCAGTTAATTGGTGAAGCCTTAGGTGCACCTTATGAACATAGTCCAGAAAAAGAGATAGGAAGCTTCCCTATTACTTTAACTGAAGAAGGAAAAACGAATGAGCTTTTCTCTCATTTCGCTACTACCAGTAGGGTTGGACACTGGCATAATGATATGCCTGGTTTAACTAAAAACAGTAAAATATTAGCGTTTAGTGAGGGGTGTCCAAGGCAAATTGTGGAATATAGTGAACTCGTTTATGGTTTCCAATGCCATATGGAGTTTACTTCTGAATTAATAGAGTTATTGATTCAAAATTCTGAACAAGAACTAGAAAAGTATAAGGAAAATCGTTTCGTTCAGTCTCCAGAGCAATTAAGAAATAATGATTATACAACAATGAACCATCAGTTATATACCTTTTTAGATAAACTTACTAGCCGTTATCAGATAAAATATTAATTGTTTTACTAACTAAAAAATAGTCATATTAATTACGTCCTCTATGGAAAATATAATACTATGATATTGCAAAGGTTTTAGAAGTGCCTATCGAGGCTCTGTTTTGCTTGAACATTAGATTAATTCTAGTACAAGTAAGTAAATTTTTGTAATTGATATGTTCATAAGTTTTGTTCAATCTTTTTTATAAAATCTACATTCAAACTTTTAACAGGGGAATCCATTTTGATTAATCTTTTTTCAAAATGGATTCTTTTTATTTAATGTAAAATGCTATTTTGAAAGGTATTTCTGATCAGACTTTATTTCAAAGTAACACCCATCTAACTTGCAACACGTTTGCGGTATCCTTACCCTATTTACTCCAACTTGCAACACGTTTGCGGTATCCTTGCCCTTTTCCATCTAACTTGCAACACATTTGTGGTATCCTTACCCAAATCACAATAACCAGTAGCTTAAGACTTTTAATATAATATTAAAAAGCGGATATGCTTAAACACATATCCACTTTCAACTACGTATATTTTTCACCTTAAACATACTTTTTTCCTATTTATATACTTACCTTCGCTTCTCCAATATCCTGCTTTTTAATTAAATCTAAGTAAAAATGTGAGACAGTTGTGTTGTAATAAGGAGAAATAAAAATAAATGATAGATTAAATGTAAACATTCCGATAAATGCGGCTAATAAAAACCATCCTATAAATGATAACCAAAGAACAAATAACTTTAGCTTTTGTCCTTTCATTATTCTTTTACTTTCTCTCAATGCTTCACTTGCTGTATAATCAGGGTTCTCTACTAATATGTAATACGACATGGAATAAGAAAAATATTTAATAATACCTGGAACAATTAATAAGAGACTCCATAAAAAAAGAAAAATAGCTTGCATCAAACCTAATTTTATTGATTTAAACAAATTCTTCTTTTTAAATCCTGAAAATATATCGTCTACCTTAACTTCTTCTTGTTTCCCTAAGTGTAAAGTAAAAACAGAATATCCATAATTAAAGATACCTTGTATAACACTGTAAATTAGGAAACATACCACCCATAAACCAATATAACTTAGAATAAGTACAGCAAGTGCTACTGGATCTACTTGTGGTTCTCCACCAATTGAATAAATAAATAATGCATCAGGGCCAATTATCCCGATAAACAGTACAAATATTAAATACATAAAAAAGGCGATTGCTGATGCACTTAAGGTCGGTACAAAATAGAATAAAGCTGATACTCCTATACCTAATCCCCATTTCCCATCTAACGAATTCAGTGCTGCTTTCTTAAAATTTCTTGTCATTCTTGTATTCCCTCCTTTTTTCTTATTTTGCTTTACTAAAAACATAAAAGAACTTGTAGCAGGCCCCGCTACAAGTTCTTTTAACCAAATACTTTAGCTCATCGAAAAATTATTTATTCTACACAATCGGGGGTAATGCCTAAAATATGGTTTGTTAACATCATTATATAACATATTTATGAATTTTTGTTAAAAATTCTATATATTTAGACAGATTATTCTCTACTTTTTTACCTGTTTTTTTCATATAGTTTTATCTATTAAAGATACGTAAAGATCAACTGTACTAATTGAATCCAAAGTTTATTTAATGAATATGAAAAGACCACCTACAAAATTTCATAGGTGATCTTTTTTGTGATTTTGCACTTGTGCACTTCTTTAAAAATATATCACAAATTCGTCTAGTCTTCTAAACATTTGAATCTATAGATTGAATACCTTCCCACATTCTAAACTAATGTCAATTAGATCTTTCTAATAAAAATTTGTTTTGTAAAAAAGTTTCAAGCTTACTAAAATCTGTAGAAGAATATAATAAACTCATTCCATTAATGAATTCATGTTCAACTCGTTTCTCTCCCTCATTGGGGAGACAATGATGTGAATCCTTATATAACTGAAACATATTCCACGGTACTGCATCGGAAACATCAAATTTACTTTGTAATTTTGAACAAAGACCTTTAGTTGCTCCACCTTGAACAGGAAAAGCAAAATTTTTATAAAGTACGGCTGTTTCAGCAGAGTAGTTATCCACTTTAGTTGAGAAGTAACTGACGCCATCAAAAAATCCTTCATATCTTATAAACTGCAATAATAGTTGTGGGATAATATATTCGGGTTTGAATGTGTCAGTCGTATTTTTTACACGTATAGAGCATGCTGCCATTAAAGGCCAAATAATTAGATAAGAAATTACTTCATTTGGTTCCTTCAACCTATCCGCAAATAAGGGTTTTCTCTTAATTGTACCGAAATCATAGAATTTCTTAGTTATCTTCTCTATAAAAACAACAGGTGGGGTAGATAAATCTATATAACTTATATCATCCGATTTAAATACTGAAGTCTGAACCGTATTTAAATCCGGTTTATTAAGTTCTTCCCAGCAGGTTAAAGGCGAGCTTCCTAAATAGATACATGGTACCCCAGGAATACTGTATCTATTTGTGCTGACTATTCCCCGAAGTTCTAACGGTATATGAAACATTTCTTCACTTGTAAATACATGATCCGTACCGACTCGCATTTTATAGAGGAATTCATTGTCAAAGTTTTGAAGTGTTTTTATATGATTAAAATGATTTGGTATAGACACGTTATTTATTAAAACTCTATGAAATTCTTTAAAAGCCTTTGACGGAAAACCTTTATAATATTCTTGTAAGGAACAAATAATTCCTTCACACAAATTCTTTACGTGTCTCAAATCCTGTTTATTAATAACTGCTTCTAATGTTGCACTGCAGATACTCTCTAACCCTGAGATATAAGTACTGAAGCAATCTTCAAGATACTCTACAAAGTCGTTATTCTCCCTAGTTAGGGGTAATTTTCCAACCTCTTTATACAAATCTATAATAGGCAGCACTTCTAAAACCCAGTTTCTTAAACGAGTAATTTTTTTAGCGTCTTCCGAGAAATCAGCTAGTGAGAATTCACTGGCTTCTTTTTCATTAAAAGGATAAAATTTAAATTTCTTAGGTTCGTTTATTTTTTGTAATTCCTCATATAAATTAAACGCAATATTAACTTCCTGTTTACTAACATTGGTGTCTTCTTTTATATGAGTTAGTTTAACAGCTTTCTCTATTAAATCTGTTCTTAACTTTAAAATAGTAATCACATCACTTTTCAAACGAAAATAATTAATTAAGGTTTTACACTTTCTCAATATTACAGTATGAAATTTCTTATATAATTAAATTATTCTCTTTATTTATTTTATGTATCTGTTCACTTTGAACCCTACTATTATAGGGTTCCTTTTTTATAATCATATATTTATTAATTAATTTATCGATTTCCTGACTTAAATGTAGGACTTTCGTATGACTAAAACCATGTTTTTTTACCAGTTCTACTAATTTTAATTTTTTATTCTCTATTAGATCATTTAACTTCGCCATTAACATAAATTTTTTTCTTTCACACTCCCCCTGAGCAAAATAAAAAGAGCTGCTTCCAGCTCTTGTATAATAAAAATCTTTATTATTGCAGTGTAAAATTTTCCATATTCTATTATAAATGAATATACATAAAGCCAACAACAATAATTTTAGTGTATTTAAAAATAAAAAAGCAACAATAATTCATTACTGCTAAAACTTCTTTATAAATTCGTTATTAACATAAACATATTCTTCTGGTTTATCAGCTTCACCATACCAAACTTCCAGCTTTATAATATGTTCTGCTACTTCTTTTAATATCAAATTCATAAATAATGAAATAGGTGTCACATTATATTCTGTATCTCTGTAATTCTTTAAATTGGCTATAAATGACCACTCATTACCTTTTAAATTCGTATAATAGTCATTCTCTTCTTCCCAGTTTCCTACGTGCCACCTCATGTATAGAAAATCATCTTCTGCTAATGCTTCATTTATCTGTTTCTTTGTAAATGGGATGTCTGTACTACGATTAACTTTTATATATTCTTTAACAAATGGAAACTTTAACGCGGCTTCTTCCCAGCTTCCTGTATTTATTAATTCCACCAATTCTTTATATTCATCCTTTATAATTACTTTACCTCGAAAGGCAGTATACATTTCAAAAGACAAATTTATCACCTTCTTAAATTCATTATGAATTTAATTAACATATATACTTAACTACACAATAGATGGTTTTAGAAATCGTACTACGTTTCCCTTTTCACTAAATTCACTCTCATTGTTACAATTTTTTGAAGTGAGATCCACTATATAACTCTCTGCAATTTTAAAAGTTCTTTCCTCATTAAACATTGTCAAAGGAACTGATACTCCAACATTATTATCTAAATGACTTAGTACCATTACAGGGATAGTTTCTCCTTTTAACAAATCAACATATGAGGTCTTAACTTTATAATAATGTCCTTCTAAAAAATGCATTTTTCCGTTTATTAAATCCACTGCAACTCCATTATTACAATATGCTAAGCTTTGATTAGAAAAATGAATATCGTCCGATACTTTAATGAATTTCATCGTTTTATTATCGAATATATAATAACCTTCTCTTACTACAAATAGATTATGTGGATTGATAAATTCTAGTAAATAATGTGTGATTTCAAAGCTAGTATCTCCCTCAATCATTTCTCTGTATTCTACATAAAGTTTCTCTAATTTTTTAAATGTACTTAGTTTGATCCCCTGATTCGGTCTTGATGCAAGTGTTAAGTCATCTAATACCCATTTAGCCACATATGTTGACGTTGGAATCATTTACAATTTACCCCCTTCAAAATTCTATATATGAACATATAAACTATTTAAATTTAATAAATTGGGCTCTACTTAAAGTATAGGCAGAATCTATTTAATAACTAAGATAATTCTCTAACTTTTTCATATTTACTTCTTATAAATTATATTTATCAAACTCTAAAATGAAATCTTTATAATCAATTTACATTTTCAGAAATTTGAGATATTATTTGTTATATACACCTTTTTAATTTTTTAAATCAATCTCAATACACATAAGCCCTTCGGGTTACTTGAAAGAAGAATATAATGCAAACTGCATTAGTTCTTACTATCCTGTATCCTTGAAGGGCTTTTTGTATTGTCTAGAAAGGAGAGAGTGAATGAGTTTTAACGAATTCGTATTAGATCAATGCGGAAAAACATGGCCAGAATTAAAAAATGAAACTCTGATTGAAAATCAGTATCTAACACATGAAGACATTCAAGAAATCATCTCAAAACAATATCTACTTTTGAGAAAAGACTACGAAGAATTTCTACTAGAAGCACAGTAAGAAAATATTAAACGCATTTATGCGTAATACACAGACTTCTCAATTTTGAGGAGTTTTTATTATGGAGGGAGTTATGATGACTAATTTTATTGAGCTGCTAAATGAAACTTACTGGGATAGTTGTTTAATTCACGAACATACTGAAATCCAAAAGTTTTCTAAAGCAAAAATTGAATTTACAAAAACTATGCTTTTTTTAGATTCCTATAATCGTATCTACAAAAAGAATCCAGAAATATTTACTTTTATGATGGAAGTACTCTCTTCTAGTCTAATTAAAGCGATATATCGTTTTATCGCCCCGAAACTTGAAGAAAGAAAACTTCTCGAAAAAACAGAAGTACGACATAAATTCCAAAACACACAGCAAAAATCAACTTTCTATTTCAACAGTAAGATCGGGCAATATGAATTAAGCATTAACTTTGAAAGTATTACATCAATTAGCATGTACTTTGGAAGTCATGTATTTGACGATATTATTTTGCTAGACAGACAAATTCACTTTCTGTTGGACCAATTTTCAGATGCAGCAGCAAGTCATTATGAAGATGATAGAAATATTATTAAAGATAATAAGGAGGAATTATAATATGTTTGAAAATAATAATGAGTTATTTAGTTTATATTTAAATGGTGAGTTTCAAGGGTATTTAAATAGCGAAGATTATCGTCAAATAGCTGCAGCAATTCGTGTTTATGGAATGAAAGGAGATCTGATTATTACTTCTTTCATGGATACTATGGTTATTTCGACAATAGGCATATTTTTAGATTATTGCTTACCAGAAATACGTCAACCGTTAATGCAGGAACTAGTGCCAATGCAACAGAGTTCAGAGACTCCGGAACTAGTCCTTCTTGGGAACATTCAATTTTACGCTCAAGATGATGAAACTATTGAAGAATTTGCTGAATTTCTATTAGAACGGGTTAAAGATACTCCGAATTATCCAGATGGGTTAATTCAAGGAGTTATATATGGAGTTGTTATTCCTGTCGGTATGGAATCAACTAAAGAATCAATAATAGAAGACCTAAATGAACAACTAACTATCAGTAATTAGAACCTGGGTGAGAACCTAATTTTATAGTTTCAAAATGGGGTTATATTCAATTAGAATATGCCCCTTTTCTGCTTTAAAAAATAGTCAAGGGGGTACTTTTATGTTAGTGGCATTTGCATCTAAGACAAGTAATGTTGAACGGTTTATAAAATCATTTCCTGATATAAAGTCAGTAAAAATTACTGATAATTTACTCCTTGAAGAAGATTTTATACTCGTTACTTACACAACAGGTTTTGGTCAAGTGCCACAACTTGTAGAAGACTTCTTAACTAAGAATAACAAGTATTTACGGGGCGTTGCAGCGAGTGGTAATCGCAATTGGGGAGATATGTTTGCAAAGAGTGCAGATGTTATTTCTGATAAATACAACGTACCAGTATTAATGAAATTTGAGTTATCTGGAACGATAAATGATCGCAAGAAATTTGAATCTATTTATTCACAGATTGTATGAAGGATATTTAAGGATTAAATTATGCAGACCAGGGGGAATACAAATGGCAAGTATTAACGGAATTGAAATCAAGACTTACACAATTAAACGCGGTCATGAGGGTGAACCACTTCAACAAGCAGTGGTATATATAGATGGAAAAAAAGCTGGCTATATATCTGATGGTGATTGGGGTGGCCCAATGGTATTGGAGTTTAATAATTATGATTTAACCGTTATTAAGCAAAGATTATTTGCATATGCCAAACATGAAAATTTCATTTCCAGTATGTCTCGTGATATAGAAATGCTATTTGCACTACTACTCGGATATGTAAATTTAGAAAAGGTATATAAAAAAATTAGTAAAAAGAATAAGGATTTAATCTTATTAGTAGTTGGTCTCCGCGAAAATTATTTAAAAGGCTGGTCGATGAAGAATGAGTTAGTATATTGGCAATTAGAAAATTATGATCAAAAAAAATTAAATACCTTTATAAACAAAATAAAAAAGAGTGAAGATTGTTCTGAAGTGATTATGTTTCAAAAACAAAAAGATTTTCATATAAACACTCATGAATTTATTCGTATTTAAGAAAATTTTTTTCACTTATTAATAGTCAATATATTCTTTTTAAGTTTAACTTTGATGAGATTTGAATTTTAAATACTTGGATAAAATTTCTGATTCACCAAAATAATTGAGGTGAATCAGAAATATTTTAAGGAGGTCCTTAATGCTTAATTTAGTTAATTTTAAATCCCAAACTCCTACTATGAAATTTCCAAGAATCAAAAAACTAATACAGTTTGATGTAGATATTTGGCTATATAAAAATAAATTACCTACCGATCAATTGGATTTACACTTTAAAAAATGTACAAATTGTTCCTATTATGTCGAGACAATTGAACTAATTGAAAAGAAAACCATACACGGAAAATCATATGAGGATATATGTAGCGATTGTGATTATGTTTTACGTAATTACGTGTCAAATTTAAAATGATATTTCCGTCCCTTCAAGGACAGCATTCCCTTGATTACTTGGTGTTTAAAAATATATTAAATATATGGTACGTGAAATTTTATAAAGAATACTTTAGGAGGTATTAAGCACATGGCAAATGTTGTGTTAATTATAAGAAATTCAGATTTATTAAAATCTATGAATGTAATATTAACTAATTCTGAATCAGTAGAAAAAGTGCATGCTTTACTAAATAAGGCAAAAACAAAAAATACACTGCCACACGGTCTGTTATGGCATTGGTCGGAGTTTAATTGGGATATGCCAGAAGAACTAGGTAACAATATAAGCGATATTAAAAATAGCGAGCCTATTTTACTATTATTTTATTGGCTAAATTGCATTGGTGCTGAAAACTATTATTTAGCGAGAATTGAAGAAAGGTATGTTATAGATGGGCATGATCCATTAGATACATGGGGTAACTTACGTGTACCATCATTAGATTTATCCTTAAATGTTTCAATCTCCTTTGGTTTTGAAAGAGAGGATACAATATGAAACTACGTAATATTTACCGTGAATGTTATGGAACTGCAAGTATAGATAAAATGCTTCCTTCTATAATAACTAAAAGTATCTGGGATTTCTTCAAAACACAAATACTTTTAAAAAACAATTCATTATTAAGTTATAAACACATCTTTGATTTAAAATTGGAAGATAATTATTTAGTATTAAATTATCAACAAGAAAGTCAAGATTTTGAGATACGTTCCAAAACAAATGTAAAAGTGGATAAACTTCCATTAGCACACCATATATGGATTATTGATAACGGTAGAAGTTTTATTATGATGTTACCTACGGATTATTGATAGGAATTAGACTACACACTTATTTTACTAAGTAAAATAAGTGCTTCGAAATAATACCATTAAAAATACCGGTTCTAATAAGAACCGGTATTTTTATTATGTATTAAGCTTTAGGATTCATTAATTATAGGATAGCCTCTAGATATAACACACTCCCCTATAGTTGTTTAGTGACAATAAAGTTGTTTAATTCTTATTGAACTAAAGCGGCAGGTTAGTGTAAGAAAAGTACCTGCAATGTACGAATAAATATAGTTCAAGTAAAAAAGTACTGTATAATCTTGGTAAGGGGGGAAATTCATAGCTGGGGGGAATTACCTTGTATTATAAAGAATTTGGAGTAGAACATGAAAGAATGATGGTTTATATACATGGTGGTGGAGTAAGTGGTTGGATGTGGGATAAACAAGTTGATTTCTTCTCTCAAAATTTTCATTGTTTAGTTCTTGACCTACCTGAACATGGATATAGCAGAAAAGATGAACAAATTTTTTCAATTGATTATGCAGCAGAGCAAATAATTAAATTAATAGAAGAAAAAAGAGAAGGCAAGTCTGTTGTGGCAATAGGTTTCTCTTTAGGTTCCCAAGTACTCCTTTCAATGCTTAGTAAGAAAAAAGATTTAATTGATTTTGCAATGATTAATAGTGCTTTGGTTAAACCAATTCCTTTTGCAAATATATTAAATAAGATAATGACAATGGCATTACCACTGGTAAAGAATAAAACGTTTTCTAAAATTCAAGCAAAAACCCTATATATAGGCGAGGAGTATTTTAATCTTTATTATCAAGAAAGTCTACAAGTAAACAAAGACGCTTTTTTAAGGGTTATGAATGAAAATTCTTCATTTAAAATACCTAAAACATTCAGGGAATACCCACACAATATATTAGTTACTGTTGGTGAAAAAGAGAAAAAAATAATGAAGGATTCAATGAAGGAAATTATGGCTAACAACCCCAATTGTCAAGGAGTTATCATTCCTAAGATTGGTCATGGGGTACCTTTAGCAAATCCAAAACTATTCAATAAGATGTTAGAAGAATGGTTAGATAGTAATTTAATTATAGATGAAGTGAAATTGGCATCTAATAGTTGAAAATTTAGGTCTTTAATGTGCCTTCACCATTTTATGATTTTGATTTACTTATATCCGTAGTAGAGTTTCCTACTGATTAACTAACGGGGGCGTTTGCTCGGTAAGAATTAAACAACTTTATTATCTTTTTTATGAATGAAATTGTATAGATCAATTTGATATTAAACAACTTCAAAGAGCCCTATTACATTTCAAATGTAGTAAGGCTCTTATTTTTTAGATCAAAATTAAACAATTTTATTATTCATTTACAATAGTTAGGTTACTTGGATTTTTTTAATTCTTTGTTTGCTTTATCAATTAACTTAGAAGCAGTCTCTAATCTTTCAACCCCAGCATCAACTTCATATTCTTTACCCTTATCTAAACCTTCTTGTATGATTGCCACTCCATCTTTTACATGAATCATCGCTACACCTACATTATGTTGTACTGGGTGATCTTTTTCTTCATACTCTAACTTACTTATTTTGTCCACTAACTCTAAATATGGTTTAGATACTTCTTTTAACTTTTCTGACTTTTTCTTCATTGACTTGCTACTTTTTACAATATCGTCTATTTCCTTAGATTGTTCGGAGAAATCTTTCATTAAATATTCTAGGTTTTTACTGAAGTCTTCTTTTTTATTCTGTTTAACAGAAGCTTCCATTGCTTCATCTTTCTTAACCTTTGTCTCACATCCAACCCCAGTTAACATTAACATTGGAACTACTAAAAAAGATAAAATTTTACGTTTCATTGACATATACCCCTTTGTTTAAAAATGCTTTTTCTATTCTTTCCACTTTTATATTTGTTTCCATTTTATTCGCCACTACGAATATCGTTTATTTTACCTATTTTCCTAATGTTTCAGCAATATCTTCAATCTCTATTAGATATATATCGTTCACATCACTTATCCCTTCTAAATACTGGTCAAATGGTTCACTCATACTGTCTGTAGCTTCTTTAAGTTTAGTTGAATTTTCTTGTTTAATAGCGTCTAATTGCTTATTAAATGATTTATCTATCGCTGCAGTTGCTTGAGATACCTTTTTATGGGCATCTTTATATTTTGAGCTTGGTGCTAATCTCCTCATTTGTGCTGTAACTGACTTTGCTTGTTTAAATTTCTCTTCAAACTCAGCTTTGGATGATTCAGAACTATACCCCTTTTCCTCGGCTATAGCTAGATCTTCAATAATAGTGTTAAACTCTTTATTTAACTGGAGTAGATTTCCTGCATAAATGTCTTCCTTTTTTGCATCTTCTTTCGAAACAATAGCGTGCTCTTCATCTATCGCATTACTTCCACAACCAACTCCTCCTATTAATAACATGACGGGTAAAGCAAGTTTTAGTGCCTTTCGTTTCATATCTTTTCCTACTTTCTTCAAACTCATTTTCTAGTAGTTTAGAAGCTAACTAAATTACCACTGTATGAAATTAACTGACTACTTAATGTCTTTCATCATCTCGTTTGCTTCGTTTATCTTCTTAGAAGCCTTGACTACTGCATCATTACCTAGTTCTATTAATTTCCTATCTTTTAATTCTAGACCGTCTCCAATTGATTTAAGTGACATATCTAGTAAACCCATAGCAGTATCCATTGTAAATTGCACATCTTTATACTTTTCGTCATGCTTTAATTTTTTAACCTTTTCAGATGTTTCAAGTAAGTCTTTAGAAGCTAAATCAAATTCTTTCTTCTTCTCTTCTACTGACTTTTGGCCTGTTAATATGTCACTTACGACCTTGGACTGTTCAGAAACATCTTTCATCAGATAGGCTAAGTTTTCTTCATAGTCTTCTTTCTTATTTTGCTCAATAGAAATTTTACTGTCTACTTGTTTTTCTTTTGTAGTACACCCTGCTGCTCCCCATGCTACAAACATAAGTGAAAATGCTAATAAAATTAGATTCTTTACCTTCAAACCGCTACCCCCCCTAAGAAATTGTAAGTAATTAACATATGAAACCATAACATAATTTACATAAATAGACTATAAAAAAATAGCGATTCTTACGATAAATTTCGAGTGTTCTAACAACTTTAAAATTTGTATCACAATTATATAGTATCTGGTTCCATATACTTTTTTAATAATTCTTTATTCAACTTCTAAAGTTTAGTATTTTGTTGTTTTTTATTCTCTCTAGGATACCGTCAGCGTTTTTCAAAATAATCTATGCTATGCCGAAAAATAAAATCAGCTGCTCATGTGGACAGCTGATTTACATAATTATCGAAAGCGAAAGTTAAAAATTTTTAGTTCCTTACTCAACTAAGCACCCGTTAGCTCAGTAAAATATCTAAAGTTTGTATTTTAAGTGAGGTAACCTTTTTATTAAAACACTTAAAGGACAAAAATCTTGTGAATTAATAATCATAACTTTTTGTTCTATAAAAAGAATTAAATAAGTTGGTTAAAGTCATAATAGCTATATATTGATTATTACAAGAGGAGTGGAAGTAATGTTCGAGGATGATGTTACAGATGAGAGATGAGAGAGGATGGAAATGGAAGCCGAAAATCAGTGTGAAACAAGTGGCAAATACACTAAGTGATATAGTTCAAACAGGTAGAACAATAATAGGAAATACAATTGCTGATGTGGATTATATTTTGGGTAATATTAAAGGCTGTATACAAGGTTGTGGAAGAGGCATTGATAATGTCAGACTTCGGTTAACACATAGAGGTATACAATATATTTCATTAGTTACGGGTGTACTGTGTTCCACTGGTTTAATCCCTAGTGACATTATTAAGAGAATATACGAAAAATTATCTAGAAAACTTGAACGTGATCCAGAACACAAGATATTCCATTTAACAAATCCTAAACTATATGTATGGGAGGGGGCAGAACCACTTTACAACGAAATAGACCCCAATAGTTTTGTATTCAACCAAGACAAAGAGGCATGGGTTTTTATCCATGGAATGCTTTACAGTGCTTTAAAAAAAGATGGATCAGACTTTAAACGAAGTGAAACAAAGGTAGATGTATTTGATTATTTTTATAATTTTGAAAGAAAAGCTAAGATTTTTAACCCAGATCCTAATTCCAGGCCTAATCAGGACAATTCAAAGATTGAAATTTACTTAGTAAGCTACGATTCAGAAATGAGAGATGATGATGAAGAAGAGATCAAAGTATTACTACAATCGCAGGTATTGGGTGGCGGTAACTTTTACTTACTGACTGCTGCTGTCTATTGGAGAGAAATGGTGCGTCGAGCAAAAAAAACAGCTAATCATATAATTCCTTTTTTAGATAAATTAGCTAATAACAAAGGGAGAGCTATAACTCACTCTTTAGGTTGTTATGTATTAGCGGAAGCGGCTCAAAAAATAAATAAGAATGCATCTGAATCAAGTTACCATCGAGCATTTGGGTCATGGTGGTGTATGTCGGCTGCTTTACCATCAGATGCCTTTTCTAATACCGGTGATTTCGATAAGGCACCATTAATCGCAGGAAAAGGGGCTGACCATGAACGTATTTGGAGTGGAACGACAGTTTGGTATTCTCTCGCTGATATTGTCCTAATGCTGCTTTATCCATTAGGTTCCTGTACAACTGCACTGGGATTAACTGGTCTGGGGGTCAATGACAAAGAGATTGCGGAAGACGAAAACATAACCACAATCACAGATGTTCATCATGGTCCAGCTGGTGATTATATCGAACGATTGGGACCTAGCATTCAGGAGGTTCTCGGGACGAAAGGTAGGGATATTACCAAAAATTAAGCTAAGGTATATTCTGAAAGCGAATAGACAATTCTCTTACCTAAAGAAGAGTCGTCTTTTGCTTGTTTATGATGCTAACCTACCCCACCCCTTTAGTTGAACAAGGGGTAATGAATAGCGTATACATGTAAAGTTAACATAACGTTTGATTATCGGTAGCAAGGACAGGGAGGAATCTTTCCTTTATAAGGGAACCTCCTGTCTTTGTTCTATCGACCTATGATTTTTTTATACATTTCTATCTTAACATGGGTTTTAGGGTTCTCGTTTGTTACTGAATTAGCCAAAAATCCGCATAAAAATTTGCATACTCGTTTTCTAAAAACTTTAAGATATCCCTCACATAACATCCCCTTTTGTACAGAAATAGTAGAGTTGCTATAAAAATACCGTTGATGTTATTCAGCAATTGGTCCAGATTGCAGAGTGATTTTATTAATTGTTTCTTTAATATTGTGAAGAAATGTATTTAAGTCAACGTAGCAGTATAGTTTAATGGAAAATGTTATAATATTAATACAATTTTAGAAATGCAGGGGGAAAAATGAATAGTATTTTGATTCGTACGATCCTTACGTTATTTGAATTACGAGTTAGATTTAGATCTCAACATGATTCCTCTTTTAGTAATAACATAATTCTCTGGTAAGCAATTTATGCCTGGATGATTTTCGCAACGTGAAAAAAGCTCTTTTAAATCTCGTTGAAAATCACTACGTGGACGCTTTGGTTCTGCAATTCCCCATTTATTCATGCACTCTAGAATCAAAGATTGAGTCTCCGGGTATATCCTTGCAGTTTCAAGAAGACAGCCAACTGCCACTGAGCGGGTAGGTTCCTCGTATGTTTTCTTTAGTTTACCTACACAGCTTGTAGCCATATGCCAAAGCCATACATGGTAAGTTTGATTACTATCAGGGATAGGTGTATCAAAGAATCCCCTGTGAATGCATGCCCATAAAGCTAGTATACTATTATTAGTGAGAGTAGAAGATTCGTGGTTATTAACATTGATGACAAGTGAATTTATATGATTGGATATATTAATGCCTCTTTCAGCCAATCTCCTCCATATACTACAAATGAACTCAGTTGTCGGTATATCTTGTCTATAATAATCCGATAGAATCAGCTCTACTACTTCCTGTGGCAACGAAACGTTTAACGAAATTAATTCATCCAACATTACAGCTGCCCAGTACTGAACATATCGTTCAGAATCTAACTTATCTCGTTCCTTTTTATCAATATACAATAATCGTACGATTTTTGTAACGTATGGTTGTAGATCAGCGTCCCTACTCAGACTTTCATAAGCCACTTCTAACAAATCAGCAATTAATTCAGGATTGTTCATTTGAGTGTAAACACCCTTATCATGCTTGTCATGACATAAGCTCTCAATATAGCTAACTATCCAATTTGCAGCTTTAGACGTTTCACCAGATGACAGTATATAATTAGCAAGGCTACTCTTCATACTTTGGCGTTGTATAGATTCCCCAGAAACAAATTGCTGTAACTTATCCAAAATAATATCATCTTTTAACATATCGAATACAGTTCCCCCTTCACTGACCTTATCGTCAGTCTCTCCTTCTCTACCTATTTTACCTTATTTCGGTAATTATTGATGGGACTTTTAAAACAATTTTAATAACCATCTATCTGATATACGATAGATGGTTATTATATTTTCAAACAGAAAATTAAAAACGTTTTTAACTTTATATATTCATTATTTAACTATTAACTATCCTTTTTACATCTTCTACACTTACTGAAGTTGCTTCCGCTATGATTCCAACTGAAACACCTAAATTAAAAAAGTTTTGTATTAAATGTATTCTTTCTTGTTCTCTTGCTTTTTGATCAACCTCTAATAATTGTTGTAATAAATCTGTACTCATTGTAAACACTCCTCATAATTTTTTTAATAATAAAGAAAAGCTGATGGATAAATCCTCCACCAGCTTTTCTATTTCGTGCTATTCAATTAGAAGCTAACCGTCGCCGCTTCCTCTCCTGAACTAATCATTCGTTGTTCAATCTTTCCTAGCAGTTCCTTTATCTTACTTGAGTAAAGTTTTACTGCTTTCGTAGATTGAGCATTCTTAAGCTCTTCTGTCCATTCTGCTAAATCTTCCTTTTCTTGATCATCTAGATAATCAAAAACTTCCTTTCGAGACATCGGGCTCACCTCAACTCAACTCTCTTTATTTGGCCGTTACATAACCAAATCTCCTCATCTCTCTATTTCTATTTATACCAGATTACTCCTCTTTTATTCCTTATTCTTTTTTTCGAGTTCGTTCAATTTCTTTGAAATCGACTGAATCTCGTCGGTTTTTACTTGTTCCGTTGCCAAGCGATTGTGCAGCAGGAAAGCTTGCCCTGAAATCCCAGCAAGAATACTCACCTTAAGAATATCCATCATTGTTTCAGGGTTAAACATTGCAACACCAACGAGTGAAGCAATACTTCCTACAAACATCTCTCCCAAGAAACCCGGGTGAAATGCAAGCTTGCTCTTACGAGGCAACAAAAACTTTTTGTTTGTGATGTAATGACTAGCCAATCCTGAGACCATACCAGCCACCACTGACACAATTACTGTAACCAACATAATATGCACCCCTTTTCGAAAAACTTTTGACATTGCAGCAGCAGTTTCTATTTAATAATTAGTTGCTATAACATAGCATCACCCCCTTTCAGGCAAAAACAAATAACCTTCCAGGAAAATGAATTGTTTACACAATGAAATAAAGTAACATAAAGTTCCTTTTTGTGTAATTTCATTAACCCGAAAGGTTATAAGTAATTAGTGATATAAAAAAGAAAAAGAAAAAAATGCAACTAAATTATATCACATTGAAGTTTGTTTTATCTTTAAATTCAGAAAATTTATTTTGTTATTTAACTTTCTCAAGTTAACAAATCAAATTCTTTGATATCTTTACTCTTTCTAATAATTCTAAAGCCTGATGGTTATTTAATTTTTTCAATCTCCCATCGATTATGCTATAGATTACACTACAATTTTGATAAATATAGAATTCCAGTATTTCAAATGCTACCTGTTTTTCTTCAACGTTTTCATAATTGCATAAATTTATTATTCTCGTTCCTGTCTCTCGTACTAACCACAATACCTTTCGCTCAAATAAGAAATAATAATATATATCAAAGAAATAAAAATCTTCTTGATATCCTATTAACTTATTTCGTATTATATTTTCCATCTTTATCAGCTCTGGATAAATTCCCAAATCTAATTCTGACGGTGCAATACAGGTATTCCCTCCTAAATTTTTTTCTAGAATTTGCAATGTCTTCAGTACTTCGTTAAAACTGTTGTTTTTTGTTTCTTTTCTCTCTTTCCATTCTTTATTTTCGCGATTATAAATAGATACATTCATCAATATACACTCCTTTTTTTATCGTTTTTATTAAAATAAGGTTCTATTACCAATGCTACTAGTTACCATTTTATTGTAACTATCTTCAATTACATGTTGTTCTTTTTGATACTGATCCCATTCAGCAGCTGTGATATACGAGATAACATCTCCTACATGAATATAAACCGTATCACCTACGCTAACACCTTCGAGTTCTGTATCGATTCTTAAATCGATATTTTCAATTCTATTTAATCGTTTGCTAATAAGTTTCCCTTTAGTAATTTTCCATCGATAAGCATTTAAAATAACAGGATGTATTGTTTTTGAAACTCTCAATAAATGATTCAAATTATCACTCCTTTTTTAAGCAAAATAAAAAAGCAACCTAAAAGGAGAAGACATAACACATAAAAATGCGTACTCTTCAACCCGATAGGTTGCTTTAATTACAGAAAGGAAAAAGAAAAAAGATTATATACTTATTATACCATATCAATAACCAAAAACAGCCAATTTATAAACTGAAAATAATACAAAAACTTTAAATTATATTGCTGGTTTATGGTCTGTTTTTTATTTTATTGTATATCAAAACAAGAAATAATTTCTTTAACTTTTATAGTGCAGTATTCGATTTAAATGTTACAATTACAATATTATTCAAACATATTATTCGTAAACTAAGATATTGAGATGAATATCAAATACATACATTTTAAAATCTGGGTTTACTACATTTTTTTAGAATCCCTAAAAAGAGTGTAGTAGTTTAATCTATAACGAATAAAACAAAAAATTAGAAAGTAAGGGGTTTACAACATGTTAAGGCTTAGGCTTGTATATTTATTACTTCCACTTATGCTATTTGTCGGGGGTTGCGGAAACATAGAAGATGAAACAAAGTATGAAAAAGGATTTTTAAAAGGAACTGGAGCTATGAGGAAGGCATCCAATAAAATGACTGAAATACAAGAGAAAGACCATTCGCTATCTTCGTCACAAAAAGAGTATAAAGAAGCGGTTATGGAATTTAGAAAGGTAACTAAAGAATTTAAAGACTTAGTTCCTGACAAAAAGTATGAAACTCAACACAAGAACCTAATAAAAGCAATGGAAGAATATGAATTATCTACATCAAAACTATTAACAGGAATGTCTGATACAGAAGGTACCGAGTGGAAAGATGGTATTAATCAGTTCAATAAAGCGACAAATATGTATGTTATTGCAGCTGGGAATATTGTAGATATACAATACGGAAATAAAGTAGGTACAACAGAAAAAAGTATTGGAAAAATATCTGAAGAAGATGCCCCAGTAGAAGTAGAAGCAGAAACTGAAACTGCCCAAACACAGCCATCTGAGCAAGAGGTAGACTTAGCGACTAAAGATACCCAAACGCAACCGATAGAACAAAATGTAGAAGAGAAGGTACCAGCCGCGGACAAGGAATCAGTAGTAGAACAATCGCTACAGCAACTTACAGTTGATAATGTAAAAGAAATTATTGAGTATTATTCTATTGGAGAAAATGACAAATTAAATGACGTAGCTGTTGAAAATGGTGAAATAAAAGCAACTATTGTATTAGCATCTAACAATCTATTTCCAGCTAAGGATATGGCTGTTAATAGATACAGTCAATTATCAGATGAATTACTAAAACATGAAGGTTGGCAAACACTAACTGTTACATATGCTAACATAGGAAGTATTAGTATGACTCGTAACGAAAAGGAAACAAATGAGATTGGTGATTACTTCCCAGTACTTAAAATTGAGGAAAGATTGAAATGATAAAATTAGTATCATAGAAGACCTTTCATATTATTGACATAGTTAGCATGTGTTTAGTTAACAACATCTATAAGCTCAATTAGAAATAGTAATTCTATGTAGTACTATGGGTAGAGAAATAAAAGAAGTGAATGAACCAATTGGTCCATTCACTTCTACATTTGAGTTATCTCTCTCTAAATTTAATTTCTACTAAAAACCCTCTTGATCTTGAAGTATTTCTTCTTCACAATCTGTGCAACATGTTAATATTTGATAACCACCTACGATTTTAGTATCATGAAAATCTGATTCTCTTCCACAAAATGTACCCTTATTCATTATTCATTCTCCTTTCAATATCCCGTTTGATACTCAAAATCAAATTACATATTTTAAATAATTATTCTTTAATACCCTTATTTGTTCGATTAAACAGCAGTCTTTGTTCCTCAGTTACAGGAAATGCCCTGCTATATCCCTTTTTCGCATGAAATACCATATGATGATTTACAATCAAATATTGATTAACAATAAAATTCAACATATTATTAACCGCCAAAGCCGAGTATTGATTTGTAATACGCCTTTGTGGCTGCGATACTATTACTTGATCACACGAAATATCACTGGGTGCTATTGTATCCTCATCTGTTAAAACATCTGGATACAGTTCAGCAACAGGTGCTAAAATTGTTTCACCTTTCACTCTTAACCCTGTTACTGTTTGCCCTGTATAACCGCTCTCTTCTTGTTGTTTAATAGTTTTTTCACTTGGATTTCCTTTTATTAAATCCACTGCATCATTACCTGTGTCTATATAAACAATATTTTCTTGTTCATTGAAAAATTGATGAAATTGTTGTCTTGAAAATAGCGATAGGTAAAACTTTGAAGTTATCTCCATCTTTTCCCCCGCTTCACACCGCACGTGCGACTTTCACCGCATACGGCGTTCCATCAAATTCAAACTATCATTTTGAGTGTTAATTCATTAAATCTCCTCATTACCAATAGAAGTGCGCATTTTATTTATCTTACGTATCATAGACCTGCTGAGTATTCCGACTTTATCTAAATAGTAATTTATTGTTTCCTTTTTCTTTGCATGAAAGAGTTTATGGATATCACTACGAACAAAAATTAAATTTACGTATTCATCGGTTCCACCTTTTGACTTTGGAATGATGTGATGGACCTCCATATCCCCTATCTCTAGAGGTTCTTTCGTAATAGCACATTTACCATTTTGTCCGACATAAAGCGAAATACGGTTATCATTAAGCTCAATTGATTGATCCATAATAGGGTTTTCCATCAAATACCTTAATATGGTTATGTTAATCGCTTTTAACCTATCATGAATTAGCCTTCTCCCTCGTTCAGTGTATGAATTTATCTCTTTATTCAGCGCTTTAGCAGATTTATGTGTAATACCTGCTATTGGATATATTGGCTTTTCCATAATATAGTATGTCTTAAAATTATACTTACCGTAGTATTTCAGAAAAGTTGGAGGAGTCTCTCCACCTTTAAATTTTAAAGACGATATACGATGTAACCGATTGTAAACAAAGTTTTTCGTTTTATAGTATATGTCTGCAAAATCTTTGTTTACCATCGTAGCGATATTATAGTAATTGTGAAACCCTAAAATTTTTGAATTAAGCAAACGAACCTCATCAGCATGTGGTCTAGCTTTGATACGCTTAATAGCCTTTTTGTATTTTTCAGTGATATTATTCTTGGCCTGTTCGGTAATATGCGATTTTACAACATAGTCTGTTTTCTTAGCTTTCTTTTTAACAACCTTAAGCTTAAACCCAAGAAACTCGGTGTAATTTCTTCTAAGATTAGTGACTTTAGATTTCTCATTGTTCACTTCAAGTCCTAATCTATTTTTAAGCCATTTCTTAACTGCTATTAGAGTCTTTTGTGCAGAATTAAAATCTTTACAAAAGATTTTAAAATCATCTGCATATCTCACTAAAAACATTTCTTTAAGGTTACTCGTTCTTCTTAATGCAGTATATTTGTGGGAGCGAATGATTGTATTATTTCTTTTATCAATACTTTCATAGTTGTGTCTTGTAATCATAGTTTCCCACTGTGAACTTATCCACCAATCAAGCTCATTAAGAACAATATTAGAAAGCAATGGAGAAATGATTCCACCTTGAGGGGTTCCTTTTTCCATTTTTCCTACGTTCTCAATTTCCGTCTTGAGAATTTTAGAAATAATAGATAATAGACTTTTATCTCTAATTCCCAACGACCAAATCTGTTTTAGTAGCTTTCCATGATTTACATTATCGAAGAATCCCTTAATATCAATATCAACTACATAATGGAACTTAGAAATATTCATAAGTGACATAGCTCTAACAATAGCATGTTTTGCATTTCTATTTGGTCTAAACCCATAACTATGGTTATAAAATTTCGCTTCACAAATAGGTTCCAGAATTTGTTTAATACATTGCTGAACAATCCTATCTTCCATTGTTGGAATACCTAGTGGTCTTTTGTCACCATTCCTCTTTGGAATGTACACCCTCCTAATAGGTTTCGGATTATAATTTTCTAAGGCTTTTTGTACTTTTGCTACAAATGTAGTTAAATTTTGTTCAGCTATTTCTAAAATAGTAGTATCATTAGAACCTTTAGTGTAACTTCCTTTATTCCTCTTTATATTCCGATAGGCAAGTTTTATATTTTCTTCACTCATTATAAGGGAGATTAGATTTTTGAATATCTCCCCTTTACTACTTCTATTGTAAAGGTCATCAAACAATTGCTGTGTATCATAATACTCATTAAATCTAAGTTTCTTATGTTTCTTTGGCTTTCGTTCCATCTCAAGTCGGTTACTCATAAATTACTTTCACCTCTCTTAGTCTTACACGAACCTTGCGATTTCACGTCCACTTACATCACTCAATAATTTGATAGTTGTTTTTGACTAATGGCTATTCCTCCCTATTTATTACAAATAGTTCATAGGTCATGCCATTGCTCTCACTAGGACAAAGAAATGTTATAAATTTATTTAAACCCTTTCCATTTCAACACTTCACAGGCGATAAAACCTCCGTGTTCCTAGCTTTCTCCGTTCCAATATTCTTATCTTTTCATATACCCTTAGGTCATTCCTTTGCGCCTGGTTGCTGGATATTGCCTTTAACAATATAAGGTGTTTCATAACAATTATTCTTACTCCACCTCACAACCCCCACAACTTCGGTGGGTATGGCATTTCTACCATATCGATATTTAGACACTTACATTCAGAATTTCGTCAGTTACATTTAGTAACATTCTAACCATAGGTATTTTATAGACCCCCGGTCTATCTGCTACGCCACTCACCTCTGAGCAGTTTTCCATATGCCTTTTAGAGCATACTGGGGTAACATTCAACCGACTTTACCGAGCTTTATACAATCTTGTCTTTATCAACAAGATTGCATATCGGAGTATCAGGGAAGGCATTTTAGAGCGTTACCTCCTCATTCTACCTTTCAGAATATTAGTTTTCCTAATCCAATTAAGGATTAGTACCTAACCTTTTCAGTTAGGAACGAATCGCACAATTATTATCGACGCAGCTTATAAGAATTTTTATTGATTCCTTTTTATTATTTACTTTCAATGAATCAAATAATTTCATTAAAAGATCAGTAGTTTCTATATACTCCTCAGAATAAGAACGCAAATCAATCCCAAACGGATTAGAATATCTTTTTGCTAATACATCTGCTTTTTTCTTACCTATCTCATTTTTAATGAAATACTGATTTCTTAAGTTTTTCTCTTCAATGCTATCTGCATCTGCTAAAATCCCCTTGATTTCCGTAGTTCTAGAAGTAACCATTTGCTGCGCTACATACTGAGCCACTAATGATCCCGTACCACCAGTACCAACTTGAACAATATGAATAGGAATATCTACATTAAATGGATATAATTGAATCATATTTCGTCCACCTCATGAATTGCAGACTCTACAACCTCCACTTGTTCCAGTGGTCCATTAACATTAAAAGGTGATGCAAATACCTTTGTAAGGTCTACTTGTTGATGTAACCCATCTTTATAAATCCTTGCATGTATTGAAGGAAAATATCGATGTAATCTACCTACAATTACATAAATAATATTTGGAACAACCTCATTTTGATTATCCAATACGCTTGGTATTTCACTCATATTATGATGTGAATGTATTTGAAGCACTAATCTCTTCTCCATTTGCATTAAAATATCAGTCTCAGGTTTAACCCAATATTTATTTACTTTTTGCTTAGGAAAGACTATTTCATAACACCCATTTTGATCAAGATATACTTCTGCATGTAATTCTAACTCTTTAGTAGCGTAGAATTTTGCATGCTCTATAAAAGTTTGAAGTATATACTGTGGTATTGGAAAGAAAGGTGTTATTTTAGTACTATTCCCCTTTTTCTTCATGTCAATGGATACTGTGATAATGTTTTTATCTTTGATATAACCCATTATTACATGACCTTTTACCAATTCATCGTATCCTGAGTTCTCCATTCTTTCTCTCAATTTTTCTCCACTAATTTCCATGAAGTCTGGTTTTCCGTTATTAAGAATCTCTTCTTCACTAAAATACTCTATTAAATCATGTGTGTTACCCCAATACTTCACTACAGTTTCATTATTAAGCTTCCACAATTTATAATCTCTAATTATTGCATCGTTATTGGGTTTCTGTTTATTATCTTTTTGCTCTTTCTTAGATGCCTGCTGCTGTTTATTTCTATTAGGTTCTTTTAATCTTGATGCTCTATTTTCTTCGCTGGCCCTTTTTTGTTCCTCCATCTTTTGTATTGCCAAAATCGTTCCTTCATCTAAGCTATTTATTGTTTCGGCTCCATTTTTTTCACTTTGTTCATTTTCCTCTAATAAATAATCAAAAATATCAAGTTCTTTTTTACTCATAATAACTTCCTCCTTATTATTTTGAATTCTTAAATTCATTAACCAATTGCTTATATGTTTTCTTATATGAAACTAACCAATTATCATTAAATTCTTTTCCATCTAAAAAACTAAAAAGTTGGAAAACATCAGATTTATTTTTTAATTCTAGATCCTTCGAAATTCTATCCGGCGTATACATATCTGCACCGAATGGTAATTGGTGAAACCATCGTTCAAAAGCTGTTAAATTTTCTATTGTTGGAGGTTTATTCCCACCCATGCATACATTCCCACTATAGTAGACATTCGGAAATGGATATACATATAGTGAAGAATCTAATTTAATAGGTTCATCTTTCATCGCATATGCAAATGCACTTTGAAAAGATTTAACCCCTTTTGGATTTTGTAATACTGCGAGTACTAATAGGACCTTTGGAAAACCCACAATATTAAAAGTTAATTTTTCTTTATGATTACCTCTCCATAACTCAACTTTTCTATTTGCTTTCTCTAATTCCAAAAAATAAAAGTGCTTAATTCCATCTTTTGTACCAACAGAAAGATGCTGCTTTAAATTCTTAGGAATAAAACCTGAATCATAATTAAATTCAAAATCTAATTCTTCCTTTGCTAGTGAAATAGACCTAGCAATAGATTTTCCAAGCTCCACCGCAGGAAATTTAAAATCCTTTTTTATTACTCCTAAATCATCCACAATCTTTGCTTCTACTATTGGAGAATGTTCCTCAATTTTTAAATAAATTGTCAAAGTAAGTCCTCCCAACAATTTCTTCTTTATATAGGCTAAAATTAAAATTTTCTTTTTCTTCTTGAACTTTTTTTATGAAATACACCACTTCAAATAGTTCAATCCAAGTAAATACGTCAAAATATTCAAATTGACTACACATAACAAAAGCAAATTCATTATCGAATTCGTTATCCACATCTTCTTTGAAATGGATTACCTTATCCTTAAATACATTCTTAATATCATTCATTTCATATCCTGAAGGTAGGGGAATGAAAACTAATATAATAGGTTCATCAAAATCTCCTTCAAATAGTTCATTCGCTTCACATTCTAGATACTCTCTAACAGTAGCTTCTTCTAAATATCCAATACAGTTAAGTATTCCTTCTACAAGCTCTGTATATGGATTGAAGCCATTATAGGAATAGAATTCTGCATTCCAATCTAATTTCTGAATTACAACCTCTTCAAATAATTCCGCTGGTACCCCTTCATTCTTCATTGAGATAAATAAAGAAATAAGATTTATTATTGTTAGATTAGAATTTTCTTCATGTTCATCCATCTCTAAACCTTCCCATATATCTATCATGATCAGGACTCCTTACTCTTTAATTAATATCAATAAATCTATATATCGATTCAATTTCTTTGTATCTAACACATCATGAATGTCTTCATGGATTACATAAAATACATCTTCATTAGCATAGTCACTTATTAAAACTAAATCCGGAAATATATCCTTTACATTTTTTAAATCCATGTTACTTTTAATTTGTAATAAACACGTATCATTTAAAAATAGCTTTTTATTGTATTCTCGAAATACTGAGTCTTCTAATTGAAATAAATATACTTCTTCCTCATCCATTAAAAATGCTGCTTGAAACTTACATTCATCATTTATCGATTGCAGTAACGCATTAACAAAATTAATATGGGCGCATTCACTATTAGACTCAATATCATGATCTTGAATAGCAATTTCGTAATCATCCATATTAGCTTTTGCTAGCAAGTCTTTAGAACTACAAATAAAATAGATTAATTGAAAAAAAGAATTGTACATGTCGTATATACCAGTAGTATCATTTCCAACAAAAAACTCTTCAATATCATTCCACATACAATCCCCTCTTTTTCTACCATTAAAAAAATGGGAAGTCTTCATCTGTTGTATCTGCATATTCAACATTTCCTGTGATTTCATCTAAAATAGTTTGATTTTCGAATAATTCAGGTCTCATGTAATCTGCAGCTGCTACTATTAATTCAAGTTGAAAGTCCTGATCCAATAACTCTTTAACCGAGAATGAATCTTTACGTATAAACTTTAGAACTTTCGCTAAATCAATAGGTACCATTAAATCATCCACCTCTAATTCACGATTATTCATCTCTAACAAAGAATTCTCAAATTCTTTGTAATTAAAGACGGCCACTTTTTTTATTATTTTCATAGTCAATTTATCCACCCTTCTTAGAAAATAAAAAAGACAAGGAATTAATCCTCGTCTTTTTCATAACTGCAGTTAATTTTTCTCTTCATATTCGATTACCATAACCAAAAGCGGTTGGCCTTGTTCACGTTCCATGAACCCGCTCGGTGTTATTTTTTTAACTATTTTTCCATGATTATCACAATACTTTAAAAAACCATTCACTTCATCATCAATTCTTAACGCATCAGCAATAACAGTTCTAATTTGTAA
>WPCI01361394.1_pt1 | contig 34125 bp, 30 predicted proteins | sample 5399871 | NCBI WGS metagenome assembly WPCI01 (sample SAMN12869469, study PRJNA574797) | sludge metagenome | isolation source: wastewater treatment of pH7 | place: China:Beijing | collected 2019-05-20 | reverse complement strand
ATGCCTCATTAAATATAATTAGAAAATGTAAGCCTGATGCCTTAGGGACAGGGTTTAAAGGTTGGAACACGCCTAAACGAACTTACTTATTTGGGTAAGGTATCGTTTTAAAGGAGTAATTTTTAAATTACTTTTGTTCTCTAAACATACCTTGATCTAATATTTTCATAGCTTCATCAACGATTCTATCTAAATCCATCTCTGTTAATGTGTCTCGAAACAATACTTGTAATCCAACAAAGTTTGAAACACCCATTAATACGTATGATAAGGTTTCTAAATCGACATCATTTCTAACTTCATGACCGTCTACAGCAAGTTTCAACTGTCTAACATAATCATGACTAAATGCTTCATAGTATTCTTTAAAAAGAAATTTATCTACAAACATTGATTCCCAAATAATACGATATGCAAGAGGATCATCCCATGCGAACTTTAAGAAAGCTCTTAAACCAAGACGTTCTTTTTCATAGCGTGTATTTGCTTCTCGAGTTGCTTCGCTTAACGTTTTTCTAATCATCTTACGATACTTTGTTAAAATATACGAGTATAATGCAAACTTATCATCAAAATATATATAAAAAGTACCTGTTGCTATACCTGATTTATCAATAATTTCATTAATTGACGTTGCAAGATAACCTTTTTTAGAAAAAAGTCTTTTTGCTGTATCAATAATTTGGTCAAATGTTTTTTGACCATCTTTTCTTTTTGGAAGCCTATAGTTTTCTTGATTCATTTTATTCACCCAAATCCATATTAACTTAAATGTAAGAAAAAAACAATAGAAAAAAAAATACCCTATTGACAAAATATGTGAGTAGAGTTAAAATATAGTTAACATGAACATTTATTCATATTTATAATTTAATACACAGAAAGAAGGTAGTCAAGTGACTGGAAAAACGATTTATGAACTTCGTGTTGGTGACACAGCTTTTTTTGAGAAAACCATCACGGATGAGGATGTTATTTTATTTGCGGGTGTATCAGGAGACATGAATCCTGTACACATTGATGAGACTTATGCGAAACAATCTATTTTTAAAGGTCGCATTTGTCATGGAGGTTTAGTATCTGCTTTATTTTCAACAGTATTAGGTACGACACTCCCTGGTAATGGAACCATTTATTTGAGTCAGTCTTCTAAATTTGTGAGTCCAGTTTATCTAAATGATACCATTAAAGCAATGGTAGAGGTTGTTGAAATCATAGAAAGTAGAAACCGTGTTATCTTTAAGACAACTGCAATAAATCAACATGAGCAAGTTGTCATTGTTGGTGAAGCAACGGTGATGCCGCCAAAATGCGATTAGATTTATTAAATGAAATGGTTACAGAGTTTAGCCAAAACTATGTAAAACCATTAGCAAGAGCTATCGATGAAGAGGAAAGGTTCCCTATTGAAACTGTTGAATTATTAGGGAAATACGGACTCTTAGGATTACCATTTCCTAAAAACTATGGTGGTGTTGGTGCTAACATGAAAGCCTACATTGATACTGTAAGAACGATATCAAAAGATTGTGCAACAACTGGTGTGATTATATCTGCACATACATCATTATGTAGTTCACCTATATTTATGTTTGGTACAGAAGAGCAAAAAAATAAATATTTAATAAAGCTCAATAAAGGTGATTACTTAGGTGCATTTGGATTGACTGAACCAAGTGCAGGTACAGATGCATCACAACAACAAACAAAGGCAATTGATTGTGGTGACTACTATGAAATTACTGGTAGTAAAATTTTCATTACAAATGCTGGATATGCTGATGTATATATTATATTTGCGATGACACAACCTGAATTAGGACTAAAAGGGATCTCAGCATTTATCGTAGAAAAAAATACAAAGGGTTTTACGATAGGTCCTAAAGAAAAGAAGATGGGTATCAAAGGATCTTCAACATGTGAACTAATATTTCAAAAAGCACGTATCCCTAAAGATAATCTTTTAGGAAAAGAAGGACAAGGATTTAAGATAGCAATGCAAACTCTTGATGGTGGTAGAATTGGAATAGCTGCTCAAGCTTTAGGAATTGCAGAAGGTGCTTTTGAAAGAGCTGTGTCTTATGTGAAAACAAGAACACAGTTTAACAAACCTATTTCGAAATTTCAACATACACAATTTGTGATTGCTGATTTAAAAACAGAAATTGAAGCAGCAAAAGCCTTGTTATATAAAGCAGTGAGTGACAAAGATGAAGAAAGAAGCTATACAGTATCAGCTGCTATGGCTAAACTATATTGCTCAAAAGTTGCAGTTAAAGTAGCTGACCAAGCCATTCAACTGATGGGTGGATATGGCTATATTCGCGATTATGAAATTGAAAGATATTTAAGAGATGCGAAAATTACTGAAATTTATGAAGGTACTTCTGAAGTACAACGTATGGTAATTGCAGGAAAGGTGCTTACATAATGAATATTATTGTCTTAGTAAAACAGGTTCCAGATACTACTGAAATTAAAATAGATAAAACAACGCATACTTTAATTCGTTCAGGTGTTAAAAATATTATCAATCCGGATGATTTAGCTGGTGTAGAAGCTGCACTAACTTTAAAGGAACTCTATGGTGGAAATGTAACTACTATAACAATGGGACCATCACATGCTGACAAAATGCTAACTTCACTTTATGCAAGAGGTGTCGATCAAGCATATTTGTTATCAGATAGAAGGTTTGCTGGTTCAGATACATGGGCAACATCTAAAATATTATCAACATTTATTAAAACACTAGACTATGATTTAATTATTGCAGGATATCAAGCGATTGATGGTGATACCGCACAAGTTGGTCCTCAGGTAGCTGAATTTTTAGATATCCCACAGGTGACCCATGTTCATAGCATTAGTGAAGTTAAAGATTCAACCATTATTTTAGAGAAGGCTTATGAAGATGAAACACACATTGTAGAAGTAACCTTTCCTTGTCTAATATCAACCATTAGAACCATGAATGAGCCAAGACTCATGAATGCATTCGATATATGGGATAAATATGACAAAAACATCGATATCATTACTTGTGATGATTTGGATATTGATCACAAAGATATTGGATTAAAAGGCTCTCCAACTCGAGTGAAAAAGACTTATACAAAGCAAATCATGCAAAAGTCTCCAAAAGAAGCACTTGAACCAGAAGAAGCAGCTAAAAAAATTGCTAGACTTATCTATCCATATATGGAGGTAATGAAGTGAAATCAATCGCCATATTTATTGAAAGAAGAAATCAAAAACTTTGTTCAGTAGGTTTAGAATTATTATCAGAAGCAAGACGCTTATTAAGTGGTACTGACAGTCAAATTGTAGCTTTATATTTGACAGATCAAAAGACAGATGAAGATTTAGTGCGTTTAGAAACTTGTGGTGCAGATATCGTTATATCCTATGTTAATGAGTTATTTAACACCTATGATACTCTAATTTATACTAAAGCACTAGAAAACATCATTAAAGTACATGATTTTGATTGCTTGTTGCTAGGATCAACGCTTTTAGGACGTGATCTTGGCCCAAGATTATCTGCAAGAATACATACAGGGCTAACAGCTGATGCAACTTTGTTAGAGTTCGAGCATACAGAAAGTCAATTAAACCTATTAGCAACCAGACCTGCATTGGGTGGCAATTTGTTCGCAACAATTATATGTCCTGATCATAGACCTCAAATGGCAACCGTTAGACCGGGTGTCTTTAGTGTTGAGACTTTTGATTCAAATAAAGCTAAAATAATCAATTTTGAGCAAGATATAAGTATAAATAAAAAGGTACAAATACTTTCAGTTAAAAAGAACGAAACGTCACATGTTGATTTAACAAAAGCAAAACTAATTATTGCTGGAGGAAGAGGTGTAGCAACCATGTTTCCAACTTTAAAAGAAATTGCTTTATTAACTGGTGGCGAAGTTGCTGCATCAAGAGCAGTAGTTGACCAAAATATAGAACCTAAAGATCGTCTTGTAGGACAAACTGGATCAACAGTTAGACCAAGTGTTTATGTCGCATCAGGGATTAGTGGTGCAATTCAGCACATGAGTGGCATGGATAAATCCGAGATGATAATAGCTATCAATACTGATCCTAATGCTCTGATATTTAATGTAGCAGACATTTCAATTATAGCTGATGCTCATAAAGTTCTACCTTTACTTAAAGACGAAGTAGAGCGCATCAAACATCAACTTTAATAGATTAAGCAGCAAAAGCTGCTTTTTTTTATTAAGGTTCGTAAAAAAATCTAAAACGCTATCACAATGATTGACAATCAATAACACATATGATATTATTAAATCGTATTATGAATATATATTCATATTAAGAAAAATGAATAAAAAGCGATATAATGGCTTTACAAAAACGATATAATCATTTTTTTAAGTGCATTATACTTTTATTTATAAACATTGTAAACGTTTTTATAAAAAGGAGAAAAGTAAATGAGAAAAGTTTATGTAGTAGGCGCAAAACGTAGTCCAATTGGAGCTTTCATGGGATCTCTTTCTGATGTCCATCCAGCTGAGTTTGGATCACAAGTGTTAAGTGCTTTATTAGCAGAGACAAAGGTAGATGCTGCTAAGATTGATGAGGTGCTCGTAGGCAATATCCTACCTGCAGGTTTAGGTCAAGGATTAGCTAGACAAATATCAATTAAATCTGGTATTCCTTCAACTGTACCTGCATATGGTGTCAATATGGTTTGTGGCAGTGGTATGAAAACTGTTATGAATGGTTATGCAAACATTGTTTTAGGTATTCATGATATTGTTGTTGCCGGTGGTGCGGAATCCATGAGTGGCACACCTTATTTAGTACCAAGTAAAGTTAGAACAGGTATAAAAATGGGGGATCAACAATTAAGAGATCATATGATTTATGATGCTTTAACTGATGCGTTTGAAGGATATCACATGGGTATAACTGCTGAGAATATTGTTGATAAGTTTAACTTGTCTAGAGAAGAACAAGATCAATTCGCTTGGGGTTCTCAACAAAAGGCTGCTAAAGCTGATGATGCTGGCAAGTTTAAAGATGAAATCGTGCCTATTGTTATAAAAACAAGAAAAGGTGAAATCTTATTTGATAAAGATGAATTTATAAATCGTAATACTTCTTATGAAAAACTTTCTTCATTAAGACCAGCGTTTAAAAAAGATGGAAGCGTAACTGCTGGTTCATCATCAGGTATTAATGATGGTGCAAGCTTTATAATGTTAGCAAGTGAAGATGCTGTTAAAAAATATAATTTAACACCGTTGTTTGAAATTGTTGGTATCGGTCAAGGTGGTGTTGACCCATCTGTGATGGGTCTAGGGCCTACTCCAGCTATTAAACAAGCTTTAAAAACTGCTCAGTTATCTTTTGATGATTTAGATTTATTAGAGCTTAATGAAGCATTTGCTGCTCAATCTTTAGGCGTTATTAGAGAATTAACAGAGGCATTTGGATTGAGTAAAGAAGATATATTAGCTAAAACTAATGTTAATGGTGGCGCAATCGCACTTGGACATCCAGTTGGCGCAAGTGGTAATAGAATTATTGTGACTTTATTACATGAAATGTTAAAACAAGAAGATAAAAAGATTGGTCTTGCTAGTTTGTGTATCGGTGGCGGTATGGGAACAGCAACAATCTTTAAGAAAATAAAATAAGGAGTAAATATGGGTAGATTAAATGGAAAAGTCGCTGTCGTAACTGGTGGTGCAAAAGGATTAGGTCAAGCAATCTCTGAAACGTTTGCAAAAGAAGGTGCAATCGTTATTGCAGCTGACATGGGTGAACTGACATATGAGGCAAAAAATGTTTATGGCTATCAATTAAACGTGACAGATGTAGCAGGTATTCAATCTTTCTTTGATGAAATTATTGAAAAATACGGTAAAATTGATATTTTAGTTAACAATGCAGGTATTACAAAAGATGCTATGACACATAAAATGACTGACGATATGTGGGATGCAGTTATTAATGTTAACTTAAAAGGTGTCTTTAACTTAACTCGTTTAATAGGACCTCATATGGTTAATAACAACTATGGATCAATTATTAACATCTCATCAGTTGTTGGTTTATACGGAAATATCGGACAAGCTAACTATGCAGCAACTAAAGCAGGTGTCTTAGGATTAACCATGACTTGGGCAAAAGAGTTCGCAAGAAAAGGTCAAAATGTTCGAGTCAATGCAATTGCTCCAGGATATATCATGACAGATATCTTAAAGACGGTGCCACAAGACTTACTTGACCAATTTGCAGCGATGACAATGCTTAAACGTTTAGGTGAACCACAAGAAATCGCAAATGCAGCATTGTTTTTAGCGTCTGAAGAATCATCATATGTCACAGGACAAACACTAAGTGTTAACGGTGGTATGAGATTATAACAAAAGAAAGGTTAGGTTCCTTGCATATGAATAAGACACATGTAGGTATTGTAGGAACAGGCATATATATACCAAAAGGTAGATTGACTGCAAAAGAAATTTCAGAAAAAACACAAGGTGTTTGGTCTGAAAAAGCAGTTATTGATAAATTAGGCATTAAACAAAAAACAATGCCTTTAGAAATGCCAAAAGACGGCACCCAAGAAATGGGTGCCCTTGCGGCATTAGACGCACTTAAACAGACAGGTATGAATCCACTGGATATAGATGTTATTTTAAGTGTTACAGAAGAGTGGAAAGAATTTCCATTAACAACCTCTGCTTTATATATTCAAGATCGTATCAAAGCGACTAATGCTTGGGGTATTGATGTACAAAACCGTTGCTGTACAACTGTTTCAGCTATGAAAATGGCTAAAGACATGTTAATCGCAGATGATGAAATCAATGTGGTTATGGTTGTCGGTGGTTACCGCAATGGCGATTTTGTGGATTATACTGATAAAGATATGTCAATGATGTATAATTTGGGTGCAGGTGGTGGTGCAATTATATTAAAGAAGAATTATGGTAAAAATAAACTACTAGGTTCTCATATGATTGCAGATGGTAGCTTATCAAGAACAGCTGGGGTCGAAATTGGGGGCGTTTGCAATCCAATTACCAAAGATAACGTTGATGAGGCTAAAAAATCACTTAGGTTAATGGACCCTAAGAAGATGAAGGAAAGACTTAATGAAGTGTCTATGCCTAATTGGATAACATGTATTGATGAAGCTTTAAGAAAATCAGAGTTAAAAAGAAGTGATATTGGATTTTTAGATATTCTTCATATAAAACGCTCTGGTCATCAATTTATGTTAGATCAACTTGGATTAGATGAACATCAATCCATTTATTTAGAAGATTATGGTCATATTGGCCAAATTGATCAAATTTTATCATTACATCTTGCATTACAATCTGGTCAAGTTAAAGAGGGTACAGTTGTGTGCATGTTAGCTGCAGGTATCGGATATGTATGGGCAGCAAACATTATTCAATGGGGTTCTTAAATTGAGCCTTCACAAAAAAAATTTAGATAGAGAGGAATCATATGTCATTATCAGATATTTTTAGTATCATTATGAACTCGTTAATTTCATTTAGTTTCTTGTCTTTAGCCGTTTTTGGAATCATCTTGATTTTTAAAACAAGTTCGACAACAAACTTTGCGCAAGGATCAGTTGGTATACTTGGTGCATTCGCAACGAGTTACTTTATTGATAAACAAGGCGTCATCGACATAACAGGATCTCCGAGTGTTGTTATAACGAGCCCAACTCAACTTATTTTACCCATGCTAGCAGGTATAGGGATATCATTTATTGCTGGATTTTTAATTCATTGGGTCATTTTTAAAAATGCTAAATATACTAATGTTGCAACAAAACAGATTATTACTATGGGTTTAGTCATCGTTATTACTGGATTAATCCCAATATTATTTGGTGGGACAGTCACAAGAATTAGTTTTCCATTTTCAAAACAAACTCTATTCTTATTAGGTGTTCCTTTTCCTATACATAGTTTAATTACTTTAATTGCAGCATTTGCTATCATTGCAACTATATTTATCTTACTTAAGTATACAAAATGGGGTTTAGGTGTTCGATCAGTTGCTTCTAATGAGCGTGTTGCTGGTTTAATGGGAATTAATACAGATTTCATTAATGCTTTTAGCTGGGCTATTGCTGGTGCACTAGGGGCGTTATCTGCAATCACTTATACAGCTGCAATCGGTTCATTATCATCGACATCGATGATAGAAATGCAAGTAAATGCATTCTTTGCATCTATTTTAGGTGGATTTTCTACATTCCACGGACCACTAGCTGGTGCATTTTTATTAACCACTGGACAAACATTAATCCCAAGATTATTAGTTGGTTTAAATATGGCACAATGGACTAACACTATATTATATTTATCCATTATGATCGCGGTTTTAATTAAGCCATTTGGTATATTTGGAAAGAAAGTAGCAAAGAAGGTATAAACATGAAAAGATTATTTAAAGAAAAAATTAAACCTTTTGCGAAAAATCCTAGATTTTCATTTATAATTGCTGGACTTGTACTAGTTGTTATTTATTTCATGTCTGGCGTCATCCCATCAGATATTTTTGGGGCTGTCGTAACAACTTCTTATTACTATTTGGCAGGTTTAGGTTTTGCACTCTTACTTGGTTATGGTGGACTTGCCTCACTTGGTACTGGGGCTTTCGTAGGTATTGGGGCATTTAGCTTACATTATCTATATCGATATATGACTATGCCACTGATTGTCGCAATCATTGGTGCAATGATTATATCAATTTTAGTATCTTTATTATTTGGATTTGTCTCACTTAGAATTGCTGGCATGTATTTAGCAATTGTTACATTAGGTTTATCACAAATTGTTATTGAAGTTATTAAAAATATTCCAGAATATGCATCAGGAACTACTGGTGGATTCTTATCTGGTGGTCCAGCGCGGCCATTAGAAATTTTGGGTATTAGATTTGCTGCAAATGCTACACTATTCTTTATCGCATTCTTTTTAATTGTTGGTATGATTGTTGTATATAATTTAATTATGTCACCAACTGGTAGAGCATTACTAGCGATTAAAAACAGTGAAACAGCTTCCCAAACTATGGGTATTAGTTTACTTAAGTATCGTTTATTTGCGTTTATCATATCAGGTGTTTACGGTACAGTCGCTGGGATATTAAGTATGATGTATGTGAGAAACGCAGAAATTGGCAAAGTAGGATTAACCTTTGCGTTAAATATCTTAGCTGCAGTGGTCATTGGTGGTACTAAATCTATATGGGGTATCTTATTAGGAACATTTGTCATATTCGGTTTAAATTTAGCAGTTTTACAAAGATTAAATTTAGGTAGTTACTCAGTTGTTATTAATGGGATTTTAATCATCATTGTAGTCATGTTTTATCCTGGTGGACTTATACAATTATTTGGTGATTTGAAAAAAGCATTTAAGAAATCTAAGCGTTGGTTTAAGGAGAAACTTTATGGAATTGATGAATAGTTTATTAAGATATAAAACAATCTTTATCCAAAAACGCCAGGTTAAAAAAGAAAGATTAATTAATTTAAAAATCGCATATCATCAAGGATTAGATCTTGAATTTCAAAAAACACTTGATGATTATTATGATAAAGAAACAGGTTTAATTCATAAGTATCATAAGGAAGCATTGGAACCTCTTAAAAAAAGGATTGATGGGACTACTAAATTTGATGAAAAAAGAGAAAAACTAATCTATCGATTTGATCAAAGAAAATATTGGCAAAGACGTCGATTAAAAGTTAAACATAAAGATTTAGATGCATCAGCTTTAAAAAATGTCTTAGATACATTTGATCTAGAAACAAAGACACAAAGAGAAACTTTTATAAACGATATAGAACAAAAGTATCCACATCAAGAACTTGATCAAATATCCTTAAATGCTTTACAAGATAAAGTTAAACATCTTGAAGATAAAAAACAACAAGATTTAGATAAAGCTACTAAAAAGCATGAAGCATTAAAGAAAAAAACAGTATCTAAACTTAAGCAAAATAAAAAGATTTTAGAAAAGTTAATGCTTAAAAAAGAACGTTTAACTAAAGACATTGATGCTTATAATGAGCAACGACATTTAAAAAATGGTGAACTTGTCGATCAGTTGACTCAAAAGATTGATGATTTAGAGAAGGCAAATGGAAAGCAAAAGAAGATAAATAAACTTAAACATAAACTGAAAAATATTCAAACTGTTGATAACGTATTAAATGACACATCAATTCATCTATCAGTATCCAATTTAAAAATGTATTTTGGAGGCGTTAAAGCTGTAGATGATTTATCATTTGATGTTAAAAAAGGTGAGATATTTGGTCTTATTGGTCCTAACGGTGCTGGCAAAACAACAGTATTCAATTGTTTAACTCAATTTTATAAAGCTACTTCTGGTCATATGATTTTAAAAAATAAAGAAAATCACATCGTTGATTTATATCGGTTAAAAACACATGACATCATAAAAGAAGGTATTGCAAGAAGCTTTCAAAACGTTGAACTTATTTGGGAACTAACAGTCATTGATAACCTTATGGTTTCAGCTCATTCATTACTCATTACTGGATTTTTTGATCACATCATTCATACAAGAAAACTATATCGAGAAGATTTAGTGATTCGCACAAAAGCAATGCAAATATTAAAAGATTTAGGCATTGAAGATTATGCTTATCGCTCACCATATGGTCTACCTTACGGTATATTAAAGAAAATCGAACTTGCAAGAACTTTAATGACAAATCCTTCTATGATCATCTTAGATGAGCCTGCTGCTGGTTTGAATGACTCAGAAACACTTGATTTAGCAAAAGTCATTAAGCATATTAATAAAACCTATGAAACAACGATATTCCTAGTTGAACACGACATGAGTTTAGTCATGTCTATATGCGATACGATTTGTGCGATATCATTTGGTAAACGCATTGGTTTAGGTACTCCAAAAGAAATTCAAAATAATCCAGAAGTTAGAAAAGCATACCTTGGAGATGATCAAGATGAGTAAATATATATTAGAAATTAAAAACTTAGAAATAGATTATGGAGCTGTTAAAGCTGTAAAAGGCATTAGCATGAATGTTCCTAAAGGTTCTATTGTTGCTATATTAGGCGCAAATGGAGCGGGTAAAACTTCTACCATTAGGTCTATTTCTGGTTTAACAAAAGTTAAAGCAGGGACTATTGTCTATAACGGTGAAGAGATTCAAAATGTTGCGCCTTATAAAATTGTTCAAAAAGGTGTCATGCAATCTCCTGAAGGTAGAATGATCTTAAATGATTTAACAGTTGAAGAAAACTTATTAGTTGGTGCTTATACGATTAAATCGGAAAATAACCCTACTGATAAAACTTCTAGAAAACAACGTATCAAAGCGTTACTTAAAGAAGTTTATGGTTACTTTCCAATCCTAGAAGATCGTAAAAAGCAATCAGCTGCAACCTTATCTGGTGGTGAACAACAAATGTTAGCGATCGGTAGAGCATTAATGGGAGCTCCTGAAGTTTTACTTTTAGATGAACCTTCCTTAGGATTAGCTCCACTCATTATTAAAAATATTTTCAATATTATTAAAAAGATTAAAGAAGATGGAAGAACCATCTTGATTGTTGAGCAAAATGCGAGACAAACGTTAAAAATTGCTGATTATGCGTATGTGTTAGAAGTTGGTAAAGTTAAAGCTGAAGGAAAAGCAAAAGATTTAGCTAATGACGAACAACTCATCTCAGCATATTTAGGAAAAGTCAATGAATAATGGTATTAATAGTGCTTATGCACATAATAATATAAAAAAACAAAAGGAGAAAAATAGTATGAAAAAAATGATGATGTTAGTCCTTCTTGTTGTAGCAAGCTTTGGTTTAATGGCTTGTCAATCAGAAGAGGGAACACAAGGTATTACTGCAGATAAAATATATGTAGGTAATACAGCTGCTACAAGCGGAGTATTCGCTGGTGTAGGCGTACCATTTAATTTAGCTATGGAAGTTGTATTTGAAAAATACAATGCTGAAAATGATGGTAGAGATATTGAATTGATTCATTATGATGATGGTTTTGATGGAGAACAAGGTCTTGCATATACTAGAAAACTAGTTGAAGAAGACAAAGTGTTTGCATTAGTTGGTCATTTTGGAACAAATACAGTAAATGCAACAATGGATTACTTACTTGAAAGTGGTATTCCTATGGTTTATGGTGTTACAGGTGTTAACTCTTTATTCTTTGAAGACGTTCCTGGAAACAACATCTTATCAGTACAACCTATTTACCGTACTGAAGGTAGAATGATGGTTGCTAGAGCTGTAAATGAAAGTTTATTTGGCGCAAATAATGATGCTAAATTAGGTAATGATGAAAAAATAGTTGTTCTTTATTCAGATGATGATGCTGGACAATCTATTAGAGTGGGTATCAATGATGAAGTCACTTCATTAGATATCGCTAGCCGTGTTGTTTATCTTCCATTTAGCACAACAACTGCAAATGCAGTAGCAACAGTTGCATTAGCTGAAAATCCTGGTGTGATTTTATTATCATCAAACCAAGCTCCAGCAACTGCAATGGCAACTGCTTTAAGAACTCAAGGTAGTACAGTTCCTGTAGTTACAAGTTATGTAAACAGTGCTGCAGTATTTAGCCCAGCTATGGTTGATGCTACTACACCACTTCCTTATGAAGTTTATGCAAATGCATGGGTTGACATTTCTGATGCTACAGCTGCTGGCCCTACTGCTGATTTAATTGGTGGAGATGGAACACTTGCTGGTTGGGATTTCGATTTATCATTATTAGCTGGATTCTCTGAAGAATACTGGGGAGATTTCGTTAATGATATGAATTCATCTGATTTATCAGAAGGACAAACAACTGCTAAATCATTATGGGCTAACCCATATGCAATGGCTGGTTATGTTGCTGCACATACATTCGTATCTATCCTAGATAGAGTTGATTTAGACGAAGTTACTTGGGAATCATTTATTGAAGCTGCTGAATCAGCACCAATTGATCTTCCATTAGCTGGAGTTATTGATTGGGCAGATGGAAACAGAACTGGTTTATCAACATTAGCATTAACACGTTTAGTTTATGCACCACAATTAACTTTCTCTAAGATTAGAGATCTAGAAGATATTGATGCAGTAAGAGCAAAATAATAGTATAATAAAGATATATTTAGACAGGGGAGAGGCAACTTTCCCCTCATCTAAATCCTAATGGAAAAGAGGCATATCATGAAAACACCAAAAAAAGTTACGGTTCAAGAAGTATTAGATTTAGTCAAAGATAACGATAATATTGTCTTAGGCATGGCTGGAGCAGAACCAAAATTATTTATTCAAGAACTTCATCAAATCGCAAGCAAAGTCAAAGGGGTAAAAGTTACAAATTGTTTACCAATTGAAAATGGCGAATTTTTTATAAATAAAGATTATAAATCTTCATTTTCAACTGACAGTTGGTTCTATGGAGCTAGTTTAAGAAAAGCTCACAAAAATGGTAACATTAGTTTTATTCCAAACCATCTTCATTTAGCTGGTCGTAAACGTTTTGAACATACCAAACCTACGATATTTGTAGGTACAGCTACCCCTGCTGATAAACATGGGTTTTTATCATTATCATTATCAAATGTCTATGAGCAAGAAGCAATTGAACTTGCTGATATCGTTGTTTTAGAGGTAAATCCTAATTTCCCTAAAACACTTGGTGATGTTGAAGTCCATGAGTCTAAAATAGATTATATTGTAGAAGCTAATTATATGCCACCAACTCTACCTGATCAAGAGCCTAATGAAAAAGATATCAAGATTGGTAATTATATTGCTGAGAAGATTAAAGATGGTTCAACTCTACAATTAGGTATAGGTGGAATTCCAAATGCCGTCGCGCATGCTTTATTAAGCAAAAAAGATTTAGGTATTCATACTGAAATGTTTACAACAGGTCTTATGCATCTAGTAAAATCTGGAGCAGCAAATGGATCTAAGAAAAACACACATAAACATAAACATGTCTGTTGTTTTGCATTAGGTACACAAGAACTCTATGACTTTATAGATGATAACCCTAGTATACAAGTTTTAAACGGACATTATGTAAATGATCCTGCCATCATTGGTTTAAATGACTATCAAGTTTCTATAAATACCACGATTGAAATTGATTTAACTGGTCAATGTGCATCAGAATCTATTGGACATAGACAGTTTAGCGGTACAGGTGGACAATCAGATACTGCTGTTGGTGCACAAAACTCTAAAGGTGGTATGAGTTTTATTACACTTTACTCGACAGCAAACGTTAAAAATCCAGAAACTGGTCAAAGAGAAGAAATTTCTAAAATCGTTCCTTTCTTAAAGCCAGGTGCTGCAGTAACACTCTCTAGAAGTGATGTCGATTATGTTGTTACAGAATATGGATGTGTATCTCTTAGAGGCACATCAATTGCTGAACGTGTAGAATTATTAATTAGTATAGCTCATCCTAAATTTAGAGATGAACTAAGAAAAGAAGCGATACGCTTGGAATATATCGACGGTGAGTAAAATGGCTATATTAAATTTTAAAGGTAGAAATATTTATTATGATGTTAAAGGAAATGGTAAGCCATTTGTCATCTTAAATGGGATTATGATGTCAACAAAAAGTTGGGAACCATTTGTCAGTAGTTTTACAGAACAAAACACACTCATTCGTTTAGATTTTATTGACCAAGGCCAATCAGATAAACTAGTCTCAAGTATTTATACACAAGATATACAAGTGCAAATCCTTGAAGCTTTATTAAAAGAGTTGAAGTTATCTAAAGTTAGTATTGTTGGCATTTCATATGGTGGAGAAGTTGCGATTCAATTTGCTATAAAACACCCAAATTCAGTCGATAGACTCGTTTTATTCAATACAACACCTTACACCTCACCTTGGCTAGCTGAAATCGGTTATAAATGGAATTCTATCGGAAAAACAAGAGATGCTAAGACATATTATCAAGCAACTATTCCAGCGATCTATTCTCCAAGCTTTTATGAAGAAAAAATTGAGTGGATGAAAAAAAGAGAACAGTTGTTACTACCTATTTTTTCTAATCCAGAGTTTCTAAATCAAATGGAAAGGCTTACCAATAGTGCTGAGCATTATGATGTAAGATCAGAACTTCATTTAATTACTGCTCCAACACTAATTATTGCGGCTGATGAAGACTATTTAACACCGATGAGTAATCAACAAGTTTTACACAAAATGATTAAGGGTTCTGACTTAGTTATTTTACCTGGTGTTGGTCATGCATCAATGTATGAAAAACCATTGTTATTTGTTACACTCATTTTAGGATTTATAAACGCGAAAGATACAAATTATAATATATAGGAGGGTATATGGATAAAAGAGAAATAGTTTTAAAAAATGGTGAAGTTTATCGTTATGTTGAACAAGGACAAGGTGATAAAGTCTTATTGTTAATTCACGGTAATTTTTCATCCTCATTGCATTTTACACCTTTGCTAGAAAGACTACCAAAAAATATCAAAGTAATCGCTCCTGATTTAAGAGGTTATGGTGATTCAAGTTACTATCGTAGAATTCAAAGTTTAAAAGATTTTGCAGATGATATCAACTTATTTATGGAAGCAAAAGCTATCAAAAAATATGATGTTGTAGGATGGTCTTTAGGTGGTGGAGTTGCTTTAGAATTAGCAGCAAATTATCCTAATGTTGTTGATCATTTAATTTTAATAAATTCTACAACACATAAAGGATATCCGATTTTTAAAAAGGACGATGAAGGTAAACCTAAGGTTGGTGAAATTTACGAATCTGCAAGTGAGATGAAAAAAGACCCTGTACAAGTCGCTCCACTTTTAAAAGCACAACAGGAAAACAATTTTGAGTTCTTAAGCTATATCTTCAACTTAACAATTTATACAGTAAACAAACCTACAGAAGTTGATCATAAACTTTGGATTTCTGAATCTTTAAAACAAAGAAATTTAGAAGATGCTGATTGGGCATTAGCGAATTTAAATATGTCTGATCAACATAATATGTATCATGCCGGCAGCAATACAATTTCTAAAGTCAAAGCTCCAATACTTCACACTTGGGGAACTAAAGATATTACCGTTCCGGAGTATATGGTTAAAGATAATATAAAAGCGTTAGAGAAACAATCTAAATTAGTTGTTTATGATAACTGTGGACATTCACCTTTAGTCGATGTACCTGATCAACTTACAAAAGACATATTAGATTTTATCAATTCATAAGACAAGTTAGCTTGTCTTTTTTTTGTGCGTGAAACATAGAGTAAATGAATGTTTTTTATAAAGTATATGTCATTGAATTGAGTTAATGTATTATGATGATCAGTGTTGTTTTTTTGTTTAATTTCTTGAAGATTTAATGATGATAAAATTCATTTATTTTGTTAAGCTTTGATGGTTAGTTTAAATTGGAATTATAGACTATCTTGTGGATTAAAATTGGATAGATACTTATTTACCGTTTTTAAAATTCAAAGTTTAAATAAGAGAAGAAGTATGCTGCTATTTAACAAGCATATAGACAAAATATTTTAGGTTATAAGTTATTTAACTTAACTTTAGCAGTTAGATTTAATATAAAATTAAATAGCTCACAAAACTAAGATATGAGTGTTTTAAAATAATGGTCAGCTTGATTCAACATGAAGCTTAATTCAATAGTAAAGAATAGCATTATTTTTTATTAAGAAGTTTGGTATAAAAAAATCACTTCATTTATAAACTGATAGATCATGAAAAAATATAGTAGGACACATAATCATAGACCGATAGAATCAACTGATATAAAGAAAATGGTAACGGTGATAGTTTTGTCATACTAATTAATTACTAATATGTTTGGATGAAGTAGTTTATTGATGAGTAGAAGATGATTGTTATTCTTTATTAAGTATGTGAACCTTTGATTTAATAATGGTACATAGAAAATAAATTACAGATGCTTTACTTATAGAAACTTCAAATGCCTTATCATATCATGTATATAAAAAAATGCAATAAAAAGAATTCGTAAAAAATGTATGTTTAGTATTTATAAACTTTAGCGTCAATTTGGTTTATTTATAATATTTATATATATATATGATGTTTATTGATTTTTTTGTTAACTTATTATGTGTATTTCCTGCTCTAATTTTTAAGACAAAATCAGACTAGTTTGAGAGGGTTTGAAAGTTATCTTTATCTACTATGCCGTATAAAAGATTTTATAGCAGAGAACGACCATGACGGATATTCTTAAGAGATCAAACTAAAAATGTAGAATCACGAAATTGTATAGGATCAGTTTATAATCATTATCCATAAAGAAATATTAACGATAAAGCAGTATCATAATATCTAAAAAACTATTAAAAGAATTACTCTAACATATATGCATATAAAATCATATGATAAATGATTGACATCATGATTCAAGCAAAAGAAGAACTCACGAATGATAATCATTAATTCATCACATAGAAAATAGAGAACAGCTATCATTGTTATTAATAACATCGTTTAAGCATCACTAAATGTAAAGTGTATCAAAAGATGAAATCTAAATAGCTTATATAGTGCTTATGTTTTTTCAGATTCATAAAGCTCATTTAAAGTTTGTGCAACAATATATCAGACATATACAACAATAGTAGAAGAAGAGAAGGTAGCGCCCCCTCTATGAATAAACTCATTAAAAATACACAAAATGCACTATTTCAGCCTATTAGCCATTTAGACATATATTTATACGTCGGAAGAATCTAAATGAGCTTAAAAACCACTCTCGACATTATTTATTATACTCAATCATATTATATGCATATATTTAATAGCGTTAGAAGGAGTTTTATGTCATTATAAACACACTCATCCCCATTGTTACAAAGTGATAAAACGGTAATAGCGCCTTATTTTTAATTCATGTATGTTCGTATAATATATATTATGTAAACCATAAGATATCATAGCAATGGTGCTGATAAGTGTTTTTGTGTGGAAAAGTTGTTAACTTGGTATTGTACTTATTTTGCCGTTAAGGGTGTATCAAGTCGTCTAACTACAAAATTTTACAATTAATTAGCTAATGATTTACTGATACGTTTATAATTAATGTGTGATACAATATAAATGGTGATTATATGAAGAAAAAAACAATAATTGTCATCTTTACTGGTGGCACAATCTCAATGGAACGCAATCAAAACACAAATAAGAATCAAATCATTGATAATCAAAATGAGCTAATTGCTACCATATCAAATGAGATAAAAAACGTAAATCTAGAAACACAATTATTCAGTTTAAAACCATCTCCATCTATAGCGCCGTCTGACATGTTTGAGCTTGCAAAGCTGACCAATACACTACTTGAAGAGCCTCATATTGATGGTGTAGTTATCACTCATGGAACAGATACTTTAGAGGAAACTGCATACTTTTTAGATCTATATTTGGCATCATCTAAACCTGTTGTTTTCACTGGATCTATGCGTTCATTTTCAGAACTTGGTTTTGATGGGTTAAGCAATTTGGTATCATCGATACTTGTAGCAGCCCATCACGAGTCCAGAGACAAAGGTGTATTGGTATGCCTCAACGATGAAGTTAATACAGCATCCGAAGTAACAAAATCACATACACTTTCACTAGATACTTTTAAATCTTTGGAGTTTGGTCCTATAGGCATCGTTGAACAAGAAAACGTTATTTACACTAGGAAAGCTCCTGATTTTAGAAAAATAATAAAACCTGAACATATTAATAATTTTGTAGAAATCATTAAAGTTGCTGCCGGTACTAGTTCACTTTTACTAAACTTTCTAGTTGAGCAAGGTGTAAGTGGCATTATTATTGAAGCACTAGGAAGAGGCAATGTTCCACCACAAATGGTCTCTGGAATAAAAAATGCAATAGAGCATAATATTCCAGTTGTTCTTACCTCAAGATGTCCAAAGGGTCGAGTACTTGATAATTATGGATATGATGGTGGAGGTCATCACTTAAGATCTTTAGGTGTAATTTTCACTCATAATTTAAATGCACAAAAAGCTAGAATCAGACTTATTCTAGCTTTAGGTATAACTACTCATTTAGATGAAATTGCTACTTTCTTTTGAGGTGATAGCACATGGTTTCTATTCTTAAAAACCAAAAATATCAATTCATTTTTGCCATTATTTTATTAGCATTTGGGTTACTCGGAATCGGCTTAGAGATCTTACGTGCTATAGAATCTGGTAACTTTTTAGGTACACTGTTTGTAACATTTTTATATTTCACAACGCAATCAAATTTACTAATTACGATCATCGCGCTTCTCTTTATTTTTAAAAAAACAACATTAAAAAGTTTTGATGCATTAGCATTCATCGCACTAATTAATATAACTATCACTGGTACTATTTTTCACATTATTTTAATTCCATATATGTCACAAGTCGATCTCATTCAGCATGTATTGCACACTGTAAATCCACTCATATATGTCATGTTTTATTTCTTATTTCTTAATAGAAATATACCAATTAACAAATTCTATTTAGGGTTAATATATCCACTAGTTTTCCTGGTATTAGTCTATACATTTATCGAACCTATATTTGGAAATTATATCGAATCTATTGTAGTAGATTTCACAAGTGCAAGATATATTTATCCCTTCTTAGATCCTCGAAATTATGAGCGTGAAACATTAGGTTTGATTGGTTTTAATTTAGGTCTTCTTGCTCCTATAATTACAGTTGTTTCATATATTTTACTATTTCTAAAAGTGAAGTTATCTCATATTATTCATTAAAAAAACCAAAATCAACTTCTGATTTTGGTTTTGTTTTTATGCTCTTTCTTCGCTAGAATCACTAGCATTTTCTTCTGGTTTTTCTTCTTTTTCTGTTACTTTTTCTTTTGATTTTGATACTTTTTTAGTGGTCTTTTTCTCAGTTATATCTTCTTTTTTGTCAACATTTCCGTCAGTTTTTTCAGCAGAATCTTCTGTTTTTTCTATAGGCTGTTCAGCATTTTCAGCTTCAATTTTAGCTTTTTCTTTTTCCAATTCCTCAAGTTTTTTTGCTAATTTCTGTTTTTCTATCTCATCATTTTTTTGCTTTTCAGCTCTCATTTTATTGATTTCTTCAGTCTCTTTTATGATGCGTTTTTCAACGTCAGTGAGTTCTTTTTCACGACGATCTTCTTCTGCAATTGATTTTAAAAACTCCTTATGATCACGTTCTTTTTTCTTTATGATTATTCTACTTTCACGTTCTTTTAACCGTTTGTTAACTCCAGTTTTAATGATATAATTGAGTTTAGCAAATGGACTAAAAATGAATTTTAAAACTAAGCATATACGTTCACAAAGATTATATTTACCAGTCTCAGCACGTTTTATTTTAGCTGCCTTTTTAAGTGCTTTTTTCTCTGCTTTAATCATTTTTTTAAGTGCTCTATATGTGCTTTTTGCTCGTTGTATTGATCGTCTACCAAGTGTGTCTTCCACGTATAATTTTAATCGTTTTACTCTCATTTTTTCATCTATAAGATAAGCTCTTAAAGCATCAATTTCAACAGATGTTTTTTCCGAATCACGAGGTGATATTTCTGTAACTTCTTCACTAATTGGAAGTAAGTTTTTCTGATAAACATATCCAATTGACGCAACTTTTACACTTATAAAAGTTGTATTAGAAATAAGGATATCAATAACTTTTTTATCATCTCTAACGACTAAGTCTTCTTTAATTGTTAACGCTCTTTTACCAATTAAATTAAGTGTTCTAGTCGTTTTATTCCATATCGCTAAGATGACTAAAATCACTACAATTAAACCAATAAACATAATTAAAAATTCTGGTTCTAATTCTTTAATCCATTCCCACATTATTTATCACCTATATGCTTTAAAAATGATTGTCCATATTTTGGATTTTCAGTTTTAAAGTTAGCAGTTATTGAATAACCAATATCTGCAAATGTCTTAAACAATGGTAATTTCTTACCCTCTTTAAATTTCTTTGTATAGACTAAAAGTGGCACATATTCTCTAGTGTGATCAGTTCCATGATGGACTGGATCATTACCATGATCTGCAGTAATCATCACTAAATCATCATCATGTAGTTTTTCTAGAAACAATGGTAATTGTTGATCAAAAGCTTCAATAGCTTTACCATATCCAATTGGATCCCTACGGTGCCCATATAGTGCATCAAAGTCAACCAAATTTAAGAAACATAATCCTGTAAATTCTTTATCTGCATATTCAGTAATTTGTTTCATTCCGTCATCATTACTAACAGTTTTACTATATTCTGTAATACCATATCCATCAAAGATATCATTAATCTTTCCTAAAGCAATGACATCATATCCTGATTCTTGTAAAAAGTTTAAAGCTGTTTTCTCATGAGGTCTTAAAGCATAATCATGTCTATTAGATGTTCTTTTGAAATCATTTTTATTGTTTCCTAAAAATGGTCTAGCAATAACACGTCCTACTTTCCATTCAGGCTTCATTGTGATTTCTCTTGCAATTTCACAAATGCGATATTGTTCTTCAATTGGAATGACATCTTCATGCATCGCTATTTGTAAAACAGAATCCGCTGAAGTATAGACAATCAAATCTCCTGTCTTAACGTGATGCTCTCCAAGTTCTTTAATAATCTCAGTGCCAGATGCTGATATGTTACCAACAACTTTCCTACCTGTTTTTCCTTCTAATTCATCAATAAGTGCTTTTGGAAAACCAGTATCAGTGAACGTTTGAAAAGGTTTAGTGATATACATCCCCATCATTTCCCAGTGACCTGTCATTGTGTCTTTCCCTAAAGATGCTTCTTGTACCTTAGTATAAAAGGCCTTAGGATTTTTTACTGGTTTTACATTTTTTATTGGTTCGATATTTCCATATCCTAATTGCTCCATATTTGGTAAATGTAGATCCATACTTTCCGCGATATGACCAATCGTATGTGCTCCTTCATCATTATACTCTTTTGCATCTGGAGCTTCTCCAATGCCCAGACTGTCTAATACAATTAAAAATATACGTTTATACATTATAACTCCTCCTTTGCACGTGGATGTGCTTTTTGATATATCTCTTTAATTCTTTTTTGACTTATGTGTGTGTAAATTTGTGTTGTAGATATGTCTTCATGACCTAATAACGTTTGAAGTGTTCTTAAATCCATACCATTTTCTAATAGATGTGTCGCAAATGAATGTCTTAATGTATGTGGTGAACAATCACTTTCAATTCCGGCATCTGATGCAAGTTTTTTTAAAACTTTAAAAAATCCTTGTCTTGACAATCTTTCACCATTTTGATTTAAAAATAAATGGCTTTCTTTTTTATGTTTGATTAAGTTTTCTCTTGCATTAATCATATAGTGCTTAAGAGCAATACTCGCCATATCAGATATGGGTACCATACGATCTTTAGAACCCTTACCATGTACAATGACATATCCTTGGTTAAGATGAATATCTTCAATTTCAATATCTAAAAGTTCACTAACTCGTAAACCAGAACCATAAATGAGTTCTAATAACGCCTTATTTCTAAGTCCAAGGTCTGTATTTTTATCTACTTGCTCTAAAAGTGATACAACTTGTTCGACAGATAGAACTTTAGGTAAAGATTTTTGTGTTTTAGGCGTCGCAAAATGTTTCGTTATATCAGATTCTACTTCTTTTTCTAAGACTAAAAAATGATGGAAACTTTTGATAGAAGTTAATTTTCTAGCCACTGTCTTTGAACTCACTTTTTTATTTAAACTTTTTAAAAACCCTTCCACATGTTTCTCATGGATTTGCTTTGGCTTAGAGATATGATGGTATTTTTCTAGAAACACTCTATATTGGTCTAAGTCTCTACGATAAGCATCTATTGTATTTTTAGATACACCTTTTTCTTTTTTTAAATAATACTCAAAATCTTTTAGTATATATTTCATATAAACACCATAAATACTTGATTTCCTAAAAACAATCCTTGTTTTGTAAGTTTTAAATAGCCATGATCCATTTCAACTAAACCAATATCTATTTTTTCTTGAAGTTTTGGATAAAGTTCAAGTAAATCAATTTGATATTTTTCCTCTAAAGTTTTGATATGAACACCTGATAATTTTCTAAGTCCAAATATAAGTTCATCTTGTATAAGATCTTGTTTATTTTGTAAAGTTTTTTCTTTTAAATAGTGATCTAAATATTTAGATAATGCACGTTCATTATAGGTTCTATAACCCTCTATAAATCCATGTGCTCCAAGACCACAACCAATATATTGATCCAATGTCCAATAAATCATATTGTGTAAAGAATATTGCTTATTTTTAGCAAAATTAGAAATTTCGTAATGTTCGAAACCTATTGATTTTAACTGTTCGATTACAATTTTATACATGGTTGCTTCAACATCCTGATCCACTTGCTCAAAATTACCTCGCATATATTGGTGATAAAAATAAGTTTTTTCCTCTAAAATAAGTGAATAACAGGACACATGATCAATATCCAACTGTTCAATCATTTTTAAATCAAACTCTAAATCCTCTATGCTTTGATTAGGGATTGCATATATTAAATCGACACTGATATGCTTAAATCCTAATGATTTTAAATGATGGACAACATCAAACACTTGTTCATTTGTATGTCCCCTATTTAAATAATGTAATAATTCCTGATTAAATGTTTGCACACCTAAACTAATACGATTGACACCATATGTTTTAAATAGTTCACCTTTTTGTTTACTATAACTTTCAGGATTCACTTCAATAGAAAATTCTATTGGATGTATATCTTTTAGTGATTTCAACAAAAAAGTTAATTGATCGACATCTAACATACTTGGTGTTCCTCCACCGATGTAGATGGTTTCAATCGTATGAAAATGCGCTTGATAAGAAAGAATTTCTTGAACTAAAGCCTCTAAGTAAGTATCAATCATCTCTTTATTTTTAGGAACTCTTTTAACAAAGTCACAATAATGACATATATACTCACAAAAAGGAATATGGATGTATAAGCCTTTCATTAAATCACTTCTTTCATTATCTTTATTATACCGTAAACAGTGCTTTATTTAAAATAAAAGTGACGAGAAATTACTCATCACTATTTGATAATATCGCCATAAATGCTTCTTGCGGAACATCTACTCTACCAACTGACTTCATCTTCTTTTTACCTTCTTTTTGTTTTTGAAGCAGTTTTTTCTTTCGTGTAATATCTCCACCATAACATTTCGCTAAAACGTCTTTACGCATCGCTTTAATTGTTGTTCTTGCAATAATTTTATTCCCTAATGCAGCTTGAACAGGAATTTCAAACATTTGTCTAGGTATTAAATTAACCATACGTTCACAAATGTTTCTCCCTCTTTGATAAGCAAAGTCTCTATGTACAATTAATGATAATGCGTCAACAACTTCACCGTTTAATAATATATCCATCTTTTGTAAACGTGATTGTTGATAAGTAGACATCACATAATCAAAGGATGCATAGCCTTTTGTCGATGATTTTAATTTATCGAAAAAATCGTAAACAATTTCTGATAAAGGTAGTTCATATGTAATTGATACACGATTTGCATCTACATATTTCATATCACCAAAGATTCCACGTTTCTTTTGACAAATGTCCATCACAGCACCTACATAATCCTTAGGAGTCATAATGGTTGCTTTAACGTAAGGTTCTTCAATAAAATCAATGACTTGCGGATCAGGAAGCATCGATGGGTTATCAATGGTAATCATTTTACCATCAGTTAGATGAACATGATAAATTACAGATGGAGCTGTAGCTATTAGTTCTATTCCAAATTCTCTACTAATACGTTCTTGAACGATTTCCATATGCAATAAACCTAAAAATCCAGTTCTAAATCCAAACCCTAAAGCTTGAGATGTCTCAGGTTCATAGATTAATGATGCATCATTGAGTTTTAACTTTTCCAATGCATCTTTTAAGTCATTATATTTATCTGAATCAATTGGATATAATCCACAAAAAACAACTGAATTCATTTTTCTATATCCAGGTAATGGCTGTAATGCTTTACGACTCGCATGTGTTACTGTATCACCAACACCAACTGTATTAATATCCTTAATAGAAGCCGTTAAATAACCTACATCGCCAGGTCCTAAAATATCCCTTTTAACAATCTTGGGTGTATGAACACCAACTTCAATAACTTCATACTTAGCTTTAGATGCCATAAACTCAATGACATCACCTTTTTTAATCGTACCATTAACTACTCTAATTGATGGAATAACACCTTTATAAGGATCAAATACTGAGTCAAATACCAATGCTTGTAACGGTTCATTTTGATCTCCTTTTGGTGCTGGGACATCTTTAACAACTCTCTCTAATATATCTTCAATTCCAACACCTTCTTTTGCAGATGCTAAAACAGCATCTTGTGCAGGAATACCGATAACATCTTCAATTTCATTAATGACTTTCTTAGGATCTGCACTAGGCAAATCTATTTTATTAATTACAGGAATTATTTCTAAATCATTATCGATTGCTAAATAAACATTAGCAAGCGTTTGAGCTTCAATCCCTTGAGCAGCATCTACGACTAAAACAGCACCTTCACAAGCTGCTAAAGATCTTGAAACTTCATATGTGAAATCGACATGACCAGGAGTATCAATGAGATGCATGATATATTCATTACCATCTTTTGCTTTATACAAAACTTCAACAGCGTTTAGTTTGATTGTAATGCCTCTTTCTCTTTCAAGATCCATTGAATCTAAGAGTTGAGCTTTCATCTCTCTATCTGTAACTGTATCTGTCTTTTGCAAGATTCGATCAGCAAGCGTTGACTTGCCATGGTCAATATGTGCGATGATTGAAAAGTTTCGGATTTTCTTTTGTCTTTCATTTAGTTTGTTTTGATCCATAATTCACATACCTTTCCGCTTAATTATTGTATCATTTTTATTGCTTTAATAAAAGCATAATTATTTAATTTACTTCACTTTTTTCCTTATTTAAACTAGTAAAACGCTTTTACGAAAATATTTATCATAAATGATTGCAAATCAATTGACATTTTTGTTATAATATTCGTGTAGATAAACAATACATAGGAGGAAATGAATAATGAAAAAAGTATTATTATTGCTATTAATAGCAGTAGCTACATTTACGCTTGTAGGCTGTAATTCATCAGAATACAAAGTGGACGGAGAGTTCTTAGCTTATGAAGTTAGTATTCACCGTAATGCTCCAATGGTTACAACAGTTACAGTAACTATTGAAAAAGGTAAGATTGTCGATTTCAATATCGATGCTCGTCAAGGTAGTGCAACTGAAAATGACGGTAGTTGGACATTCGCATGGAATGAAAAGACTAAAAAAGAACTTGGTGACGATTATGGTATGGTCGCTAATGGTGGAGCAGTTTCAGAATGGTATGTTCAAGCTGAACTTATCGAAGCTTACATGTTAGAAAACGGTGTTGATTCAGTTGAGACTGATGATGAAACTTTCATCACAAACATCACTGGTGTTACTATGAAAGATGGTGGCTATACAAAAGTAGCTGCTGCAGCATTAGAATTAGCTAAAGAAGGTAAATTCCAAGCTGTTCATTGTAACCAAGATGATTTAGTAATCGCTACTATGTTAGTTGATTCAAAAGGTAATGCTTCTGAATTATTCTTAGATGTACTTCAAGGACAACCTGTAGATGGTACATTTGAATGGAGAAGTAAAACTAAACAAGAATTAGGTAACGACTACAACATGAAAGGCGCAAGTGCTATCGGAAAAGAATGGTTTGAACAAGCTCAAGCTATCGCTGAATACGTATTAGCTAATGGTGCTGATTCAATTGAAACTGATGGTGGATTCATTTCTAACATCGCTGGTGCTTCAGTAAGAGATAGTGGTTATTCAGCAGTATTTGAAAAACTATTTGATTTTGCTAATTACTCAGCATAATTCACAAAAGTATCACATAAAGAATACTCTTCGGGGTATTCTTTTTTTTATGTTTACAGAAAAAAAGAAGCGCTATTGCACTTCTTCTGTAAGTTCTGTTTCAATATCCTGAATTTCTATGGTTGCTTCTAAAACTCTCTTTGTATCCGCGCTTGTTATAGTTACCAGTAAATTTTTATACTGGAACGAATCGCCAATAAACGGAATCTTGCCCATTTCATCTAAGATCCAACCATTAACGGTTGCTACATCAAGTTCATCATCAATATTTAATACATCAAATAGTATATCAAGTTCTGCATTACCTTTTACTAAGTATTTTTGATCATTTATTTTAACAATTTGTTCAACAATTTTATCATGTTCATCCCAAATTTCTCCAACTAATTCCTCTAAAATATCTTCCATAGTGACGATTCCTAAAGTACCTCCAAACTCGTCTTTAACAATTGCCATATGAGATTTAGTTTCTTGAAGCAACCCTAACAAATTAGTCACTTTCATATATTCTGTTACAAATACTGGTGGTTTAATAATTGAGTCAAGTGGTTGTTTTTCTAATAGGACTAAGTTATAAAAATCTTTATGATTAATCGTACCAATAATATGATCAATACCTGTATCATATACAGGCAGTCTAGAGTATCCTGAATGTTTAAATGCTAATCTAATCTTTTCTAAATCGTCAGTTTCACATACAGCTACAACATCGACTCTAGGTGTGAAAATTTCTTCTATAATTAAATCATCAAAGTCAATAACACTTTTTATAAGTTCTTCTTCATTTTCATTAATGCCACCTTCTTGTTGAGCTTCACTGACATATGTAAGTAATTCTTCTTCAGTAATAGATGACTCATCTCTGAAGGTAAATACCTTATTTAAGCCTTTTTGAATGCCTCCAAAAAGGATAGAAAACGGCTTTAAAACAACAATGAAAAACCATAAAATCGGTGTCATAAATAAAGCATATTTTTCAGGAACTTTTTTCGCAAAACTCTTTGGTGCAATCTCTCCGAATATCAAGACTAATGTTGTCATAACAGCTGTTGATAAGGTGACTCCTATATCACCCCAATGTTTTACAAAAAACACTGTTGCAATCGATGCTGATAGAATATTAGAGATATTATTTCCGATAAGAATGGTTGTGATGATCTCTTCAAATCTTTCAGAGTAATCTAATGTTCTATTAGCTCTTTTATGTCCATTTTGAATCATTGCTTTTAATTTTATTTTATTGACCGATGAAAATGCTGTTTCAGTTGATGAGAAAAATGCAGATACTAAAATCAAGCCAATGAGAACGCCTATTTGTATCCAATCTGTCTGTGTCATAATTCATCCTCTTCATATTTTAATTCGGGTTTTGTCACTTTAACTTTAGAAATGACATTATCATTTGTTTCTAAAACTTCAAAGATAAACTGATTGAATTCAAACTTAACCATTTCATCTTTTTCTGGAAATCTTCCTAATTGTCCTAATATAAACCCACCAATTGTATCAAAATCTTCAACAGGTAGACCTGCTTCAATTGTATCTTCTACATCATCAATATTAGTTAATCCATCAATCTCAAAAGTCATATTATCAATTTGCTTAATTTCTTCTTCATCTTCGTCATACTCATCAAAAATGTTACCAACAATCTCTTCGATTAAGTCTTCTATAGTTACAATACCAGCAGTTCCACCATATTCGTCTAATACGATCGCAATATGGTTTTTTTGTTGCTGCATCTCTTTAAATAATTCACTTGTTCTTTTACTATCTGGAACAAAATATGGATCTCTTAATAAACTTTTTAATGAGAATTTTTCTTCATGATTATCTAAAAATTTTAATAAATCTTTAACATGAATTGTTCCAATAATATGATCAATATCTTTTTCAAATACAGGAAATCTAGTAAATCTTTCATTTTGAACGTATTCTATAATTTGTTTTCTTGAAGATTTAATATCTAATGCTGATATTTCGGTTCTATGTGTCATAATCTCTTCAACAGTTGTATCACTAAAATCAAAAATATTTTGGATCATTTCTGACTCGTTTTCATCTATGTTTCCAGATTTTGAACTAACTTCAACTAAAGTTCGTATTTCTTCTTCAGTCATTTTTCGTTCTCCTTCATCAGGACTTAACGCAAATAACCTACCAAAAACCATTGAAGCTTTATGTAATAACCATGTAACAGGTAGTAATATACTATAAATTAAGTGTATAAAACCGATCAGTTGATATGCAATCGCATTGGTATGCTTGTTAGCAAGTCTTCTTGGAATTGATCTTGCAAAAACAAGTTGTATAAAAAGCAATACAAAAAGAATCACAAACATTGCGATTGGTTTTAACCAAGCTAAATTATTAAATAATTGCATAACACCTGTATAAAACGTATCTAGTGCGATTGCTCCATTAACAAGTGTTAACATCGTAATCATGATTTGAATAGATAGTAAATATCTTTTCGAATGATTCGTAAATTTTTGTATCTTTAAAGCACTTTTATTCTCATTTAAGACGTCTTCATTTACTTTACTATCACTAACAACGACTAATGCAACCTCTGCAGCATTAAAAAGCGCTATTAAAACGATGATAAGTACAATCGTGATTATCGAACCTAACATAATGATTCACCCCTTAAACAACAAAAAAAGACACCAAAAAAAGGATTTTGATTAATGTCTTTGATACTCTGATATATTGGATCGTCGATCCTACTACTGCAATCTTCCATTTTTAGTTATGATTCCTCCATGAAATCGTTATGAGAATATCATACTATGTTTTCATAAAAAAGTCAATGATGATAGCATGATGATCAATCATAATGACAGTTTCATCTTGTTAGATATTGCTATCTGTGCTAAAATACTTGTTGAAGGGGAGTAGTTAACTCTAAATTAGTCGTCAGTACGGCATATCGCCCGGCTAATTTCAAGGATTCCTTGTAACGAGACCTTCAAGACATTTTTTGTCTTGATGGTTTTTATTTTAAAACATCAAGAAAAATTACACTATAAAGGAGTATCTTATGCAAATTTTATTACATGTTTTATTTTTAATTGCTGGATTTTTTATGCTTATCAAAGGCGCTGATTTTTTTATAGTTTCTTCAAGTTCAATTGCAAGAAAATTTAGAATCTCACCTCTGATCATTGGGTTAACTTTAGTAGCTTTTGGTACATCACTTCCTGAACTTGCTGTCAGTTTTGCAGCATCCATATCCGCTAGATCTCAAGGATTAACAGCTGATATTGCGATGGGTAACGTCATTGGGTCTAACATGGCCAATCTAACACTTATTTTAGGAACTAGTGCTTTAATTATGCCTGTTTTAGTTAAAAAATCAATGCGGAAAAAAGAGTTCCCATTTTTAATTACTACTGCTTTATTAATTGCTATATTAGGATTTTTCTTTCAAGCTGATCAAGCTATTGTTTGGTGGGAAGCAGTTATTCTACTTCTAATGTTTGCATTTTATATGTATTTAATGATTACCACTAAAAAGGAAATATCAGATGAAGAAATCCCTGTTGTAGATACTAAAAAAGCAATCATCTTGTTACTGATAGGTATTGCAGGTGTTTCTATTGGTGGATTTTTAGTTACTGAAGGTGCTGAATTTATTGCTATTGAACTTCTTACAACTTCATTTGGTATGACTGTTACAAGAGCAACCACTTTAGTTGGTTTAAGTATTGTTGCATTAGGTACATCATTACCTGAACTTGTTACCTCAGCTATGGCTGCAAAAAAAGGTGAGGCTGATATTGCATTAGGAAATGTTATTGGTTCTAATATATTTAATACACTATTAATTGTTGGTCTATCTGGTGTCATCGTACCTTTAGGATTGAATCAAGATGTCTTAATCGATATGATTATTCTTATCGGTGTTACATCATTAGTTGTTATCTTAGGGATGTTTAAGTCAAAGTTATCAAAATTTGATGGTCTCTTATTATTATTGATCTATGTTTCTTATATCACCTACATTATCTTAAGAGCACTATCTATCATATAAAAAAAACGTATCTTCGGATACGTTATTTTTTTAAATGATCTATGATATATGGTTTTAATAGATTGCTGTGAATGATATATGAATCATGCGTGTGATCTTTTAAAATGATTAATTTAGAATCGTTAATCAATTGATGCATTTTATTTGTATGTTTAATCTTAATAACATCGTGTTCCCCGGCAATGATTATTGTCTTATTCGAAATAGATTTTAACTCTTTTTTCCTAATCTTTGGTTCATTAATCATTAACTTTATTAATGGCTGCTTATGTTCTCTATACTCTCTTTTCAATGCTTTTCTACTATGCTTTACTAGACCTTTTGGATGATAGTTAGCCCCACAAACAATGAGTTTATCTAATAAATTAGGTGCATATATAGCTAGTTTTAAGCCGATAATGCCTCCATCACTAAAGCCAAGAAGGTGTGGTTTGTTTATTTTTAGTGTTCTAATAAATTGATAAACATCTTGGACCATCATATCATAAGATACTTGAATACTTTTACTACTTTTTCCATGATTTCTACTATCAATTGCATAAATCAAAAAATCTGAAGCCAATGCATCAATAAGCTCATCAAAAATATGTGCATCTTCTTGATTACCATGTAGTAAAATAAGTGGAGCACCTTGTCCATAAATCTCATAACTTAGTTCAACTTCATTAACTTTAATTTTCATCATATCACCCATTAATATTTTATCATATAAAAAATGGTAACGACCTTATGTCATCACCATTTTTTTAATTTTTAAGCTTCTGTTTCTTGTTCTACTGCTTCAGATTCTTCATCTGTCACTTCTTCACCTTCAACTGCTTCTGTTTCTTCTTCTACAGTTTCACGAGCTTCCTTAACGATAAATACGATTTGTTCTGGATCATCATGAATTGTGACACCATTTGGAACTTCTATGTCTTTTACATGAACTGCTTGATCCATTTCCATTTCTGATGCGTCAAATTCAAAATGTTGAATACCTGATCCAGATGCATACTCACAATTAATATCTTGTAGAACTAATTGTATATATAATCTGCTCTTTCTTAATGCTTCTTGACCATGAACAACAACAGGAATTTGTGCAGATACTTTTTCATCTTTAGCAATTCTGTGTAATTCAAAATGAATGATATCTTGTGGCTTTAATATGTTAGTTTGTACACTTTTAATATAAACGTTGTGTTTTTTTCCATCTAAAGTAACTTTAAATGTCATTGATTTTCCATATTCAGATAATGCATCCTTAAATGCTTTTTCATCAACTTCAACTGAAGTAGAATCAATTGATTTACCATACATAACACCAGGAATCATTCTTTCCTCTCTCACTTCTCTAAGTGATCTAGTACGTAGATTTAGTTTCATATTTTATTTCCTCCTAGTTTTGATTATCTCTATTTTATCATAATAAAGCCATTTTGTCTATTTTTTAACTTCATATCAATTTTTCTATATCTTTGATAATAACTTTTTTCTATAGATATGATTTATAATTACTATAAATAGTTTAATTTCTATACTATATTAAAGAGGCCCTTTAAAAAATAATGTGGCGAACACAAAATAGGGCTATAAAAAATTATATGGCAAAAAGGCCTATAAAAAATCGTATGGCAGTGAAAAGGACTCATCATTTGGTGAGTCCTTTTATCTTGTCATAACTCAAATCATTATCAATTTTTAAAGGGTATATCTTTATTAATGCTATACATGATCCTATTTCTTAGTCTTGTAAATTTTTTTATGCCACATGCTGTTTTAATAATTGTTTTTATTTTATTATTGGTAGATTCTATAGGTCCATTAGAAATACGTCTATCATCGTAAATCATAAATGAATTTATAATTTCGGTTTCCCATTTTATCAGGGTATGTCCAAAGGTTCTCATTTGTGGATGTTTATGATTTCTAAAAGCTTCTATGAGGGTATAGAGTTCATCACCAGCTTCATCATAAGTCGCTGTTAAGTTGAACTCCCTATATCTTTCCTTTAAACGATACGCAGATGATAATGTCTCATCAATCGATAATAAATAATGTAATATATCTGACTTATGCCAATATCGATTGATTTTATGAATTTTGATATATTTGTCTGAGATATCTTCGTATCCTTTCAAGAAGAAATAACTAAATTTTTTTAGCATATAATAATACATATCTTCATAAGCAGGGCCACTTTTATGCTGTTTATAGAGGTTCATCGTATCTATTCGTATCCGATCGATTGCTGAATTTAATGTTCTAATCACGTGAAATGAATCTACAGCTATTTTTGCATTTGGAAAAGAAAGTTTAATGACGTCCCTATAAGATTCCCACATATCTATAATAAAGACTTCAACACCCGCTCTTTCGCCTAATGAAATGCGAGAAAAATAATCGATTAAGTAACTTTTTCGTCTAGTTGCTAGTACATCTATGATTTTATGATCTATGAAATCATAAAGCACACAAGCATATTTATATTTGTTCATCTTTGCTGTATAAAATTCATCAATACTAATGACTTTAGGTAGTCGTCTTCTATGGGGTTCAACACTTTCATCGAATAGATTTAAAACGGTTTGTATAGATACATTGTAGTGCTCTGCGGTTGCTGTAAACGTATGATCACCTGACTTTAAGTAATTTAGGATCTTTATTCTAGTATATAGACTTAAATTCCCATAAGGTTTCGTAAACGGATTACTTTCACTAAATGTTTTATGACATATTTTACATTTATACCTTCTTTGATGAAATCTAATAAGACATGGTTGATGTGTAGAAATTGAGTGTATGATCTTTTTATAAGTATATCCTAAAAAACGTAAGTCTTCAGATTGACATATCGGACATAATTGTTGCTTTGATTTTAACTTGAGTTCGATGATGAGTTTTTCTTCTTCAAGTCTTGTCTCTAATGATTCAATATCTTTTCCTACAAGATTTAAATATAATAAATCTATGGTATAATCATGCATGAAAACCTCCTTCTTATAAGTTATGACAATTACTTATATTATAAAAGAGGTTTTCTTTTTTATACAAAGAAAAAAGGCCTATAAAAAATCG
>WPCI01064353.1_pt1 | contig 34219 bp, 34 predicted proteins | sample 5399871 | NCBI WGS metagenome assembly WPCI01 (sample SAMN12869469, study PRJNA574797) | sludge metagenome | isolation source: wastewater treatment of pH7 | place: China:Beijing | collected 2019-05-20 | reverse complement strand
GCATCCAACCGAACCAACCCAGGCGGGTCAGGGGTCAACCCCTCAAAGCCCCGTTTACACTTCCACACGGTTTCCCACCGGTCTAGCTCGCCGCGATCAACCAGGGCCGGCACTCCGTCCTCGATACGCCGAACTTTTAAGTGCTTCCGGGTGCGGCCCTCCACTCTGTAGACGGACCCTGATCTGACTTTCGACAGGCGAATGTGATCGCCGTTGGCGGGTGTTTTCAACTGCGTTCCTCTCGATATTGGGAGGGAGCGGCGCCCCCTCGGTTGAGGGCGGTAAGCTCGCCTGGATGCGGAAAACCGCGTTACTTCAATTAGAACCCGTGGTGAACACGGGTGGATGCACGACCCAGGCCTGTTCGATCCGGGACAACCGGGCCAGGTATGAGGAAGCCGGCGCGACGGTGATCGGCATCTCACCGGACGAAGTCAAGGACATCGCGAAGTTCGCCGGCAAGAACGACCTCGAGTTCACCCTTGTGGCCGACAGGGACCACAAGGTGGCGGAGAAGTACGGCACCTGGGTCGAGAAGTCAATGTACGGGAACAAGTACATGGGTGTGCAGCGCGCAACCTTCATCATCAAGGGCATGAAGATCCTCCGGGTCTTCCCGAAAGTCCAGCCGAAGAAGCACGACGGGCTGGTCCTGAAAGCCCTGGCCGAACTCAACGAGGAGAACTGAATGTCGAACTGGGACAAGGGCTCATATGAAGTAACCGCGGAACAGCTCGCTCCGGTCGCTCCGACCGTTGCCGATGCCACAGAGCCGGTCGCCGGAGAACCCGCACTCGACCTCGCCTGTGGCACCGGCAACGAATCTCTCGAGCTGGCCGGCCGTGGTGCCGACGTAACCGGATTCGACGGCGCTCCACGCCTGCTCGAGGTGGCGGAGCAACGCGCGAAGGCGGCAGGCCTTGAGGCCAGCTGGGTCCAGGGTGACCTCGCCGACCTGCCCTTCGACGATGACAGCTTCGAGATCGTGACCTCGGTCTTCGGCTTGATCTTCACCAGCTCGCCGAAGGACAGTGCCACTGAAATCAGCCGCGTGCTCCGCCCGCAGGGACGGATCGCCTTTACTTCCTGGGTCGAGGAGGGACTCTTCCAGCACATGCAGGAAATGGCCAAAGCTGCGGTGGCCTCGAGTTTCGGCCAGACGCCACCCGAAGGTGCGGATGCACCCTTCCAGTGGGGGGATGAAGCGGGAGTCCGGGAGCTCTTCTCGGAAAGCGGAATAGCCCTCCAGGTTGAAACTCACAACCTCGTGATCAGAGAGGAATCGGCGCTCACCCTGAACGACCGCTGGTTCGACCTCCACCCGATCTGGCTGACCATGAAAGAAGTGATCGGCGAAGAAGCCTACGAGGAGCTACGACGGGAAACGTTGCCTGTTGTCGAAGCCGCCAACGAAGCCGGCGGCGATGGCTTCTCCTACACCATGCGGTACCTGCTCTTCGAGGGCAGCCCCGTCTGAGCCAGGATTCCGGAGCAGGTTCTCCGGATCGAGGATTCCCGGTCTGAGTCTCTAGTGGCCGCTGGTGTGGCCCGTATCGCCGCTGAAAATCACGAAGACCAGGAAGGCCAGGTAGAGCAGAGCCCACAGGGTGATCGAGATCTTCCCGAACTCTCCGTTCTTTCTCAGCGCCCAGTATGCGACAAGCCCACCGGCCAGGCCCAGCCCCATCGAAACGACCGCAAACTTGTCCAGCGACCAGTCGATGAACATCATTCCGATCGCCACCGGGATGGTCGACTGGAACACCATCGCGCCGGTGATGTTGCCCAGGGCGAGAGAGTCCTTGCCTTCCCGGACCCAGAAGAAAGAATTCGCCTTCTCGGGCAACTCCGTCGCCAGCGGCGCGAGGATCAGTGAGAGGATGATCGCCGAAACACCCAGGTGTTCGGCCACATTGAGTAGTTCGTGGACGAAAAGGTGAGCTCCACCGACCATCGCCCCGAGCCCGAGCAACAGCTGGATGATCATGATCGAGTTCGGCGGTCCGCCCTCCTTGTCGGACCGGCGGTCCATGATCAGAGGGTCCATCTCATGGCTTTCGGAAACGTCGCCACTGCTCCGGATCGTCATCACCACGTAGTAGACGTAAGCCAGAAGGCAGACGACCCCGGCACCGATCTGGACCTGGTTCGGCACATCGACTACACCAATCACCAGGGCCAGGGAGAAGAAGATCATGAAGAAGACCAGGTCCCGATCCAGGGTTTCGACGTGAACATCGAGATGTTTGCCCTGCGGCCGGCGCTTCACGAAGACAAGCGCCGAGATGCCGACCAGGGCCATGGCGATCGTCGCGAGCAGGAACGGGGCGCCGACGATCGCCCCCACCGCGACATCACCGGACCCCGAGGCCGAACCGATGATGGCGACAATCGGGATCAGGGTTTCCGGCATGGCGGTGCCGACTGCCGCCAGAATCGAGCCGACCGCGCCCTCGCCGAGATTCAGCTTGTGACCAAGCCACTCGATCGCATTTGTGAAGAGCAGCGCGCCGGTAAGGATGACGGCGAAACTGAGGATCAGGAGTAGGTATTCCATGGTGCTTTTGTGCTGCTCTCTATTCGGTGGCGGAGTGGACGAGGTCGGGCGTCAGGCTGAACCGTATCCGGGTCGCCGGAAGTGCATTGCCCGGGTCGTCGAGCGCCAGGGTGAGATCAAGCCTGCGGATCACTCCGTCTGCTTCCCCGACAAACAGGTCGAAATCGGCATCGGCGAGAGTTTCATCGAGCCCGCCCTGCTGCCTGACACCGGCCAGTGAACCCACGTCCCCAGCCCCGGCGTCGGTGAGAGCTCCGGCGAGCTGATCGGCAGCAAGCTCCCCGGACAAGTGGTTGACGGTGACTCCGCCGATCTGTTCATCGCCTTCAAGGGAGAGACCTTCGACCAGTGAACGAAGCCCGGAATCCGATGACCCGAGCGCCTCACGAATCGCGGTTACGTCAGACGGACTTGCCTGGAGCCGGCGCTGATCGAGCACCGCATCACCGAAACCGAGTGCGGCGACGCTCACAACGCCGCCCCGCGGGCCACCCGGCCCGTCGGCAAAGCTGGAGAGGTTCTCCCTGGTCAAAGCCCTGTCGAGCACCAGATCAGGGTCCTGTTCATCGCTGCCGCAACCGGCCACGACGAGTAGCGAACCCAACAGGATGGTCAAAAGCAGGGAGGTTCGGCGGAGTTCCAAGTCGGGGCAGGCTATACGCTCGCGACACAATGCCACCGCGCACGATCCTCTATACCGGAAAAGGAGGCGTCGGCAAAACGAGCGTCGCCGCCGCCACCGCCCGCCGTTCCGCGGCCAACGGGCATCGCACGGTGATCCTCTCGACCGACCCGGCCCACAGCCTTTCCGACTCCCTCGGACAGGAGCTCGGCCCTGATCCGGTCGAGGTTTCGCCCGGTCTGTGGGGTCAGGAAGTGATCGCCGAAGCAGAGATGCGCCGCAATTGGGATCGAGTGGCCGCCTGGATGTCCGGGCTTCTTCAAAGCAAAGGGGTCGACCAGGTGAGGGCCGAGGAGTTGAGCGTACCTCCCGGCCTCGATGAGCTCTTTTCCCTGCTCCAGATCAAACGCCACTGGGATGACAACCACTACGACGTGGTTATCGTCGACTGTGCGCCGAGCGGAGAGACGCTGAGGCTGCTCGGATACCCGGAAGTTGCCAGCTGGTGGGTCCGCAAGGTCTTCCCCTGGAACCGCAGCCTGCTCAGCAAGGCCGCTCCGATCGCCAAGGCACTCGAAATACCGATGCCCGAACCGGAGTTGATGGATGAAGTTGAGCATCTGATTCAGAACCTCCTGTCCATGGACACCATCCTGCGTAACCACGACCAGTGCTCGATCCGGCTGGTGATGAACCCGGACCGCATGGTCATCAACGAGGCCCGGCGCACCTTCACGCACCTCTGCCTTTTCGGGTACCTCACCGATGCGGTGATCGTCAACCGGGTCTTTCCGGACGAAGTGTCCGACTCGTACTTTTCCGGTTGGCGCGAGCAGCAGACCGCTCAGCTTGAAACGGTGGAAGAAGGTTTCTCGCCGGTACCGGTGCTGACCGCCCGTTTCTTCGACCGGGAAGTGATCGGAGAAGAAATGCACACGCGGCTGGCCGATGATCTCTACGGCGAACTGGATCCGTCCGCTCTTTTTCATTCCGGCATGGCCCGGGAAGTCACAACCGAGAACGGGCGCACCGTGATCCACATCAAGGCGCCGTTCACCGAGAAGGGTGAAGTGAAGCTCCAGCAGGCAGGCGAGGAGCTGATCGTCCAGGTCGGCGAAGCAAAGCGCACTATCATGCTTCCTTCGGGGCTGGCCAGGCGCAGCCCCAGCAAGGCCTCCTTTGAAAACGGAACCCTGGAGATCGTTTTCGAGAACCCCGATGACACAGAAGTCTGAACAAAGCCAGAAGCCACCAGGAGCCGACCGCTTCTGGGGTCAGTTCTCCCAATCGACGGCCGGACGCACGGCCGGGGAGAGTGACGACGGCCAGGCAGGTGCCGAAACCGGAAACCGGCCGGGAGACCAGACGGGCAACGATGATCACTGCCTCGAGTGGTGCCCGATCTGTCGCTCGGCCGAGCTTTTCCGCAGCACTGTCTCCCCTGAACTCCGCCAGCAGGCCGATTCGATCCAGCATGAGGCGATGGGTGTCCTCAAGGCCTTCCTCGATGCCTACACCGAGAAGACCACCGGCCAGCCCGGACCGGGTTCACCGGAGGCCGGCAATAGCCCTGCCCCTGAGCCCGAAACATCCCCGGAGCCCAGAGTCACCGAGATACCGCTCGACTGACCGCCGCTTCGGAATTCATCCAGATTCGCGGAACAACGTTTCAGAGAACAGTGGTCAGGGCAGGTCGATGTCCCAGCGCAGCATGCCCTGCTCCATGGCCGCGATAACGGCCTCGATCACCGCAACCCGGGCATAACGCTTGTTCTCCCCCGGGACCACGGTCCACGGAGCGTTCTCGGTCGAGGTCTGTTCGAACATGTCCTCGACCGCATCCTCATACTGAGTTCGCTTTTCGCGGTTACGCCAGTCCTCCTCGGTCAGCTTCCATTGCTTGAGAGGGTCCTTGGCCCGGGACTCGAAGCGCTTCAATTGCTCATCGTCCGATAGGTGCATCCAGAACTTGACGAGAATGGTGCCTTCGTCGGTCAGGCCGCGCTCGAAATTCCGTATCTCGTCGTAGGAACGCTTCCATTCTTTCTTGCTCGCGAATCCCTCGACTCTCTCGACCAGGACCCGTCCGTACCACGAGCGATCGAATATCGCCATTCCGCCCCAGCCAGGCAAAGCCGGCCAGAAACGCCAGAGAAAATGGTGGCGCTTCTCGTCGTCGGTCGGCGCTGCGAACTGTGAGACCCGAACGTGACGCGGATCCAAAGGGAAGACGAGCCGCTTGATCGCGCCGCCCTTGCCGGAAGCATCCCAACCTTCGAAAATGACGCAGACCGGTGGTCCGATCCGGCCGGAACCTATCTGGCCACCAAGGGTGAGCCGCAAGGCGGCAAGCCGTGACTGGACTTCCGCCAGTCGCTCCTCCCCTTTCCGCTTCGAATACTTCAGCGACAGGTCAATCTCATCAAGTCGTCCCATTGGAAGTGATTATCGCTTCACCGGCGGACCGGTCGTCGTATCCTCCAGTTCATGGCAGCTACCCTCCAGAACCTTCCCGAAAGCCCCGCCGAAGTCGCCGAAGCACTTGGCGATGCGGCCTATCTGGCCGACGATTCGACCGCGCTGATCTCATACCTCGCTCAACGGCTGGGAAAGCCGATCCTGGTCGAAGGTCCGGCGGGGGTAGGCAAGACCGAACTCGCAAAGGCGCTTTCGCGTGCGACCGGCCGGGAGCTCGTTCGTCTCCAGTGCTACGAAGGCCTCGATGAGGCAAAAGCGCTCTACGAGTGGAACTACCGCAAGCAGCTTCTCCAGATACAGGCCACTGCTTCCACCAAGGAGGACGGCTCGGACCCTGTCAACATGGGTGAAATCTTCACCGCCGAGTTCCTGCTCGAACGCCCGCTGATGAAAGCGATCGCGAATCCGGAACCGGTCGTGCTGCTGATCGACGAAATCGACAAGACCGACCAGGAATTCGAGGCGATGCTGCTTGAGCTGCTGTCGGATTTCCAGATCACGATCCCCGAGATGGGCCGGATCGGAGCCACCACCCACCCGATCGTGCTGCTCACCTCAAACAACTCACGTGAGCTCACGGAAGCCCTGAAGCGCCGCTGCCTTTACCTGTGGCTGGATTATCCGAACCGCGAACGGGAGATCGAGATCATCCGCCTTCATGCCCCCGAGATCGATGTTGCCCTGGCCGGCCGGCTGGTCGACGTGATCGACATGGTGCGTGAGCTCGATCTGAAGAAGCCACCGTCGATCGCCGAATCGATCGACTGGGCCCGAACCCTGATCCTGATGGGGGCCGATGACATCGACGAGAAGACCTTCCGCGAATCGCTGTCGATCATCATCAAACACCGCACCGATCTCGACCTCGTCGCCGAGAAGATCGTCCCCCGGCTCGGATGAGCGATTTGCCCTCAGGGATGACCGAGCAGATTCTCGCCTTCTGCGAGGCACTCCGCTCTGAGGAAGTCGCGATCGGCACTTCGGAAATTCAGGATGCCTTCCGGGCCCTGGAGATCGTGCCGTGGACTTCACCGGTCGATTTCAAAGAGGCATTGGCGACCACGGTGGCCAAATCTCCCCGCGACCGTGAGGTCTTCGATCTGGTGTTTGACCGTCATTTCTTCCGGGCCACAGAGGAGGCGGCGCTTGAACATTCACCGGAGGGAGCCGACGGCCATCGGGCGAAACTCTCCGAGGGAGCACGTGAGGAGCTCGGCATGGAAGCGCTGGCGGAGGCGATCCGGCAGGCGATCGCGGACGGTGACGAATCCGCGATGAACGAACTGGCTCGCCTCGCGATCGAGGCTTTTGGCCGCCAGAGCGAGAGCAGCGGGGTCGTCGGGGTGGATATGCAGCGGATCCGTCGCGGGCTGGGGATTTCTCCTTCCTCGGATTCCAGTGGTGACGCCGAGGGTGAAGGTGAGCCGCTGGACCGTGACCAGATCGCGCGGTTCGAACGGCAACTGAGGAGAGAACTCCAGCGCCAGCAGATCACCCGCCAGGGTCAACTGCCACCCGCCCGGCCGCTTTCGGACCTGAACCGCTCCTTGCCGATGCGGGGCGCACAGGACCTGGCAGCGGTTCACAAGGCAGTCGCCCAGATGAAACGTCGCCTGGCCACCCTGGGCCATGATCCGCGTGGCGCGAAGCGGGGACGCACCGTTGATGTGAGACGGACGATGCGTTCCTCGCTGGAGACTGGCGGGGTGCCGCTGAATCTCAGGTACAGGCCGCGTCGCCCCCGCAAGCCCGAGATATATGTGCTTTGTGACGTCTCGACCTCGGTCAGTTCGGCATCAACCTTCTTTCTCTCGGTTCTTCATGCGCTGCATGACTCGTTTCGCAAGCTGCGCAGCTTTGTCTTTATCGAGCGGATCTCCGAGGTGACCCAGGTCTTCGAGGACGAACGTGACTTCACCGCCATCGCTGAAAAGATCACCTCGACAGGGGGAGTAGCGGATGTTTCCGGCTACACCGATTACGGCCGGGTCTGGAACGAATTCCTGACCGACGTTTCCGCCGATCTCGGTCCTCGGTCAACCGTGATCGTGCTGGGGGACGCCCGGACCAACGGCCGACCGCCGGCCGAGGATGTCTTCGCCCGGGTTGCCGACCGGGCCAACCGCACCTTCTGGCTGAACCCTGAACCGGAGCTCTACTGGAACTACGGGGATTCGGTGATGAGCGCCTATACGCCTTTCTGCGATGGCGCCTTCGAATGCTGGAAGACGGAGCACCTTGAACAGTTCGTCGATGTGGTCGCTTCCGGCAAGGTGGAAGCAGGCCAGTCGACCGCCCGCAAGTACACCTCCGGTCACCGCTACTGAGTCACCCCGTTCTGTGAGTTCCCGGCGAATCAGGGTCCGGCTCCAGCCGAAGGCTTCAAAAAGCGAAATCTCCGGCTGGAAGCCCGACCCTGACACCGGCGAGCCGGTGCTTCAGGCCCGGGTCACCGCCCCACCGGCAGGCGGCAAAGCCAACAAGGCTCTGATCCAGCTTCTGTCAAAGGAGTTCAAAACTCCGAAATCAAGGATCCGGATCGTCCTGGGAGAGAGCTCCCGCGACAAGCTGGTCGAACTTTCGTCCTGAGCCAGCGGCTGACCGGTCTGGCGGGCTCCCTAGCCGGGTGAGATATCGCATCGGGCCCAGCTTCCCCGGTCCTGTTTGCGGGCCTGCCTGTCAGCCCGGAGGTAGCGGCCATAGCGCTGGAAGGGACCGTCGTAGGGGTAGGCCGAGGCCAGGCCGCGCCTGACCAGCGTCAGGCCGAGATCCTGGCTGCCCCGGTTGATGTAGGCGAGCAACCGGCCGTAGTGGTCACGGCGGTCCTGGGTCGGGTCTGCGGTGACCGTGACATGCCGGCCGGAGGCGAGTTCCTTCATCGCCGCCGAGGCAGCAGGTCCGCCGCATTCCTTTCCACCGTAGACCTCGGGAGTGTCGATTCCGATCATGCGGATCGTCTCCGTGACCCCGGCCGGGGAGGTGACATCCAGAGTGTCACCATCCGCTACCGAAATCACCTTCCCTGTAAACCGGCGGGGCGCGGCCACGGTCGGCGCATCGTCATCGCCCGAGCCGCTATCTGCTGCCTTCGAGCAGGGGCAGGGCAACGAGGCACAGGCGACGCCATCACCGTCCCCGTCGAGGCCGAAAGGGTCGCCGGGCAGCAGATAAGCCTGGGCCTGGGCCTGGCTGGCGAACGCGCCGCAGTCAACGTCACCGCCGTGTCGGGCAAGCTCGCGGGCCCGGATCGTCGCCTGCCTGGTGGCCTGCCTCGACCTGCGGGCTGCGACACGGGCACGGACACGGGCTGCCTGCGCCAGCTTTCTCGCTTTCGCTCTGGCCTTGGCAGCATCGAGCCTGGCCTGTCTGCGCTCAGCGATTCGGTCGGCCCGAGCTCCTGGCGACCCTGGATTCCCAGTCCTGCCTGCGGCCGGACCCTCCTTCTGGACCTCCGGGGAGCTTTCGACACAGCCGGCCAGGAAGGGGGCCATGCCAGCCATCACCGCCAGAATCACCCCGAACCTGAGCCGTCCGCCAGGCTTCACCTGAAGCTGACCGGTTTGACCACCTTCGTGCGATTACCCGCGGCATCAGTTGCGACAACGACCAGCTTCGCCTGGGCGATCTGCCGTTGGCGAAGCTTCCTGCGGACCCGGTCTCCCACCTTCATCTGGACATGCTTGCCGCCGGACTTGTTCATCCGAATCTTCTTGCGGCTGAGCGTCAGCTCCACCGTGCCACGACCCCTGGCCTTGCGGATCGGAGCGACCAGTTTGAGGTCCACGGCCACCGGCAGGCTTTCATCCCGCACCTCGATCTTGAAAGGCTGGCCTCGCTTGATCAGACGCTTCAGACTGGGACGGCCGAGGGTGCGCACCTTCAGCTTCGGTTTGGCCTTGTCGACCGCGACCGGATCCGGATCCGGATCGGGATCCTTGCGGGTCTTGCGGAACGGTCCGCTGATCTCGTAGACGATCCCGAGCGCGGTGCTTTCACCGGCGAAGCGTGCCCGCTGCGAGGAGAAGTAAAGCCGCTGGCCGGTCGGGTCGAAGACCGGACCCGTCAACTCGGAGCTCGAATGACCTTGCAGGGACACTTCGCAGAAGGCGGCAGCTTCACCTTCGGTCGAAATCAGGCAGACCTGGAGACCCTCATCGGCCGACCCGCCCGGATCCTCACAGACGTAGAGGTCACCCGAAATCGGCGAGGCTGTGACGTTGTCGGTGTCGTGGAGCGGCGCGTCATCACCGAGGGCGACCCCGTCGTAGAGAACTTCCAGGAAAGTGGACTCGGGGTGGTAGGCGTAGACCCGGTCATCCTGGGTTGTCGCGAAATACACGACACCGGCGTCAAACCACATCCCTTCACCCCGCCGGAAACGGGTCGCCTCCGGCACCTGTTCCCGGGTCGGGACCGGGCCGGTGAACTGCGGGTCGGGAACCTCGATCCAGTTGACCTTGCCGTCTTCCTGCACCGAGGCGACCTCGAGCTTGCCGGCCTGGAGATCCGGGTAACTGGTCGGAGTGAAGCGGTAGAGGCAGCCGTTACCCACGTCCTCGGTCAGATACACCTGCTTGCCGGCCGGATCGACGCAACAGGCTTCATGCTTGAAGACACCCATCGCAGGGTGGGCGATCTGGGTTTCACCGTTCCAGGTCTTCTGGCCCCAGGGGTCGCATTCGAAAACCTTGCCTTCATCGATCTCCTCACAGGAAAGCCAGGTCTTCCACGGAGTGACGCCACCCGCACAGTTGATGTGGGTTCGCTTGAGGATCGGGTAGGCATCGGTCACGTTGAAGTTGCTGTCGAAACGGATCGCTCCGGTGCCGATGTCGGCGATGCCTTCGAAGTACGGTGCCTCGCTGTTCGAGGTGAGGATGAAGCCGCCGTCATCTGTCTTGTAGGCACCCATGCCGTCGGGCAGGATGTGAAAGTTGTATGGCCGCGGACCGATGTCAACAGTCGAACGGGCGATCACCCGGGAGGTGAACCCGGCCGGCAGCCTCAGTCCGTTCGCGTCCGGTGATCCGAGAGGCCCGTAAGGCCCCGCGCCCACAACCGCCGGTGCGGCCATGGCGTCGAGCGCATTCCCGAGCAGTCCGCTGGCAAAAGCCAGCCCGCCCGCAGCTCCAGCTCCGGCCCGCAGCGCGTCGCGCCTGGTCAGACCACCAGTCTCAGTTACTTCATCCGACATATCCACTCCCTGAAATTGCTTGCTCCCTGAGGAGAGGGTACCGGTCAGGGCAGCAGATGCGTCAACGAACTGTGAATCGGGGCGGAACCAACCCGCGCAGGGGAACCTCAGCGTGGAGCCCAGGCGTCCTTGTCGTCCGCAAGGTCCCGCACATTGGCGGGCAGGTCACCGGAAACAAGATCGGCGAGACTGGTTGATTCGAGTACATCGCGCAGGCTCGCCCGGACCGCGATCCAGACGTTCTGGAGTTCCCTGGCGCTGCCCTTGTAGGAAATCGACTCCGGGGGAGCCGACTGGACATTGGCGATCGGTCCTTCAACGGCCCGGATCACATCGGCGATTGAGACCTCGTCGGCCGGCTTGGCAAGCCAATAGCCACCCTTCGCTCCCCGGCGGGCCCGAACGATCCCGGAATGTTTCAGGTCAAGCAGGATGTGTTCGAGGAACTGAAGCGGGATGTCCTGGGAATCCGCCAGCCGTTCTCCCTTGACCGGGCCGTCGGGGGAGGCGGCCAGTTCAGCTACTGCCCGAACTGCATAATCGGCCTTTGCGGAGACGCGCATGGGTCTAGTAAATCAACCTTCAGGGTCGACAAGCCCTTTCCGGGCTGCCGCTTCTTTTTCTGCTTCGATCGCTTCCGGCGGACGGAAGTGCTGGTACCAGCGGGGTGCCATGAGGATGAGCGTGAATCCGAGTCCGGCCACCAGGGCGGCTATCGGCCAGACCACCGGATCACCCTTCTGGACGGTGAAGATGCCTGAAAGGATCAGCACGATCCCGAGAGCTATCCGGATCGAATCCTGATTGATGCGGCCCATCAGGGCGGCCCCGACGACCACGCCGGGAACCGAACCAAGCAGGATGTTCCCGACCAGCCCGAGGTCCACATTGCCATGACCGAAATGGGCTATTCCCGCCGCCCAGAGGACGATTGCGGCATGGAAAACATCGGTTCCAACCACCTTCTTCGGAGCGAGGCGGAAGACCGCGATGAGCAGAACGGCAATCACGGTGCCGGAACCGGCCGAGGTCACACCAATCACGAAGCCGGTGGTCACACCGATGGTGACCGCAGCGACCTTGTGACGGAGTTCGATCTTGAAATCTTCCCGCTCGTTCAGCGTGCGGGCAAGGATCAGGGCCCGGGCCAGGGTGATGATGCCGACCATGAGCAAGGTCCCGCCGAGGACCGCGTAGACCAGTGAGTCAAGTTTCTCTTCGCCGAGGCTGTCCTGCAGCCAGGAGACGAGCTGAACCCCGAAGATCGCGGAAGGAACCGAACCAACGGCGAGCCAGAAGACGAGACCCATGTTGACCGTCTTCATCTTGAAGTGACGCCAGCCACCAACCGTCTTGGTGATTGCGGCGTAGAGGATGTCGGTGCCGATCGCGGTGGTTGGAGAGACCCCGAAAAGCAGGATCAGGAGAGGTGTCATCAGGGCACCGCCACCCATGCCGGTCATGCCGACGAGGACTCCGATGCCGAAGCCGAAGATCAGAATTGCGATCGAGAAATCCAAAGCGGGGCGGGTGTTTCCTGTGGTTTGACGCCGGGCTAGTGGCGCTCCTGACTCTCCCTACGTGTTTAGTAAAGAAATCAGGAATGACGACATAGTAGCGATGGACTTTCAGCGCCGCGTGCTCGCAACCCGCTGAACGCTCCCGGCCACCTGAACGTCGCGAGCGGATCGCCGGGCAGCAGCTGAGCGTTGATCACGCCTCTTACAATCAACCGCGATGACCGCCGTGACGGCCCGGGGCCTCAGCCATAGCTTCGGATCGCTGGAAGTGCTCGACGGAATCGGGTTCGAGATCGGGCCCGGAGAGGTCCTGGCGCTGGCCGGACCATCCGGCTGCGGAAAATCGACGGTGCTGGAAATCACCGGGGGCCTGCTCGAGCCTTCCGGTGGTTCGATCGAGGTTTCCGGCCGCTCCGCCGGATCGGAACGGCTCGCGTCCTGTGCCTGGATGCCCCAGCGCGACTGTCTGCTCCCCTGGTATTCCGCGCTTGACAATGCAGGTCTGTCCCTGCGGAACCAGGGGCGGTCCCGGTCGGAATCGCGAGCCATCGCCACCGAGAGCTTTGAACACTTCGGACTTTCCGGATTCGAGCAGGCCAGGCCATCCGAACTTTCCGGCGGTATGCGCCAGCGGGTCGCCTTCATCCGCACCCTTGTTTCGGGGAAGCCGGTGCTGCTTCTCGACGAACCCTTCGCCGCACTCGACGCTATTACCCGGGCAGAGCTTCAGGAATGGCTGGCTCCCGTCCTTGCCGAGACCGGAGCAACCGTGCTTCTGGTCACGCACGATGTCGAAGAGGCGATCTACCTGGCCGACCGTGTGCTTGTCCTCTCCCCCCGGCCGGGCCGGATCACAGCCGGGCTGGATGGCGCCAGGGGCGCCGCCGGTGACCGGACGGAGGTGGTCAGCTCCCGAAGCTTCAACCAGCGCCGGGAAGAGGTCCTCGACCTGCTCGGGCCAGGAGTTGACCACACATGAAAGCCCGGGCCTGGCTGCCGCCTTTTCTGTTGCTGCTCGCCCTGCTCGGCCTGTGGCAACTCGCGGCGGAAAGCGGGTTCATGGCCGACACGCTCGGTCTCGAATCGTTCCTCGTGCCGGCGCCGTCGGAGATTGCCGAAGTGCTCTGGCAGGACCGCGGTCTGATCCTCGAGAATGCCCGCACGACCCTGGTCGAAATAGTCGCGGGATTCATCCTCGCCCTGGTCTGCGGCCTGTTGGTCGCCTTCGCATTTCGCAGCTCTGAGCTGATCCGACGGGCCGGCTATCCACTGGTGGTGGCATCCCAGACCATCCCGGTGATCGTGGTCGCCCCGATCCTCGTGGTCTGGTTCGGATATGGAATCTGGCCAAAGCTTCTGATAATCGCGCTGATCTGCTTTTTTCCGATCACCGTGAATGCCCTGGACGGACTGCGATCGGCAGACCGCGAAGCGATGCTCATGATGCGCTCGCTCGACGCTTCCGGATTGCAGGTCTTCCGCCGGGTCGAACTCCCTTCGGCCCTGCCCGGAATCTTCACCGGGGCCCGAATCGCGGCGGCAGTAGCGGTCATCGGCGCTGTTTTTGGTGAATGGGCCGGAGCCGAGAAGGGTCTGGGTTACCTGATGCTCCAGGACAACGCCCAACTGATGACCGACCGCATGTTCGCTTCGGTCGTCGTGCTGTCCCTGATTGCGATCCTGCTGTATGTCCTGATTGGCCTGCTTGAGCGGGTAATCGTCCGATGGCGGTAGGCTCCGGCCGAACCTTTTCCCGGCCTGGAGAGACTTTGAAACGAATCGCGCTACTGCCCCTCGCCTTCCTGGTTGCTCTTGTGGTTTCTGCCTGCGGCACGAAGTCAGAAGATGTGAACCCGGTCAGGGACAAGTTGTCCGTGGCAATGGACTGGTACCCGAACCCTGACCATGCGGGTTTTCTGGTGGCCGAGAAGCAGGGCTATTTCGAGGATGCCGGACTGGATGTCTCGCTCGATTCCCCGACTGATCCCTCACTTCCGATCAAGCTGGTTGCGGCCGGCAAGGCCGACCTGGCACTTTCCTACGAGCCGGAGGTTCTGCTGGCCCGCGAGCAGGGGCTGGATGTAGTCTCGGTTGCCACGGTGGTAGGCCAGCCGTTGACCTCGATGATCTGGCTGAAGAAGTCGAAGATCAAGCGGGTCCGCGACCTCAGGGGCAAGACTGTTTCGACCGCCGGGATCTCATATCAGGACGCCTACCTGAAGACGATTCTGGCCCGGGCCGGACTCACCGAAGACCAGGTGAAGAAGGTCGGAGTCGGCCAGGGGCTCTTGCCTTCGATTGTCAGCGGCCGGGCCCAGGCAACCCTGGGACCGTTCTGGAACATAGAGGGGGTCGATCTGAAGATGCAAGGCCTGAAGCCGGTCGTCAATCCGGTCGACAAACTCGGTGTGCCGACCTACAGCGAGGTCGTGCTTGTAGCCAAGGGCAGTCAGGTCGAGGATGAACCTGATCCGATCCGACTCTTCATCGCAGCCCTCGCCCGCGGCACCCGGTACGCGGTCTCCCACCCTAACGACGCGACCCAGACCATCCTGGCCGCCAACGACGCGCTGGAACAGAAGGTGACCGACGCCCAGATGAAAGCCACTCTGCCCCTGCTCGACCAGGACAGCAACAAGGGGAACATCGCCGTTCCCTTCGGTTACCAGAACACCGCCAGTTGGCAGGCCTTTATCAACTGGATGAGAGCTCAGGACGTGCTTTCCCAGCCGCAGCGTGCGGTCGATGCCCTGACCAACGACCTGCTGCCGACCGACCAGGTCCAGCCGGAGTAGCCCGGAGCTGATCCCTCGGTCCGGGGCCGGCCGGTTGGCCCGGGACCGCGGTCAGGCCGCGTGTCTGAAAGCCTGTCGACGGATCCTGGCCCGGTTGCCCGGACCATGGACCCGGCTGCCGAGCGCCTGAACCAGGTACTCCCCGGCCAGGCCACGCCAGGGGGCATACGGGGCATAGAACTCCTCGACCTCCTCGACCTCGGCCAGACGGCCGAGACCCTTGAGGTAGCCGACCAGTTTGACCTGCCCCAGATCCCCCGCCAGGAGAGCGTCCGGATCGCCCCGGCCCCGCAACGCGAGGCAGGCGACGGTCCAGGGTCCGATCTCGGGAACAGCGAGAAGACGCGGGTCACCCCCGCTCTTGGCAGGATCAACGCGACCGGAAGCGACCTCGCGGGCAACCTTGACCATGGCCACGGCCCGTCTGGCACTCAGACCGCAGGCTTCAAGTTCAGCCGGAGCTGCATTGGCGATGGCTTCCGGAGCGGGGACCGCGGCGAGGACCGGGCCCGGCCTGCTCGCCAGAAGACCCGGCTGTGAGCCTCCGCTCTCGTGCGGACGGGCCGTGGCATGGGAGCGGATCGCGATGCCGAAGCGGCGAATCATCTGTTGCTGGATCCGAATGGCACGTCGGTATTCGATCAGTTGCTCAGTGATCGCCCAGATCAGGGCCTCCCAGGCGACAGGGCGCCTCAATGGCCGGTTGTGAATCCGTCCGGCGAGGGCCGGTCCGAGCACCGGATCGTCACGGAAAGCCCGGTAGAAACCCCTCAGGTCGTCGTCGATGCCAAGGCTGAAACGCAGACGGTCCAGGCCCCGCCTCAACGAGGATTCCCCGGCCTCAATCAGATCCGCGGATCCGGGACCCGTCAGCAGCTCCGGATCAACGGGCTCGGCCGCGAGAATGAAATCGTTGTTCCTGCCCTCCCGGACCCGTACCAACATCGGCTCGTTGCCAAGCACGAGGAGGCGCTCCAGCCAGGGGCCACAGCGGCGGAAAACCCGGTCGCCACCAGCCAGCCGGGGCAAGCGCATCGGAGCCACAGGACTCGCTGCGACTTCAAGTGTCATCCGGACCTAGCGGCCGAGAACGTGAACGTCAACGAGGAAAGAACGGCTCGCGACGACATTGGCCGGGCGGGCTCTGCGGCCCAGCTTCCGGGCTTTCCTGCGTGATGAGCCCCCGCTCACTGCCCGGACCGCGGCAACCGTGGCCGCTCCGGCCAGCGCACCACCAGCGACGGCTATGGCCGCTGTCGTCACTTCACTGCGAAGAGCAGGCAGAGCGCCGCCTCCCTCATATTCACGAGGGAGGGCCCGGACAGCATCTCCGTCCGGCTGGGACGCCTCGACATCCTCCTCCGAAATCAGTTCACCATCCAGTTCCTCAGCCACAGAGTTGAATCTATAGACGCCGTCGGAGGGAACCACACATTTCCCCGCAAATTGCGAAACCTGTCGTTGCCCGACACGCCAGCCGGTCCGGGCTGTGAATCAGAACAGGGTCTTCTCGTAGATGCGGAACTTCTTTGAAACCTCACCACCCATGCCTTCCAGCGCCCGATTCATCGCTTCGTTCGTCTCGAGGATCCAACCCGCCTCACCCTTCATCACACCGTCGGGCCGAGTCGTCTGGATGTGCCTGACGTAAAGCGCAGCTGCCACACCTGTGTGCTGGTAGGCCTTCTTGACACCCAACGCGAGAATTCGCACCGAATCGATCTTTTTCTTGCCGGTCAGGTAGTGGTACCAGCCTGCCGGGAGAATCCTGCCGTTCATCTTCGCCAGGACCTGGTTGATGTCGGGCAGGGTGAGCGACGCACCAACGGTTTCCCCGTCGGCTGTTTCGGCGATCATCGCCCAGTCCTCGTCGATCACCAGCTTGAGCGTCTTTGCATGGAACTCGACCTCTTCCCTGGTGATCGGGACGAAGCCCCAGTTGTCTCCCCAGGCTTCGTTGTAGACCTCGTGGAACCGGGCCATCTCATTCGGAAGGTCCGAACGACGCATGCTGCGGATCGTGATTCCATGCTCATCGAGGCTTTGCTGGGCGGCTTCCATGATCGCGGGATGGAACTCCAGCCCCTTCGCCAGCTTGCCCATTTCCAGGTGCCACATCAACAGATCCATCGCCTTGGTGAACCCGGCCCCTTCAACCAGTTCCTGGAAATAGGGCTGGTGACAGTTCTCGAGAATTGATGGCCGCACATCGAACCCGGAAATCTGAATGCCGATCTCGTCGTTGGTCGTGAAGTCCATCGGCCCGTAGACCTTTTCTCTGCCTTTGCCCGCCAGCCATTCACTTGCGGTGTCGAGCAATGCGCCGGCGACTTCCTGATCATCGACCGTCTCGAAAAAGCCGAACTGGCCGCTGTTGCCGCCCCGGTACCGATCCCAGTTTTCGTCGATCTGTGCGCTGATCCGACCGACCGCCACGCCTTCCTTCTCGGCGATCCAGAGCTTGACTTCGGCGTGGTCGAAGTACGGATTCTTTCCCCGGTCGAGGAAATTCATCCGGTCCGTGATCAGCGGCGGCACCCACTCGGGGTGGTCACGATGAACCAGAAAGGGAACCTTGACGAACGTCTTCAGGTCCCGCTTGCTTGCGACTTCACGAATCTCGACCTTCGGCATTGATCGCAAACTAGCGGACCCGAGGAGGGTCCACCATTGCCCGTGTTGCGTCTTTCGCGCTTCGAAGGGCCTTTGTCACCCGGACGGTCGTCGGGGCGATCCGGCCAAAGGCCACCCGCCGACGGTGGCAGGGTCCCTCACCTGTATTCCTCCGGACCACAGTCACAGTCCGGTCTGCGAGACTTTCGGCATGTCCGAAAGCACCACAGCGCCGATCGACCTTTTCGAGAAAGTTCACAACCACGAACGCCGCGAGCAGCTCGCAGCAGCCAATGAGGCCGGTCTGAATCCCTACTTCCGCCTGCTCACCTCACAGGCCGGCCCCGTGGTCGAGATGGAAGGCCGGGAGACGATCATGCTCGGTTCAAACAATTACCTCGGGCTGACCGCCGACGAAAGGGTCAAACAGGCCGCGCGCGATGCCCTGGACCAGTACGGCACCGGGGTCACCGGTTCCCGGCTTCTGAACGGCACGACTCCGATCCACGTCGAACTCGAAGCGGAACTTGCCGCCTGGATGGAGACCGAAGACTCGATTGTCTTCTCCACCGGCTACCAGTCGAATGTCGGCTGTCTCCAGGCGATTCTCGGCCCGGCTGACACGGTGATCTGTGATTCCGGCGACCACGCTTCCCTGCTCGACGGCTGCAAGCTCTCCGGAGCGAAGATCCGTCCGTTTCGCCACAACCAGACCGAAAAGCTGGAGAAGATGCTCCAGCGCGCGGCCAGTGACGGTGGCGGGGTCCTGGTCGTAGTCGACGGTGTCTATTCAATGGAAGGGGACCTGCCGGACCTGCCGCGGATCGTTGAACTGTCGAAGCATTACGGAGCCCGCATCATGGTTGATGAAGCCCACGGCGTCGGTGTACTCGGGAAGCGCGGGGCCGGCGCCACCGAGCTTTTCGGACTTGAAGACGAGGTCGACCTCCGCATGGGTACGTTCTCCAAGAGCCTTGCCTCCTGTGGAGGCTTCATCGCCGGAAAACGTGAAGTGATCGACTTCATGCGGATCACGTCCCGTTCTTTCATCTTCAGTGCCTCCGGGGTCCCGGCGGCGGTCGGCGCGGCGCTCGAAGCGGTCAGGATCTGCCGCGCCGAAGGCGCTCCGCTGTTCAGGAGGCTGCTCGAAAACGCCAGCTACCTGAGGGACGGCCTCGAGAATCTCGGCCTGAATGTTGTCGCGCCCGGAACGATGCCGGATGGCAGCCAGGCGACCACTCCAGTCGTACCGGTCGTGGTTGGTGAAGACTGGATGGCAATCCTCCTCTGGAAGGCGCTCTTTGATGCTGGCGTCTACTGCAATGTGGCGATCCACCCGGCGGTTCCGCCTAGCGGCGCCTTGCTGAGGACCAGCCTGATGGCGACCCACGAGAAGGCCCAGCTGGACCAGGCCCTCTCGATCATCGGCGAGATCATCAAGGACTTCCCGACCCTCACCGAGTAACCCCGCTACGAGGCAGTGCCGGCTGATCCCTCGTAGCCGCGTCCTCTGACTGAATCCTCTACTTGCCCCGGGCGGCTGACACCAGCTTCGCCTCGGGTTCGACAACTTCAACAGGCTCAAACACCTTCGCCGCCTTGTTGATCGTGATCGGGCTTACATCGGGGTCACCAGTTTCGGTGATCGTGAAGTCGCCCGTGATCCCGTCCTTGACTTCTATCCCGAAGAGAGCGGAAGCCACCGCGGCCCGATCGGATCCGGCCGATTCGATCGCATCCAGAAGCACCTGGGCGGCCTGGCCGGCGTACGGAGCGTAGAGCTCGACCGGCTGGCCTCCGGTCTTCGACTCGAGCTGCTTCACGAACTGCTTGCCCGTGCCGGGCAGGAGTTCGGGCGCACGTCCCGGAACCGAGGCGAACATGCCGGCCGAGGCCGCGCCAGCCTCGTCGATGGTCGACTGCTGGGCAAAGCCGTCCGGTGCCATCAGGGCGACTTCACCGTCATTCGGCCCGAGCACCGCCACCTTGTCTTTGATCAGCTGGCCGCCGTTCTGCTCGGTCAGGCCGGCCAGCAGAACCGCGTCGGGATTGCTCTTGGCGACACGTTCCATCAGAGCCGTGTAGTTCCCGGCTTCGGGATCCCACTCAAGTTGCTCGGTGACCTTGACCCCTCCGGCTTCGGAGGCGTTGATGAAGGTCTGCGCCTGGCCGTATGAGGTGTCGTCATCAGCCGCGAACAGTACGGATACCCGCGTGAACCCCTGATCGGCTGCGTATGTGACCAGCGCGGCACCCTGGGCGGCGTCATTTGGAACCACCCGGGCGTAGTTCCGGTCACCGGAGGGGTAGAGCGAATCCGGGGTTCCTTCGGTGCAGGTGTCAGCTGATTCAGTCAGGCAGATCGCGGTGTTGCCCGGCGAGACCATTGCCAGGGCGCCCCCATCGGCCTGGTTGAGGATCGGAATCATCGCCTGGGCACAGCCTGAGTTGTATGTCCCGACAACCCCGATCACTGACGGGTCATCCGTGTAAGCCGTGGCGTTGTCCTTGCAGGTCTGTTCATCCCAGAGTCCGGTATCGGCAAGCGAGTCATCGCAGGCCTGAAAGCCAATCGTGGTGTCTCCGGCCTTCCATCCGGCCTGTTCGAGAACCTGGGTGACCGCATCGTTCATCTGGGTTGACCGGTCCTTCGAATCACCCTGGAGTGGCAGGTCGGAAACGAGCAGGGCATCCGGGGAACCATCTCCCTCATACGCGACGTCTCCGCAAGTCTCGATATCGACCCCGGCGACCGTGGCTGAATCATCCGGTGAGTCATCGCTGCCTCCGCAGGCGACAATTACCATCGCCACGACGAAGACCATCCCGGCACTGAGCAGCAACTTCATTGCTTTCGGCACGCTCTTTCCCGTCTGTAGGGGCCTCCGGGGACTGACCGGATACCCAGGATTCTGTCCGGCACCTGAACGCTGTGCGGTTTCTCTCTCGGGGTGAGACTACATGCATAGGCCCCGACTCACAAGAAATCGGCCAGGAAAGAAAAAACCTGCTCTTAGCGAAGAACCGGCGGTTCCGGCGTTGACTGAGAATTGCCGAACCCGTAGGTTGCCCATATCGCCTGAGCCGGACGGAAGCCCGCACTCAGGTAGTGGGTGAGGCAAGTCCAGGACTGAGGGTTCCTGGCAGTTGTCCCATGCATCACAGTCAAGACGATATCCCCGAAGGGAGGACCGCCCGTGGAAGTTGCCGCCACTGCCGATTCGAATTCAATTGCCAGCAATCCTGTACCTCAGCACCTGCAGGCGCTGGAACGAGCCAACCGGGTAAGACTTGCCCGAGCCGCTCTCAAAAGGTCAATTGCGAGTGGTGAAGTACCGATCACCAAGGTGATCACCGAATGTCCCTGGCAAACCGAAAGCATGACTTTGTCCGAGCTGCTCCGCGCCCAGTCCCGCTGGGGCCGCACAAGGACCCGAAAGCTCCTGGCCTCGGTCGGCCTGAGTGAAAACAAGAGAATCGACACCCTGACCGAACGTCAGAGAATGCTCCTGGTCAGCCAGCTCCGACCTCACTGAGAAACTGAAGGCCCGAAACGGGCGGCTTAGCGTATTCGGTAGCTGAGACCGCCCGAGGCTTTCTCGAACGACCGCCGCAACCACCAGAACGCGGGCACGGCAAGTAGCACTCCGACGGCCAGGCACTGCCAGAGCACGAGCTCCGCCAGGAAGTAGGCGAGGCCCGTCACAACCACGAAGCCAAACCCCGCAAGCAAGGTTGTGTGGGAACGGTAGCCAGCGAAATGCTCACGCATTGAAAGCTCCAGACCTCCAAGTGAGCCGAGGCCGAGGCCGATCATCAGCTGGGCTCCGTTCTGGTTTACGGCTCCGAGGACGATGAAGACCAGCCCGGCAAGAACCGCCAGCTGGACCAGCGGGAAGTTGCCCCATGGTGCCGGCGGCCGGACATCAGGAGCCTTGGCTGGTTTGGCGGGTCGGGGCTTCCCCGCCGCGCCTTCGACCACCGCTGAGTCCGGCTTCGGCTGACTGGGTCTACGGCGCTTCTTGCTCTTGTTTCGACTTGCCATCGACCAGGGAGCGTACCTGCGCGGCGAGTTCATTCGCGTCGGTTGAACCGATTTCGGCCCTTTCGAGCATTCCACCGGTCCGGAAGAACAGGAAGGTGGGGCAACCTCCAACCCGGTAGATGTTCGAAACGGCGCCATCCCGGTCGACCCCGACCGTGACCCGCCAGCCGTGCTCCCTGATCAGTTCCCTGACCCGATCCCTGTCGTCCCGGATATTGATTGAAATGAACCCGGCTTTTCTCCGGAACCGACGGGCGACCTCGTCAAAGACATCCTGCTGGTCGATGCAGGAAGATGCTCCCTTGGTAAACCAGAACGACATGACCAGCGGCCGGTCGAAGTAGTCGCAGACCCTGAGAACATCGTCGCCGGCCACAGAGCAGGCCTGGTCCGGATCGATGTTCGCATCTCCTTCCAGGGTCGAAGTTGCAATTGGAACCGCGAAAGGCGCAGCCTGTTCTCCGATCCCGACCTGGCCGATCCCGACCGTTCCGGAATCGGTCGACTTCAACATGTTGAAAAGGACGACGATGACGATGATCAGAAAGGCGATTCCAAGGACGGCCACGTAGTTGAAGGGCCGCCGGTCCTTCATCGCCGGTCCAGCCAGACCAGCATCGCCGGCAGAACCAGGGCCACCCCCCCGAGGGCCACTGCGAGATCGACCACCGCGATCAGACCGAAATCCCGGAGCATCGCGACATCACTGGTGGCAAGGGCGGCAAATCCGGCTATCGCGGTCAGGCCGGAAGTGGCGACCGCGAACCCGGTCCGGCCGTATGTGACTCTCAGCGCGTCGGCCAGTCCGGCGCCCGCTTCCCGTTCCTGAAAGTAGCGACCGGAGATGATCACGCCGAACTCGGTGGCAATGGCTGTCACCAGAACCGCCAGAACCGTGGAAAGCGGGTTCAGGGAAAGGTCCAATGCGGCCACAATCAGGGCTGACCAGCCGCCGGCCACGACAATCGGAACGATTGGGATCAACACCCGCTTTGGAGAACGGTAGACCAGAAAGAGCATCAGGCCCACGGCGAGGATCCCCGCAGCGACCAGCAGGTAGCGCGAGTCGGCGAGCTCGGCGGCCGACGCCGCGACCACAACCGGCAGCCCCGTCACCGTCGCATTAACGCCCGGTGGCGGCCCAGCCCCGTCCCTGGAACTTGATACTGCCTGTTCGATCCGCTCGATCACCTGCTGCTGACGATCGACCGAACCGGCACGCAGTGCGAAAGCGACTTTTGCCATGGTCGGGGCTTCGTTGTCAACCAGGCCACCGGCGACGATCGCTTTGCGTTCACTCACCGGCAGGGCGCGAAGCACCCGGCGAATGTCGGCGGCCGTGAGCCCTCGGGCCCCGGGGTCGACAAAATCGGAGATCGCGGGACCGGGGCAGAGTTCCGCCCCGACACAATCCGGGTCCTCAACCAGGTACCCGGACTCGTTGAGGATTTCGTTCCTGACTTCGTCGGCCCAGGCGACCACCTCGGGGTCGGTGACATCCGGCGACTGAATGATCAGGTCGATCTCACCGGATGTCCCGGTCGTCTTCTCGACATTGAGCAGATCCTTGACCACCGATGCCCTCGAAGGCAGGAGCTGACCGATTTCGGCCTTTACCTCAGCCTGGGTGCTCACCGCCCAGCCGACCGCACCCAGGACCAGAGCGAGAGCCAGAACCCGCCCGGGAGCAAGAATGGCGGCTGCCAGAACTGGCTTGACCGCACGCTTGGCATGACTCGCGACTCTGCCCGAACGAGGCCCGGGACGACGGTCTCCACGCAGGGCCAACAAGGCAAAACCGGTCATGAAGGTGACGACGAAACAGACCAGCACACCACCCGCCAGGAGCAGCCCGAACTGTGAAACCAGAGGTACCGGGGAGAACATGAGCACCCCGAAACCCGCCGCGGTCGCAATGCAGGCGGTGGCGATCATTGGTGCTCCACGGGTGGCCACTTCCCGAGCTGCCTCCGGAGCCGGTATCCGCCCGGTTTCATCGAACCGGGCCTGGATCTGCACTGCGTAGTCGACGGTAAGGCCGATCAGGATCGGCGCCGCGCCCAGCGCGGCCAGAGAAAACTCACCACCGGCAAGTCGCAGCAATCCGGCAGAAATCGCCACTCCGGCAAGCGCCATGCCAAGCGGAAGAAGCCGCCAGATTGAACCGAAAGTGAAGAACAGGGCCAGACTCATCAAAAGCACGGCCACCCCGGCGAGGATCAGCACCCGGACGGGCAGTTCGTCGTTCAGCCCGTTGAACACGACTGGCGACCCGGATAGGACCAGCTCGGAACGTCGAAGTTGGGTGGAGGGATCACCGACTGCCAGCTCGAAGAGCCGGATCGTCTTCGACCTTTCCTGATCGGTCAGGTTGCTCCGCAGACGGATGACGATCTGTGCGGAGTCACTGGAAGGGAAAAGGTAGTTCAGCTTTGGTTTCGGTCCGGCCGCCAATCCGCCCGATTTGAACACCACCCGGCGTATGAAGGTCGGATCACGGAGGCTCGGTGCTTCGGTTATCCCGTACCGGGAAACTATCTGGGCCGCCAACTGCAGGAGCCGGGCCCTTTCTGCCGCTCCTGCCGGTGTGTCGGGAAGTGAAGCGAGTCTTTTCAACTGCCGGTTGTAAACCTCGGTTATCCCCGCGACTGCCCGGCCGAGGAAGGTGGCGGGACCGGACAACAGCACCACCGGATCAAGCCTGGCGATCTGCTCGCAGATCTTGAAGAGGCTCCCCCGGCCCCGCTTGATCTTGCCGGCCAGACAGGTTTCCAGGACGGCCAGGCGGTCGAGATTCCGGGTGCTGAGGGTCTCCACGAGCGGCCCTTTGGCCATCACCACTACCGGATCCGAACCGAAAACCCGTTCAGCGGCAGCGTTGTCCCGGTAAGCCTCGGAATCCCGGTCAAAGAATGCGTCGGTCACATCCTGGGACCCCATTCCGGCCGCGAGCCAGATTGAAAGCACCCCGAGAACCAAGGCAAGGAGAACCACCGGCCAGGGCCGGCGCGCAGTTGCCGCGGCAACGCTGCCGAAGAGCTTGGGACCTTTGATCAAGGCGTCCCGAAAGCGTGGCCAAAGGCCCTAGACATCAGTCCATCGCGAGCGGGCCGACCACATCAGCCTGCAGGAACTGGTGAACGAACTCGTTGTCCGAATCGAACAGTTCTTCCTTCGGTCCGCTCTCGACGATCCGTCCCTTCCAGAGCACCGCAATAAAGTCGGCTATCCGGCGTGCTGTGCCGAGGTCATGACTGATCACCATGTAGCAACCACCATTCTCGGCGTGGACTTCCTTGATCAGTTCGCAAAGCAGGGCGGTACGGACAGGATCCAGGCCGGAATCGGGCTCGTCGAACATGACGATCTCGGGGTCGAGCACCAGCGCCCTGGCGAACCCGGCACGCTTGCGCATCCCTCCCGAAAGTTCGTTCGGCATCTTGTCGTGAGCTTCGCCGAGACCCACTTCGCGAAGTCGACGCGTGCATATGTGCTCGATCTCTTCTTCGCCTTTGTCAGTGTGCTGACGGAGCGGGAAGGCCACGTTGTCAAAGATGTTCATCGAACCGAAGAGAGCACCATCCTGGAACAGAAGGCCGAACTTCTTTCGCATTTCGAAGAGATCGTCGTCGCTCAGGTCGGGAACCGAGTCGCCCTTGACTATTACGTCGCCGTGGTCCGGGTAGAGCAGACCGACAATGTGCTTGATGAGCACGCTCTTGCCCGTTCCCGATGGGCCGAGCACCATTGAAATCTGGTCGTCAGGCAGGCCCAGGTTGAGTCCGTTCAGGATGCGGGTACGTCCGAACTGTTTGACCACATCGACGATTTCGATCGCGTTATTGGTGGTCTTCTGTTTGGGCCCCGTGTGCCACTTGTACGGGTCGTGATCACCGGGACCGACTCCGGGGATGATGAAGTCACGCCCGAGAACCGCGCCGTCAGATGCCACGAAGCCCTTGTCTTCCGCCGGTTCGGGTTCATTGGTCACCGCAGCCTGGACGGATTCTGCGTCCTCAAGCTCCTGCTCGCCGTCACCGATCGAGTCGTCAGCAGCAGCGGCTTCATCAGCCGCCTCCATCTCGGCCGCGACTTCTGGCTCGCCGGTACTCTCGACCGCGGCCTCGACCTCAGGTGAATTGATCGGGGTCTCTTCCGAGCCCTGTCCTTCTGGTGTTTCTTCTTTTTCGCTCAAGCTCTCACCCTCCAATCGGTGCTCTCGGGTTCGCACCCCAGAAGACCAGCGTTCCCAACATACCGATGATATGTACCAGCACGATGTTCAGAACCATCGATTTCGCGGTCGCGGTACCCACACCCACCGGACCGCCGGAGGCCGTGTACCCGTAGTAGCAGCCGACCAGAACGATGGCTGTCGACATCGTCATGGCCTTTATCAAGCTGAATAAGACGTCCGGCGGGTTCTGGAACATCCAGAAAATGAGCTGATAGCCACCCGAGGAGACATCCCCGATCTGCTCGACTACCGCGATGTACGAGGCGAGGAAGCCGACGCCGATCGACGCGGTGTACATGAATGGCAAGGTGATCCAGGCGCCGAGCAGACGGGTCGCAGCAAGGAAGGTCACCGGTGGCACGCCCATCACCTCGAGCGCGTCGATCTCGTCCGAAATCCGCATCGCGCCGAGCTCGGCCACGATGCCGGTCCCGACCTTGGCCGACATCATGTACCCGAAGGCGTAGGGAATGACTTCGCGCAGGTCACACCAGGCAGCGAAAACACCGGCGTAAGCCGGAGCGCCGACCGAACGGTTGAAGTACGCACCTTCGATTCCGCACTGCAGGCCGAGCACGAAGACCAGCCCCCAGATGACGGTGGTCGACCCGAGGATAAGAATGCCGGCCTGGTTGAGAACCTCGCCGAAGTACTTGAAAACCCGGCCGGAGAAGACCAGGCCCATGACCACGCCGCAGAACCGGGCGATCTCGCCTAGCGATTCGAGCCACGCACGGGGGACCTGTAGCCAGCCGCCAGCCATCTACTTGATCGTCTGGATGTCGGGGTTGGTCGCGAGCAAGGTCTGCGTGAACAGGTAGTTGAAGACGAAGACACCGAGCAAGGCCGTGACGACCGCTTCGTTGACGGCCCGGCCCACGCCTGCCGCACCACCGGTGGCGGTCATGCCCTTGTAACAGCAGACAATCGCGATGATCGCGCCGAAGAGCGTGCATTTGATGATCGAGGCAGCAAGCTCGGTAGTCGAGGCGTTCGAGAAGAGCGAAGCGAAGAAGCCACCAAGCGGCTGCGAGTAGAGCAGCTCGGCGCCGATGCCACCGGCGATGCCGAAGAGCAGGGCATAAATGTCAAGCAGGCCGGTGATCAGCATCAGGGCGAGAAAGCGCGGGACCACAAGGTTCTTGATCGGATCAACGCCGAGCACCTGGAGCGCGTCGAGTTCCTCGCGGATCTTGCGGGCGCCGAGATCGGCCGTGATCGCAGTTCCGGCCACACCGGCGACGACGACAGCGGTCACGAAGGGAGCGAACTCGCGGATCGATGCCAGAACAAAGAAACCACCGAGGCGGTCAAGGGCCCCGAAAAGCGAAAGGAAGTTGGCGGCCTGAAGCCCGGGCGCTCCGAAACCGAAAGCAACGGTTGAAATCAGCAGCGGAAACCAGCAGAGCTGGAGCGCGAACAGGAACTGGCCGATGAACTCGTTGCCGTAGGGATAGGGCGGCTTGACTGCGGACAGCATCGTGCGTCCGGTCAGGATCATCATCTCACCGGTTTCGGTGAAGAATTCCTTCGCGGGCTCGATCGCCTTTTGTACGGTGTCTTTGACCATCTCTCCCGGGCTTTGGCCTCGCGGACGACGCGGGGCCAGCCGCGATCGGGAGTCTATGCGATCCCCCGGCGTGTGTGACCGTCGCCACACGCATGGTATGTTGCGCCCGACTTGAGGGGGACCAGCCTGAGAGCCATGCCACGAACCATCGTCACCCTCGGACTTATTCTGGGTGCGGTTTCGTCTGCCCTCTTCTTCGCGGGCTGCGGCGACAGTGGCGACGGCCAGTTCGCCAACGAAGCGACCGGGGAGTTTCAGGTGGAAGTGATCAACGCCGAGCTCGAACCGGTCCAGACGATCGCCGAGACCTATGACATGACGGTCGCCGTCCGCAATTCAGGGGACGAAACGATCCCGGCGATCAACGTCACGGTTGATCTTCCCGGCCTGGACTCGAATCTGGCTTTCGCCTACGGAAGCCAGCAGCAGGGTCTGGCCATGAACCAGCGCCCCGTCTGGGTGCTGGAAGAGGGGTACCCGAAGCTGGCCGACACCACCGGTCGCGGGGGAGCCACGACCACCAACCGGAGAACTTTCGAATTCGGAGAACTGGATCCTGGAGATACCGCCAACATGGTCTGGCGGTTGACAGCGGTGCGGGCCGGCAACTACAGGCTTGGATTCCAGGTCGGCGCCGGCCTCGGTCCGGACACGACGGCGGTCAACGCAAGCGGCGAAGTTCCGTCCGGAATTCTCCCGGTGAGGATCTCCGACCTGGCCCGCCTCACCGAGATCAACAACCGAGGCGAGGTTGTCCCGCTCAGCCCCGAAGACCAGGCCCGGGTTGAAGACCAGCAGGAACAGCCTGAACCGCTCTATCCCTGAGCTTCGTCGCAACTTGATCGGCTCCGGTGGTTTCATGGTCCAGAAGATGAGATCCGGCCGCTTCCTTCCAGTCGTTGCAGTCACCATCGCCTCCTTCGCTTTCTCGGCGGGTGCACTCGCCTGCGCGAATGACAGCTCTCCCGGCCCTGACCGGGACCAGGCCGGAAGCGGGAGTGCGGAGCGGGCCGTCGACGATGCCGCCGCAAGCGCGAACCTCCGGACCAGGCGGATCGCCCGTTTCGATTCGCCAGTCGAGATCAAGTCCGCGCCCGGATATCCCCGGCTCATGTTCGTGGTTGAACAGCCGGGCCGGATCATGGTCCTCCGGCGTGGACGCAAACTCGCCAGGCCGTTCCTCGACATCCGGTCGAAGGTCCAGCACGGTGGTGAACGCGGACTGCTTTCGGTGGCCTTTCCCCCGGATTACCGCAAGTCCGGACGCTTCTACGTCTATTTCACCGACCACACCGGTGACATCCGCATAGTCGAGTATCGACGCCGGTCAGCCGTCCGTGCCCGCCAGAAGCCGGGCCGTTCCGTGATTTCGATCCGCCACCGGACCAACAGCAACCACAACGGCGGCAGCCTCAACTTTCTCGGAAACCTGCTCTATTTCGGGACCGGTGATGGCGGTGGAGGAGGAGACACCGACGGCAACGCCCAGAACCTTGATTCACTGCTCGGCAAGCTGATCCGGATCGACCCTCGCGCCAGTGCGGGGCGACCGTATTCGGTGCCGGCTTCAAATCCCTTCGTCGGTCGCGACGGCCGGGACGAGATCTTTTCTTACGGCCTCCGGAACCCTTACCGCTGGTCATTCGACACCACATCGGCCAGCCAGCCCCGCATCGCGATCGGCGACGTCGGCCAGGATGAATTCGAGGAGATCAACTATCTCAACCTGAGCCGGGCGCGCGGAGCGGATTTCGGCTGGAATAACCGGGAAGGTTTCCGCCCTTACGAAGGTGGCGGCAACAACTCGCTCAGACCCTCACTGGTTCTCCCCCACCCTCCGAACTGCTCGGTGATCGGCGGATTGGTGGTTCGTGACCGGACCCTGCCAACGTTGCGGGGCCGTTATATCTTCAGCGACTTCTGCGGCGGCAAGATCCTGAGCTTCAGGCCGCACCTGGGCCGGGCGGGATACCGCGACACCGGCATCCACCTTTCCGGAATAACTTCCTTCGGTCAAAGCCAGAAAGGCGCGGTCTATGTAACCACCCTTTCCGGGCCGGTTTACCGAATCAGACCATGATCCTGGGGAAATCCAATCTGAGCCCGGCTGCGCCGGTGAAAGGCGCCCTGTTCGCTGTCCTGCTCGGCTGCCTGCTGACCGTGTTCTGCTTCACGGCTCCGGCCGGTGCCAAAGTGAAGGTTTCGTTCCGTGAAGTCGGCAAGGCCTACCAACCCACTTCGGCGACTTCTCCGCCCGGCCGACCGGGAATGCTTTACATCACTGAACGGACCGGCAAGATCCGCATCCTCAAGGCCCGGAAGTGGATTCCCGGGGGGCCGTTCCTCGACCTGAGCGACCGGGTGAGGACACGCTGGGTCGAACAGGGCCTGCTCGGCCTGGCCTTTCCACCGGACTTCAAGAAATCCCGGCGCTTCTATGTCGACTACGTAGCCAGAAACGGCGACGTCGTAATCGAGGAATACCAGACATACAAGAAGGATCCGAATCACGCCCGTCCGGACAGCCGGCGCCTGATTCTCCGTATCCCCAAAGTCGACGGGCGAGGCAACCACAACGGAGGCACGATCCGGTTTCTGGGGAATCACCTCTACATCGCGGTCGGCGACGGAAACGATCCCGGCGATGCAAAGAACAACGCGCAGAACCTTGAAAGCCTGCGCGGCAAGATCCTCCGGATCGACCCCCGGGGGAGCTCGACTTCCGGACGCACCTACCTGATCCCTTCAACCAACCCTTTTGTCGGACAGCCCGGGCGGGACGAGATCTTCGCCTACGGTTTCCGAAACCCGCACAGTTTCTCGTTCCATCAGATCCCGGGGGCCGAGGGGATGATGGTCATCAGCGATGTCGGGCAGGAGCGATACGAGGAGCTGAACTATCTGCCTTTCCGCCAGGCCTGGGGTGGCAACTTCGGCTGGAAACTCTACGAGGGGCTGGCCCCCTATGACTGCGGAAAGCTCTGTCCTTCCGGTATCACGCCGGCCCCGATCGGCCCGGTGCTCTGGCCACAGCTGGTCTACGGCCACAAGAGCGGCTGCGCGATCATCGGAGGGCCGGTCGTGAGAGACCCGGCCATGACAAAAATTCGCGGCAGGATCATCTACGGCGATTTCTGTACCAACCGCATCCGTGTGGCCGTGCCTCAGACAGGATGGATCAACCGGGACCGGCGGGCAGGGATATACCTGCCACCCGGCAAGGGCAAGTACTCCGCGCTGAATGCCTTCGGCGAGGATGGCTGGGGCCGTGTCTACGCCCTCAGCGGCTTCGGCGGCATTTACCTTCTCATCCAGAAGAACGTTCCCGCCCGGAAGAAAGGCAAGAAAAAGACTGGGAAGAAGACCGGGAAGAAGACTGGGAAGAAAGACCAGACCGGCAAACAGAAGCTGGGCAGCAAGTCGCAACACGAGTAACCTGAACTGCTATTACAGTTGCCGCGGGTAATCAGGCCCGTGGCGCAGAGACGGGAGCAGCAGGTGGAACCGACGTCAGCAACCGAGTCAATTTCCGTGATGAACCCGGCGACGGGCGAGCAGGTCGGGGCGGTGTCAGTCGATTCCGCTGGCGATGTCGCTGCCGCAGTCGCCCGGATCCGGGGGAACCAGCCAGCCTGGGAAGCACTCGGGTTCAAAGGTCGCCGCTACTGGCTGAACCAGCTCCGCGACTGGCTGCTCGACAATTCCGACCTGATCGCCGACACGCTCAAGGCCGAGTCCGGCAAGGTGCGGGCCGAAGCGACGATCGAAACTCCGTACCTGGCTGATCAGATCAACTTTTACGGTGCGAAAGCCGAGAAGTTCATCGGTGAGCAGAAGATTCGTCCGAGCTCGCTCCTCTCCGCGAGTCGAAAGCTTCGCCTTCAGTACCGCCCCCACCCCGTGGTCGGCCTGATCAGCCCCTGGAATTTCCCGCTGGTGCTTTCCATGGGTGACGCGATTCCAGCCCTTATGGCCGGAGCCGCCGTAATCATGAAACCTTCCGAGGTGACTCCACTGGGCCTGAACGAAATCGTCGATGCCTGGCGCAATGAAATCGGCGGGCCTGATGTGATCACCGTAGTCAACGGGGGCGCCGAAACCGCGACCGCGCTGATCGACCACTCGGACTACGTCGGTTTCACCGGATCAGACGTGACCGGCAAGAAGGTGATGGCCCGGGCGGCCGAGACGCTTACCCCGGTCAGCCTCGAGCTGGGCGGCAAAGACCCGATGGTGGTGCTTGAAGGAGCCAACCTCGAACGGGCGGCCAACGCCGGCGCCTGGGGCTCGATGCTGAACTCCGGACAGATGTGCATCTCGGTCGAAAGGGTCTACGTCGAGGACGGAATTTACGATGAGTTCGTGAACCGGCTCACCGCCAAGGTAGATGCCCTTGAACAGGGAGTCGACGGCGACACAGCGGCCTGTGATGTCGGCGCCATGACCATGCTTTCGCAGCTGGAGAAGGTGGAGAAGCAGGTCGACGATGCGGTAGCCGCGGGTGCCAGGGTCCTGACAGGTGGCAAGCGGGGAAAGGGACCCGGACAGTGGTTCGAACCGACCGTGCTGGTCGACTGCAGGCCGGAGATGAGCGTCATGGAAGACGAGACCTTCGGGCCGGTCGTGACCGTGACCCGGGTTGCCGATGAGGAGGAAGCGATCCGTCTAGCCAATGATTCCCGTTACGGGCTCTGCGCCTCGGTGTTCGGCCCGAGGGGTCGGGCCGAGAGAGTGGCCCGGAGGATCGAAGCCGGCGCCGTGAACGTCAACGACATCATCTTCAACATGCTCGCCCCGAGCCTGCCGATGGGTGGCTGGAAGGAATCGGGGATCGGCTACCGCAACGGCGAATACGGGATCCGAAAGTACTGCCGCTCGGAGGCGATCGTCAGTGCCCGGACCCTTCTGCCTTCGGAAATCCTCTGGTACCCCTACACCGAGCAACGCCACAAGGCCGTGAACGCCGTAACCCGCTTCATCGGCGGCCGCGGACTCCGCCGCTTTCGGTAGACACGACTCATCCGACACAGTGAACCCGGACGGACGATTCCGGGACACTCAGGCAGAGCGCGGCCTGGCGCCGCGCGAAGTGCTGCCGCGTCCCGGGGGCGTCGGTGCGGGTTCACGGCCACGCGAAAATCAGGGACTAACGGCTGACCCGGTGACCCCAGTCGGGCCGGTGGTTCCATCAGCCGGTTTTACGAGGATGGTCCGGCCGTCTTCTAGCTGGTAGAGCTGGCCGATCGGTTCTCCCTGGCCAACGACCTCCTGACCAGGCTGGATCGCTATTTCTTCCGCCTGTTCATCGGGATTGGTGATCACGGAATCGGCTGGGACAGTGCTCGGCTGCTCAAGGCTTTTCTCGGGGTCGGTTATTACTTCGGTCAGGTCCAGTGATGAAAGCGCTGCCAGCAGGAAAGCCACGGAAAGGATGATTCCTATGTCGAAAAGATTGACGAGACCATCAAGCGGATCGCCCGCCCGGTCCTCGCGGCTCCTGGCTTTCGCCGTGACTTTCGCCATCAGGGGTTACCCATCGACACCTGGGTGCTGTGTCCATGTTCGACCGTGGAAGGCACCAGATTGTGTGCAAGATGCTTGTCTGGAGCGAGGTTCGCAGCCGCATACTCGACATCCGAGAAGTCCTGGGCATAGAGCCGGTCCCGGATCAGTGACACACCGAAGGCGAGTGCGCCGGTGAGCAGCCCGGCGACGGTCACCCCGAAGGCAACCCGCAGATTGTCGGTGAGTTCGGTCACGTTTCCCTCGGCGAGTCCACCGAGGGCCGGCGAGAGCGGGATCAGGGTGCCCATCAGACCGAGCGCGGGACCCATCCGGACCAGGATCCGGGTCCGTTCGAGTCGGCGGAGCGAGTTGTAGTCATAGTCTGCGAGCCGCTTGGCGATCCGGTTCTCGGCATCGGGGAGGGGACGAAGAGTGACCACAGCGGTCATCGTGTCCCGCATCGGGCGGCTCCATGAAACCGAGGAGAGCGCCGAGATCGCCCCGATCTGGTCACCTTGGGCGATGTCGATTTCGGCCTGATCGACTGCGCTCTCGAGCGAGCCGATCGAGCGCCAGCGGCGTCGCCACAGCTCGGCGACGAGGATACCTATCTCGACCACGGACCAGGCCAGCGCAATCAGCGCCGAGACCAGAACAGGCCAGCGCAAGGCATCGGAAACGGAAAAGAGGAATTCTTCGATCTGCAAGGCGACCCTCGATTCTAGAGGTTGCGAACGCCAATTCGGAGCGGGATAGCCGCAGTTGAACTTCAAGGAAACAGATCTGGACCGGACCCTGGGCCGGATCACTGCTGCCAGCGCGGACGGCTACGGGATCATTGTCCGTCAGCTGGACGGGCCCGGCGACGGCTGGTTTCCCGCATCTGAGCTGGACCAGGGCGGGCGGGTCCAGTCACTTCTACTCAGCCGGATCAGCGGGTTGGGTGGCCCGCCGGAAGCTCACATCTCGGCGGAGTGGCTGCTCGAAAGCCTGGCCCGGGCCCTGGCTGATCTGGGTGGTTCCTTCATGGTGGCGGCGAGTCAACTTCCGGATCTCTCCGCCGGGAATGTCCTGCTGGCTGCG
>WPCI01312662.1_pt1 | contig 34255 bp, 30 predicted proteins | sample 5399871 | NCBI WGS metagenome assembly WPCI01 (sample SAMN12869469, study PRJNA574797) | sludge metagenome | isolation source: wastewater treatment of pH7 | place: China:Beijing | collected 2019-05-20 | reverse complement strand
GGTGGCCGCGAGCAGATCGTGGTTACCGAAATTCCTTACCAGGTCAACAAGGCAAAACTGATCGAGAAGATTGCCGAACTGGTCAAGGAAAAGAAAATCGAGGGCATCAGCGAGCTGCGTGACGAGTCCGACAAGGACGGCATGCGCATTGTGATCGAGCTGCGCCGTGGCGAAGTGGCCGAGGTGGTGCTCAACAACCTCTATGCCCAGACCCAGATGCAGACCGTGTTCGGCATCAACAACGTGGCGCTGGTCGATGGCCAGCCACGCCTGCTCAACCTCAAGGACATGCTTGAGGTGTTCGTGCGTCACCGCCGCGAAGTGGTGACCCGCCGCACCGTTTACGAGTTGCGCAAGGCCCGCGAGCGCGGCCACATCCTGGAAGGCCAGGCAGTGGCGCTGTCCAACATCGACCCGGTAATCGAGCTGATCAAGAACTCGCCGACTCCGGCCGAGGCCAAGGAACGCCTGATCGCTACCGCCTGGGAATCCAGCGCTGTGGCGGCCATGGTCGAGCGCGCCGGAGCCGAGTCCTGCCGTCCCGAGGAACTGGACGAACAGTACGGCATGCGTGACGGCTTCTATCACCTGTCACCCGAGCAGGCCCAGGCCATTCTGGAGCTGCGCCTGCACCGCCTGACCGGTCTTGAGCACGAAAAGCTGCTGGCCGAATACCAGGAGATTCTGCAACTGATCGGCGAGCTGCTGGAAATCCTCGGCAGTGAAGAGCGCCTACTGGAAGTGATCTGCGAAGAGCTGCAACAGGTCAAGGAAGGTTTTGGCGATGCCCGCCGTACCGAGATCGTCGCCTCCCAGGTGGACCTGACGATTGCCGACCTGATCCCCGAAGAAGAGCGCGTGGTCACCATTTCCCATGGCGGCTACGCCAAGAGCCAGCCGCTGGAAACCTATCAGGCCCAGCGCCGTGGCGGTCGCGGCCGTTCGGCCACCGGCGTCAAGGACGAGGACTACGTCGAACACCTGCTGGTGGCCAACAGCCATGCCACGCTGTTGCTGTTCTCGAGCAAGGGCAAGGTGTACTGGCTACGCACTTTCGAGATTCCCGAAGCATCGCGTGCCTCCCGTGGCCGGCCAATGGTCAACCTGTTGCCGCTGGAAGAGGGCGAGCGCATCACCGCGATGCTGGAAATCGACCTGGAAGCACTCAATGCCCAGGCCGAGGCCGAAGGTCTCAACGATGACGACATGCCCGAGCTGGCCGATATTGCCGAAGATGTGGACAGCGACGATGGCGACGATGGCCTGGAATATGACGAAGCTGACGGTGCTTACATCTTCATGGCCACCGCCAAGGGCACGGTGAAAAAGACCCCGCTGACCCAGTTCAGCCGTCCGCGCAGCTCCGGCCTGATCGCGCTGCGTCTGGAAGAGGGCGACACCCTGATTGCCGCCGCCATTACCGACGGTTCCAAACACGTGATGCTGTTCTCCGACGGTGGCAAGGTGATCCGCTTCAAGGAAAGCAAGGTACGCCAGATGGGCCGTACCGCCCGTGGCGTGCGCGGCATGCGCATCAGCGACGAGCAGCAGCTGATTTCCATGCTGATCCCCGAGCCGGGCGCCTACATTCTGACCGCTTCCGAAAACGGTTATGGCAAACGTACCGCCCTCGACGAATTCCCGCTGCGTGGCCGTGGTGGCCAGGGCGTGATCGCCCAGGTGCAGAACGAGCGTAACGGCTGTCTGGTCGGCGCGGTCCAGGTCCAGGACGGTGAGGAAATCATGCTGATCACCGATCAGGGCACGCTGGTGCGTACCCGTGTCGATGAAGTTTCCAGCCAGTCGCGCAACACCCAGGGTGTGACCCTGATCCGTCTGACCAAGGGCGAGCTGCTGGTCGGCATCGAGCGGGTGCAGGAGCCTTCAGGCGGTGATGATGAAGAAGAATTTGACGCAGACGTGGCTGACAGCAACGAAAGCGCCGCTGACACAACCGAAAACCAGGAATAAGCATCCATGACCACAAGAGCTTACAATTTTTGTGCAGGGCCGGCAGCACTGCCGGAAGAGGTACTGAAGCAGGCGCAGGCCGAACTGCTGGACTGGCAGGGTCGTGGCCTGTCGGTCATGGAGATGAGCCACCGCAGTGACGAGTTTGTCGCCATTGCCGAAACTGCCGAACAGGACCTGCGCGACCTGATGCAGGTGCCAGACAACTACAAAGTGCTGTTCGTGCAGGGCGGTGCCAGCCAGCAGTTTGCCCAGATTCCGCTCAACTTCCTGCCCGAAGATGGCGTCGCCGACTATGTCGACACCGGCATCTGGTCAAAGAAAGCCATTGATGAGGCCCGTCGTTTCGGCAACATCAATGTCGCCGCCAGCGCCAGGGCGCAGGATTATTTTGCCATTCCCGGCCAGAACGACTGGCAGCTGAGCAAGGGGGCCGCCTACCTGCATTACTGCACCAACGAAACCATTGGCGGCCTGCAGTTTGACTGGGTTCCGCAGACCGGCGATGTTCCCCTGATTACCGACATGTCGTCCGATATCCTGTCGCGTCCGGTTGATGTCAGCCAGTTCGGCATGATCTACGCCGGCGCACAGAAAAATATCGGCCCCAGCGGCCTGGTGGTGGTGATCGTGCGCGAGGACCTGCTCGGCCGGGCCCGCAGCAGCTGTCCGACCATGCTCGATTACAAGGTGGCGGCCGACAACGGTTCCATGTTCAACACCCCGGCGTGCTTTTCCTGGTACCTGTCCGGGCTGGTGTTCAAGTGGCTGAAAGCGCAGGGCGGTGTCGAGGCCATGGCCAGGGTCAACCATGAAAAACAGCGCCGCCTGTATGAGTACATCGACAGCAGCGAACTGTACAACAACCCGGTCAGCCGCAGCGCCCGCTCCTGGATGAACGTGCCTTTCACCCTTGCCGATGCTGCACTGGACAAGGTGTTTCTGAGCGGTGCCGAAGAGCGTCGCCTGCTTAACCTGAAGGGCCACCGCTCGGTCGGCGGCATGCGTGCTTCCATCTACAATGCGGTACCGCTGGAAGCCATCGACGCACTGATTGACTACATGAAAGCATTCGAGAAGGAGCACGGCTGATGAGCGAGCAGGAATTGCAGGCGCTGCGGGTACGCATTGACTCACTGGATCACAAGATTCTTGAACTGATCAGCGAACGCGCCCGCTGCGCCCAAGAAGTGGGCCGGGTGAAGATGGCCGAACTGGCCGAAGGCGAAACCGCTGTTTTCTACCGCCCGGAGCGTGAAGCCCAGGTGCTCAAGCGTATCATGGACCTCAATCAGGGCCCGCTGGACAACGAAGAGATGGCACGGCTGTTCCGCGAAATCATGTCCGCTTGCCTGGCGCTGGAGCAGCCACTGAAGGTCGCCTATCTGGGGCCGGAAGGAACCTTCTCCCACGCGGCGGCGCTCAAGCATTTTGGCCAGTCGGTACACGCCCGCTCAATGGCGGCGATTGACGAGATCTTCCGTGAAGTGGCCGCCGGCGCGGTGAGCTATGGCGTGGTGCCGGTGGAAAACTCCACCGAAGGTGCCATCAACCACACGCTGGACAGCTTCCTCGAGCACGACATCGTGATCTGCGGTGAGGTCGAGCTGCGCATTCACCACCACTTGCTGGTCGGTGACAACACCAAGACCGAGCATATCACCCGCATCTATTCTCATGCCCAGTCGCTGGCCCAGTGCCGCAAGTGGCTGGATGCCTACTACCCCAACGCCGAGCGTGTGGCAGTGGCGAGCAACGCCGAGGCGGCCAAACGCGTCAAGGGCGAGTGGAGCAGTGCGGCGATTGCCGGAGACATGGCAGCCAGCCTGTACGGCCTGACCATCCATGCCGAAAAGATCGAGGACCGTCCCGACAACTCGACCCGCTTCCTGATCATCGGCAGCCGCCCCGTTCCGGCCTCCGGCGACGACAAGACCTCGATCATCGTGTCGGTCAGCAACAAGCCGGGCGCATTGCACGAGCTGCTGATTCCGTTTCACGACAACGGTGTCGACCTGACCCGCATCGAGACCCGGCCGTCACGCAGCGGCAAGTGGTCCTATGTGTTCTTCATCGACTTCATGGGCCATCAGGATGATCCGCTGGTCAAGGACGTGCTGGAAAAAATCGTCAGCCAGTCCACCGGGGTCAAGGTGTTGGGCTCCTATCCTAAAGCTGTACTTTAAATTATTGAGCTGTAATCAAGCGGGAGTTGAATTTGCATGAGCTGTGATTTCTTGCAACTGGCACGCACGCCGGTGCAACAGCTGTCACCCTATGTGCCCGGCAAACCGGTCGAGGAGCTGGCACGCGAGCTGGACCTGAACCCGGCCGACATCATCAAGCTGGCCAGTAACGAAAACCCGCTGGGGCCGAGCCCGAAAGTGCTGGAAGCGATTGAAAAGGCACTGCCGGAGCTGACCCGCTACCCCGACGGCAACGGCTTTGCGCTCAAGCAGGCGCTGGCTGTCCATTACGGGCTGGACATGGCCCAGATCACCCTGGGCAACGGCTCCAACGATGTGCTGGAGCTGGTGGCCAAGGCCTGGCTGGAACCGGGCCACAACGCCGTATTCAGCCAGTACGCCTTTGCCGTGTACCCGATTGCCACACTGGCAGCCGGCGCCGAGTGCCGCGAAGTACCGGCCAAAGACCATGGCCACGATCTGGATGCGATGCTGGCCGCGATTGATGCCGACACCCGAGTCGTGTTCATTGCCAACCCGAACAATCCAACCGGAACCTGGTTTGATATCAGCGCTCTGGAAGCTTTTCTTGACGCAGTACCTGAACAGGTGCTGGTGGTACTGGACGAAGCCTATATCGAATATGCCTCGGGCAGCGAGTTGCCAAATGGCGTGAAATATCTATCGCGCTATCCGAACCTGATCGTCTCGCGGACCTTTTCCAAGGCCTATGGCCTGGCCGCCTTGCGCGTTGGCTACGCACTGTCCTCGCCCCGTGTGGCGGAAGTGCTCAACCGGGTGCGCCAGCCGTTCAACGTCAACAGCCTGGCGCTGGCAGCCGCTTGCGCCGCGCTGGAAGACGAGGACTACCTGTTCCGCAGCCGGCTGGCCAATGACCAGGGCATGGAACAGCTGGAAACCGGGCTGGAAGCGCTGGGGCTGGAGTGGATTGCCTCGAAGGGCAACTTCATTGCCGTGCGCTTCGGGCCGGATGCGGCCGCCATCAACCAGGCACTGCTGGAAAAAGGGGTCATTGTCAGGCCGGTTGCCGGCTATGGCATGCCCGAATACCTGCGGGTTTCGATCGGCACGCATGAAGAAAACGCACGCTTTCTCGGTGTTCTAAAGCAGGTGCTGGTCAATGATGCCTGAGGCAAAGACCGCCCCGCTGACAGGCAAGCTGACGGTTGTCGGACTGGGCCTGATCGGGGCTTCTTTTGCCAGGGCAGCACGCGAACTGGGGCTGTGCCGCGAAGTGGTCGGAGTCGATAGCGATCCGTCCACCTGCCAGGCGGCACTGGACATGGGCGTGATTGACAGTGGCCATACCAGCCTGCTGGAGGGCTGCCGCGATGCCGAAGTGATCCTGCTGGCCGTACCGGTACTGGCCGCAGGGCCGATTCTGCAGCAGCTGGCGGACGACGCACACACCCGCAACGCGATCATTACCGATGTCGGCAGCGTCAAGGGTGCATTTGTCAGGGCGGCAGAACAGGCGTTTGGCCGGCTGCCGGCCGGGCTGGTACCGGGACACCCGATTGCCGGCTCCGAGCGCAGTGGCGTGACGGCGGCCGATGCCGGGCTGTTTCGCCAGCACAAGGTGATCCTGACGCCCCATGCCGGCACTGAACCGCATGCCCTGGCGCTGGTCAGCCAGTTGTGGCAGCGCATGGGTGCCGACGTCGAACAGATGAGTATCGAACAGCACGACCTGGTGCTGGCGGCGACCAGCCATCTGCCGCATCTGCTGGCCTTCGGTCTGGTCGATTCGCTGGCGCAGCGCGACGAGAATCTGGATATCTTCCGTTATGCGGCAGGCGGTTTTCGCGATTTCACCCGCATTGCCGCCAGTGATCCACAAATGTGGCATGACATCTTCCTGTCCAACCGCGATGCCGTCCTGCAGCAACTGGACACGCTGAACGCCAACCTGCAGGCCTTGCGCCAGGCGGTGGCGGACAGCGACGGACATTACCTGATGGGGGTGTTCACCCGGGCCCGGGTGGCACGTGAACACTTTAGTACGATTTTGGCTCAACGGGCATATATGCAAACCATGGATAAAGAACTCATTTTCGTAGCGCAACCCGGTGGCAGCGCCAATGGCAGCATCCGCGTGCCGGGTGACAAGTCAATTTCCCACCGCACCATCATGCTGGGTTCGCTGGCGGTCGGCACCACCGAGGTGGATGGTTTTCTGGAAGGTGAAGACGCGCTGGCCACCATCCAGGCGTTCCGCGACATGGGGGTGGTCATTGAAGGGCCGGTCGAGGGCAGGGTGGTGATCCACGGTGTCGGCCTGCATGGCCTGCAGCCCCCGCCCGGACCGATCTACGTTGGCAATTCGGGTACCACCATGCGCCTGCTGTCCGGCATTCTGGCCGGGCAGGCATTTGACACCACGCTGACCGGCGATGCCTCACTGAGCAAGCGCCCGATGAACCGTGTCGCCAATCCATTACGCGAGATGGGCGCAGTGATCGAAACCGCCGCCGAAGGCCGTCCGCCACTGACCATCCGTGGTGGCCACAAACTGACCGGCATGCACTATGACATGCCAATGGCCAGCGCCCAGGTCAAGTCCTGCCTGCTGCTGGCTGGCCTGTATGCTTCCGGCAGCACCTCGGTGACCGAACCGGCACCGACCCGTGACCACTCCGAGCGCATGTTGCAGGGTTTCGGTTATCCGGTTGAAGTCCATGATTCGACCGTCAGGATCGAGAGCGGTCACGAACTGTCGGCGACCTATATCGAGGTCCCGGCTGATATCTCTTCTGCGGCTTTCTTCATGGTGGCCGCCTGTATCGCCGAAAATGCCGATGTCATGCTGGAGCACGTCGGCATCAACCCGACCCGTACCGGTGTCATCGACATCCTCAAACTGATGGGTGCCGACATCAGCATCGAGCGGGTACGTGTAGTGGGCGGCGAGCGCGTGGCCGACATCCGTATGCGCAGCTCGCAGCTGAAGGGCATCGAGATCCCGCAGGAGCTGGTACCACTGGCGATTGACGAGTTCCCGGTACTGTTCATTGCCGCTGCCTGTGCCGAAGGCCGTACCATCCTGCGTGGTGCCGAAGAGCTGCGTGTCAAGGAATGTGACCGCATCGAGGTGATGGCCGACGGCCTGCGCACTCTTGGCGTACAGGTGGAAACCCTGCCTGACGGCATCATCATTGATGGCGGCCCGATGGGCGGCGGCGAAGTCTGGGCCCACGGTGATCACCGCATTGCCATGTCCTTCAGCGTCGCCTCGCTGCGCGCCGCCCAGCCGATCCGCATCCACGGCAGCCAGCATGTGGCAACATCCTTCCCCAACTTTCTACAACTCTGTGCCCGTCTGGGCATGCGCGTGAGCGCGGAGGTCGGCGCATGAGCCAGATACCTGTAATCACCATTGACGGCCCCAGCGGCTCGGGCAAGGGAACCGTCACCGGGCTGGTGGCACGCCAGCTCGGCTGGCATGTGCTGGATTCCGGTGCGATCTACCGTGTGCTGGCGCTGGCAGCCGAACAGTCCGGCATTGCGCCGACCAGCGAAGCGGCATTGCGCACCATGGCGCTGCAACTGCAGGTGGAATTTGTCGATGGCAAGACCCTGCTCGGTGGCGCCGATGTCGGACGCGCCATCCGTACCGAATCCGTCGGCAGCTACGCCTCACAGATCGCCTCGCTGGAAGGCGTCCGTGAAGGGCTGTTGCAGCGTCAGCGGGATTTCCGTCAGGAACCCGGCCTGGTTGCCGATGGCCGTGACATGGGCACTGTGGTTTTTACCGACGCACCACTGAAGATCTTTCTCACTGCCAGCGCCGAGGAACGTGCCCGCCGCCGCTATTTGCAGTTGAAGGAGGCCGGGCATTCTGTTAATCTCCCGGCCCTTGTGGAAGAAATTCGTGCGCGCGACGAGCGTGACACCAATCGTGAAGTGGCTCCGCTCAAGCCTGCCGATGATGCCATCGTGCTTGACTCGACCACCTTGACGATTGAACAGGTTGTAGAACGCGTCCTGGCCGAAGCCACCACCCGTGGGCTCGGCAGCTAGCGTTCTATAAGCAAGGCTGGTAGCGGCCCAGACAGCGCCGCCCCGGTCTTTTTATTCATAAACCCGCATTGTCTGGAATGTGGACGGGTCAGTCCGACCCTTAAAAGCAGGATTAAACATGAGCGAAAGCTTTGCAGAACTTTTTGAAGAAAGCCTTAAATCCCTGGACATGCAGCCGGGCTCCATCATCACCGGTATCGTGGTTGATATCGACGGTGACTGGGTAACCGTACACGCCGGCCTGAAGTCCGAGGGCGTCATCCCCGTAGAGCAGTTCTACAACGAGCAAGGTGAACTGACCATTGCCGTGGGTGACGAAGTCAGCGTCGCGCTGGACGCGGTTGAAGATGGCTGGGGTGAAACCAAGCTGTCCCGCGAAAAAGCCAAGCGTGCCGAGTCCTGGCTGGTTCTGGAAGCCTCTTTCAACGCCGAGGAAGTGGTTAAGGGTATTATCAATGGCAAGGTCAAGGGTGGTTTCACTGTTGACGTCAATGGTATCCGTGCGTTCCTGCCAGGTTCTCTGGTAGACGTGCGCCCTGTGCGTGACACCACTCACCTGGAAGGTAAAGAGCTGGAATTCAAGGTCATCAAGCTGGACCAGAAGCGCAACAACGTGGTGGTTTCCCGCCGCAGCGTTCTGGAAGCTGAAAACAGTGCCGAGCGCGAACAGCTGCTGGAAAACCTGCAGGAAGGCCAGCAGGTCAAGGGCATTGTCAAGAACCTCACCGACTACGGTGCCTTCGTCGACCTGGGCGGCGTAGACGGTCTGCTGCACATCACCGACATGGCCTGGAAGCGCATCAAGCACCCAAGCGAAATTGTCAACGTTGGCGACGAGATCGACGTCAAGGTGCTGAAGTTCGACCGCGAGCGCAACCGCGTTTCCCTGGGTCTGAAGCAGCTGGGTGAAGATCCGTGGGTAGCCATCAAGGCGCGTTACCCGGAAGGTACCCGCGTACAGGCCAAAGTGACCAACCTGACCGACTACGGCTGTTTCGCCGAGCTGGAAGAGGGCGTCGAAGGCCTGGTTCACGTCTCCGAAATGGACTGGACCAACAAGAACATCCACCCATCCAAAGTGGTACAGGTTGGTGACGAAGTTGAAGTCCAGATTCTGGACATCGACGAAGAGCGCCGCCGTATTTCCCTTGGCATCAAGCAGTGCAAAGCCAACCCCTGGGAAGAGTTCTCCGGCCAGTACAACAAGGGCGACAAGATCTCCGGCACCATCAAGTCCATCACCGACTTCGGTATCTTCATTGGTCTGGATGGCGGCATCGACGGTCTGGTTCACCTGTCCGACATCAGCTGGCACGAAGCCGGTGAAGAAGCCGTTCGCAACTACAAGAAAGGCGACGAGCTGGAAACTGTCATCCTGTCCGTTGACCCTGAGCGCGAGCGCATCTCCCTGGGCATCAAGCAGCTGGAAGACGATCCGTTCTCCAACTACGCTTCACTGAACGAGAAGGGCAGCATTGTCCGCGGTACCGTGAAGGAAGTTGACGCCAAGGGTGCCATCGTGGTTCTGAGCGACGACGTTGAAGCCGTACTGAAAGCCTCCGAAATCAGCCGTGACCGTGTTGAAGACGCGCGCAACGTGCTGAAGGAAGGCGACGAAGTCGAGGCCAAGATCATCAACATCGACCGCAAGTCACGCGTCATCAACCTGTCCATCAAGTCCAAGGACGTTGAGGACGAGAAAGACGCGATGAAAGAACTGCGCAAGCAGGAAGTGGAAGCTGCCGGTCCGACCACCATCGGTGATCTGATCCGCCAGCAGATGGAAGGCCAGAACTGATTCTGGGCGACCATTAGAAAAAGGGGATGCTTGCATCCCCTTTTTTGTGTCTGTCAGAAGGTGAAATGATGCTTGAATGTCGTTTGTACAGCACCCTGGGCTGTCATCTGTGCGAAGAGGCGGAAAAGGTACTGCAGCCGTTGTTGACGGTGTTGCCATTGCAAATCGAATGGGTGGATATTGTCGAGCGGGAAGACTGGGTGGAGCGTTACGGCGTGCATATCCCGGTGTTTGCCCGGCTCGATACCGGGGCTGAGTTGTTTTGGCCTTTTACCACGCAGCAGGCGTGGGAGTTTTGTACCGGGTGATGTTTTTTCCTTCGGTGTTTTTGGTGTGTTCGGTGTGTTCGGTGTGGCAGGGTGGCAGGGTGGCAGGGCGGTAGAGGCGCTACGCCAGGCTGACGCTGCCAGTGCCGAAGCGGAGCTTCGTCCCTGTTGCTAATGCCTGGCTTCGGCCTCTGCCACCCTGCTGATACACCCAGGTGTTGGGGAGGGGGTGGCCCGGCTGTGCCGGGCTGCTGTCGCTGTGTAGGTCTCTGCATCCCGTGTGTACCTGTAGGTCCGAATTTATTCGGACATGTGCGGTATTGATGAATGGAGACGGGAAAGGATGCCTGAGTTCATTTGTACATGAGCCCCATGTCCTGGCAGGGTCGGGCTGCTGTTGTTGTGTAGGTCTCTGTATCCCGTGTGTACCTGTAGGTCCGAATTTATTCGGACATGTTCAGTAATGGTGAGTGGTGGCAGGAAAGGATACGTGAGTTCATTTGGGCATGAGCCCCATGGCCCGGCAAAGTCGGGCTTTGTCCGGATAAATCCGGACCTACAGCAGTGTCAGGGTACGAGCTGCTCTTGTTGTAAACCGAAGCGGATCAGGCGCCAGATAAACCAGCGTCAGCATGCCGTGACCGTAAGGGGTCCACAGGCAGGGGAATTCCATGCCGCTGCGGTACGTATCCGACAGGTCGCGCAGCAGTTGCAGGGTCAGCCAGCCGTCCTGTGCGTATTCGGTCAACCGGGCATCCCGGAAGCCGAAATATGTTCTGGTGAGCGGGTTGATGGCCTTGTACAGGCTTTCCTTGGCGGAGAAGATCAGGGTCAGTCGCCGGGCGGCTTCATCTTCGCTTAAATCATGCAACCAGTGTTGTTCGTCGGGGGTCAGGATTGCATCGCACAGGCGCAGGGCGCGCTTTGGGCTGATGAGCCGCTCGATGTCCAGTCCCAGCCCGCTCCATTGTGTTGTGGGGCCGGCAATGGCTGCCGCCAGGCCATGACTGTGGGTAATGGAGCCACACCAGCCATCAGGCCAGACCGGCAAGCCCGTATCACTGTCGCGCGTCGGTAACGAGGCGCATTGTCCGTTCTGGCCAAGCGCCTGTGCGGCGCAGAGGCGGCCGGCCAGGAATTCGCCTTGCCGTTTGCGGTTGCTGCCAGAGGGTTGCAAGCCGTGATCAAGCAGATCCTGTTCACGGGAGGCAGCCGGATCAAAGCATGCCGTCACCAGTTGGCAACCTGGCAGACTGACCGTGAAAGGCCAGTTGCACGCCAGTGTTTGAATAAAACCGGGACGAATAGGGGATGAAGGCATGATCGTGCTTGGCTGGAATGACTTTTCGTTATAAGATTGTCTTTTTTGAACAGCTATTATTATAAGAGCGCTGTATTATAACAATCCCGAGGCAACCATGAAATTACAACAGCTGCGTTATATCTGGGAAGTGTCCCGCAACGGATTGAATGTATCAGCAACCGCACAGGTGCTGTATACCTCCCAGCCAGGCATCAGCAAGCAAATCCGCCTGCTGGAGGACGAGCTGGGCGTGGAGATCTTTGCCCGCAGTGGCAAACACCTTTCGCATATCACTGCCGCTGGTGAACAGGTCATTGCCGTGGCCGGCGAGATTTTACGCAAATGCGAACAGATCAAGCAGATTGCCAACGAATTTTCCAACGAGCGGGAAGGGGTGCTGGCGGTTGCCACCACTCATACCCAGGCGCGTTATGCATTGCCACCGGTGATCAGCAGCTTCATGCAGGATTATCCGGAAGTGTCCCTGCACATGAACCAGGGCACACCGGCGCAAATTGCCGAGATGGCTGCCGATGGTGCGGTGGACTTTGCCATTGCCACCGAAGGGCTGGAGGCGTTCCCCGAACTGATCACCATGCCCTGTTACCGCTGGAACCGCTGTGTGGTGGTACCAAAGAATCATCCGCTGGCCGGTGTAGAGAAGATTACCCTTGAGCAGCTGGCCGAGCATCCAATCGTGACCTACGTGTTCGGCTTTACCGGACGCTCCAAACTGGACGAAGCGTTCAGCCTGAAGGGTCTGACGCCCAAGGTGGTATTCACTGCTGCCGATGCCGACGTGATCAAGACCTATGTGCGGCTTGGCCTGGGGGTCGGTATCGTTGCCGGCATGGCGGTGGACCCGCGTCAGGACAGTGACCTGGTGGTGCTGGATGCCAGCCACCTGTTCGAGTCCAGCGTGACCAGAATTGCTTTCCGTCGCGGCACCTTTTTACGCGGCTACATGTCGGCCTTCATCGAACAGTTCGCCCCCCATCTGACGGTGCGCATCCAGCAGGAAGCCATCCAGTGCCGTGACCAAAAGGAGCGTGACGAGCTGTTTGCCGACATGGAGCTGCCCGTCTACTAGGTGGCTGAAACCGACCGGCCAGAGCGCAATAAAAAACGCAGCCCGGAGCTGCGTTTTTTATACCCGTGCTGCTGTTAGCCGGGGAACAGTTCGTTCAGCTTCATGGCCAGCATCATGTCGCCTTCGGTGCGCAGCTTGCCCATCATGAAGGCCTGCATGCCATCGGTCTCGCCACTGGCCAGACCCTGAAAGGTCTCTGCATCCATGATCAGGGTTACGTTGGCGTCGGCGTTGTCACCTTCCTGCACATTACAGGCGCCATCCTTGACGGTCAGGTTGTAATTGCCGGCGTCTTCGATGTTGAACTGGAACACCAGATCCAGGCCAGCAGCAGCAGCAGCGTTGAAACGGTCGGTATAGGTCTTGATATGATCAGCAACTGAGCTCATTTTATTTTCCTTTCTCGAAGTTGCGCCTGGGCGCCAAGGGTAGATGCCGCGGGTTTGCGGCGTTTGACAGGGCAAGGTTAGGGGCTGGTATCGCGGCTGTCAAACAATTTCATACGATTGTTTGAAATCTTGCCCGCAAGGGCTTCCGCAACATGGCAGGCCCCCGCTTTTTCTCGATTGCAGGTACAATCATGCTCTTTGATTGATATTGCAGGCTGGGGGTCAAGTGGATTTTTTACTGGATTATGTGGGTTTTCTGCTACGTGCTGCGACTGTGCTGATTGTTCTTGTAGTGCTCCTGATTACTGTTGCCGGGCTCAAGGGTCGGCAGCGCAGCAAGGAGGGCGAGCTTGAAGTGCGCTCGATCAACGAACGCCTCGATGACATCAGGGAGGGCATGCAAGCCGCAGTGCTGGACAAGGCCGAGCTGAAAAAGCTGGCCAAACAGCGCAAGCAGCAAGAGAAACATGACAAGAAAAACCCGGTCAGCAAACCCAGGGTGTTTGTGCTGGATTTTGACGGCGATATCCGCGCCTCGGCCACCGACAGCCTGCGCCAGGAAGTCACCGCAGTACTGAGTCTGGCCGGCAAGGATGACGAGGTGGTGCTCCGCCTGGAAAGCGGTGGCGGCATGGTGCACAGCTATGGTCTGGCATCTTCGCAACTGGCCCGTATCCGCGATGCCCAGATTCCTTTGACGGTTTGTGTCGACAAGGTGGCCGCCAGCGGCGGCTACATGATGGCCTGTATCGGCAACAAGATTCTCAGCGCACCCTTTGCCGTGCTCGGCTCGATCGGCGTGGTGGCACAGATGCCCAACATTCATCGCCTGCTAAAGAAGAACGATATCGACGTGGAGGTACTGACTGCGGGTGAGTACAAGCGCACACTGACCTTCATGGGCGAGAACACCGAACAGGGCCGGGCCAAATTTTTGCAGGACCTGCAAACCACCCACGACCTGTTCAAGAATTTTGTTGCCCGCTACCGGCCACAACTGGACATGACCACGGTGGCAACGGGGGAGGTCTGGCTGGGCACTGACGCGCTGGCCAAACAGCTAGTAGACGAAATCAGCACCAGCGACCAATATCTGGTGCAACGTGCCCGGGAAGCCAGCGTGTTCCAGGTCAGCTATAGCTTCCGGAAGAACCTGCAGGAGCGCATCGGCCTGGCTGCCGCCAGCACCGCCGATAATGTCGCAACACGACTCTGGCAGCGCTTGCAACAGGGCTTCTGGCATTAAAGAACAATACAAGAGGTAAAGCGAATGACAACTTATCGTGCATTGTGGGTCACTGAAGAGCCGCAGTTCAAACAGCAGGTCATCCGGCGTGATCTGGACGAGTTGCCGGCAGGCGAGGTGCTGGTGCGTGTGCATTATTCATCCCTGAACTACAAGGATGCCCTGTCGGCCACCGGCAATCGCGGTGTGACCAGAAACTTTCCGCATACGCCGGGAATTGATGCCGCCGGAGTAGTCGAACATTCGACAGCGGAAGGCTTTGTGCCCGGTGACGAAGTCATCGTCACCGGCTATGACCTGGGCATGAACACCTATGGTGGCCTGGCTGATTACATTCGTGTTCCGGCCAGCTGGCTGATCAAGCGCCCTGCCGGGCTGAGCCTGCGCGAGGCGATGATTCTGGGCACGGCCGGCTTCACGGCCGGGCTTTGTGTGTACAAGCTGGTACGTGCCGGCTTGCAGACCGGTGATGGCGATGTGCTGGTTACCGGTGCCACCGGCGGGGTTGGCTCGGTTGCGGTGAAACTGCTGTCACAGCTGGGTTATCGGGTGGTCGCGGCAACCGGCAAGGCAGACCAGATTCCATTTTTGCAGGAACTCGGCGCTGCCGAGGTGATCGACCGTGCCGAACTGGGCGAGGGCACCGACCGGCCAATGCTGAAAAGCCGCTGGGCCGCCGCGGTGGATACGGTTGGCGGGGATGTCCTGTTCAATGTGGTCAAGTCACTCAACTATGGTGGCAGTGTGGCCTGTTGCGGGCTGACCGCCGGTACGCACTTTAACGGTAATGTCTTTCCGTTCATCCTGCGGGGCGCCAACCTGCTCGGCGTCGATTCGGTCGAGTTGCCGCTGGTGGCCAAGGCGTCGATGTGGGACATGCTGTCGCTGCAATGGAAGATGGATCTTGAGCCCCTGGTTGACGAGATCAGCCTGGAAGACACGCCACAGGCCATTGCCAGGATCCTGGCAGGACATCAGAAGGGCAGGGTGCTGGTGAATGTCATAGGTTAGGGCAAACATCTAGCGCCTGCTGCATCGGGGCAACCAATGTTATCCATCCATAAAAAATCCCGCTGCATGCAACGGGATTTTTGTTCGGGTGAAGACCGCAATCAGCCTTCGTAACGCTTCAGTACCAGTGTGGCGTTGGTGCCGCCAAAGCCGAAGCTGTTGCTCATGATGGTGTCGAGCTTCACGCCTTCTTCGGTTTTGGTGACAATCGGCAAGCCCTGGGCGGCTTCATCCAGCTCGTCCACGTTGACGGAACCGGCAATGAAGTCGTTTTCCATCATCAGCAGGGAGTAGATGGCTTCCTGTACGCCGGTGGCACCCAGGGAGTGGCCGGTCAGGCTCTTGGTTGAGCTGATTTTCGGTGCCTTGTCGCCAAACACGGCGCGGATGGCTTTCAGCTCGGCGACGTCACCGACCGGGGTGGAGGTGCCGTGGGTATTGATGTAGTCGATAGGAGCGTCAATGCCGGCCATGGCCTGCTGCATGCAGCGCTCGGCACCTTCACCGCTCGGGGCAACCATGTCATAACCATCGGAGGTGGCACCGTAGCCAACGATTTCGGCATAGATCTTGGCGCCGCGCTTCAGGGCGTGCTCCAGCTCTTCGACCACCACCATGCCGCCACCGCCGGCAATGACGAAACCGTCACGGTTGGCGTCGTAGGCACGGGAAGCTTTGTCCGGGGTTTCGTTGTACTGGGTGGACAGGGCACCCATGGCGTCGAACAGGCAGCTCTGGCTCCAGTGTTCTTCTTCACCGCCACCGGCGAAGACAACATCTTGTTTACCCAGCTGAATTTGTTCAACTGCCTGGCCAATACAATGGGCACTGGTGGCACAGGCCGAGGATACGGAGTAGTTGACGCCCTTGATTTTGAAAGGGGTGGCCAGACAGGCGGAAACGGTGCTGCCCATGGTGCGGGTGACACGGTAGGGGCCGACACGCTTGACGCCTTTTTCACGCAAGGTGTCTATGGCTTCCATCTGGTTCTGGGTGGAGGCACCGCCGGAGCCGGCAATCAGGCCGGTACGCGGGTTGGATACCTGCTCTTCGCTCAGGCCACTGTCTTCGATGGCCTGCTGCATGGACAAATAGGCAAATGCGGCGGCATCACCCATGAAGCGCAACACTTTGCGGTCAATCAGCTCTTCGAGGTTGATATCGACCGAACCGGAAACCTGACTGCGCAGGCCGGCTTCGGCATAGGATGGATTGAAACGGATACCGGAGCGCCCGGTACGCAGGCTTTCAATGACTGTGGCCTTGTCGGTACCGATGCAGGAGACAATGCCAATACCGGTGATAACTGCACGACGCATACTCTCTATCCCTTAAAAAGAATCGGTGGAGGTGAACAGGCCCACACGCAGGCCTTCAGCGCTGTAGATTTCACGGCCATCCACGCTGACCGTGCCATCGGCAATGGCCAGGATCAGCGAGCGGTTGATGGTGCGCTTGATGTGAATGTTGTAGGTGACTTTCTTTGCGGTGGGCAGCACCTGGCCAAAGAACTTGACTTCACCCGAGCCCAGGGCGCGGCCGCGGCCGGGGTTGCCCTGCCAGCCGAGGTAAAAACCGACCAGCTGCCACATGGCATCCAGGCCCAGACAGCCGGGCATGACGGGGTCGCCTTCGAAGTGGCAACCGAAGAACCACAAGTCAGGGTTGATATCCAGCTCGGCAACGATCTCGCCCTTGCCGAATTTGCCGCCGGTGTCACAGATGTGGCTGATGCGGTCAATCATGAGCATGTTCGGCGCAGGCAGCTGTGCATTACCCGGACCGAAGAGTTCGCCACGACTGCATTGAAGCAGCTCTTCGTAGGTAAATGAATTCTGTTTGCTCATGCTTGCTCCTCGTTATGCGCCTTGCAAATATTGGGTGTTTCGGTTGCCATCAGGCAGGTTTCAGTTTGATAACTGCGCCATGGTAGCGGTAAAACCATGAAAAAATCCATAGAACTTAAGGTGCCTGCGGCTGCTTGCAGCAGTAACGCGGCCGCTTTGTTCCCCTGTACTGAACAACATAGACAGCCACTCCGGGTTCCGGGTCACATCAGATTTGCGCTATTCATGGACAGGGCTTGCCGGAAGCATCTGTCTGCAGGCAGGATGGCAAGCGTTACCGGCCTGCCATGATGCCGGCCCGATCACGCACCTAAACACGGAAGCACCATGCACAACGTCCTGTATCCCTTGTGGCCCATTTTCGCCCTGATCCTGTTTGGCTATTTGCTGCGCAGGGGGCGCTTTCTGGAGCAGGGGTTCTGGAATGGCGCGGAACGACTGAACTATTTCATCTTGTTTCCGGCGTTGCTGGTCAACAGCATGGTGAAAGCCCCGTTTTCCAGCCCTGACTTGCCGAAAATCGCCTTGCTGGCACTGCTTTGCACCGGCGGCATCTGGTGCCTGTTGTTGCTGTTACGCTGTTATCGGCACTGGCCCGCCGCACGCTTTGGCGTACTGGTACAGGGTGCCTTGCGTTTCAATACCTACCTTGGGTTGGCCATGGTCAGTGCCTTTTATGGCGCGGAAGGGCTGGCGATTGCCGCCATCATCATGGCGGTGAAAATTCCGGTGCTGAACTTCCTGTCAGTCTGGGCACTGGCATCCGGGCAGGGACTGAGCCCCTGGCACATGGCGAGGCCAATCCTGAAGAACCCGCTGATCCAGGCATGCCTGCTGGGGATTGCGCTCAATCTGTCCGGAATCGGCATGCCGCTGGGCAGTGACAACCTGATGGGCATGCTCGGGGCCGGCAGCCTGCCACTAGGACTGCTGTGCGTGGGCGCTGCCTTGCAGCCCGCCGGCTTGCTTGGCGAGCGTTCGGCCATGCTGGTCAATAGCCTGGCCCGGCTGTTGCTGGTACCGGCAGCCTGCGGAATGCTGGGCTGGCTTTTGGGGGTTCCAGCCCAGGCGGCAGCACTGGTGGTGATCTTTTTTGCCCTGCCGACAGCACCTACCGCTTACATACTGACCCGCCAGATGGACGGGGACAGCGAACTGATGGCCGGCATCATCACCATGCAAACGCTGCTGGCAGCGGTCACTTTGCCGCTGGTGCTAAGCTTGTTGCCGGGTTGAGGGCCATGTGTGTCACTGTAGGTCCGGATTTATCCGGACAAGGCCCGGCGATGCCGGGCCATGGGCCTTGTGCAAATGAATTTACACATCCTTTCCTGCCACGACTCACCCAATACCGTATATGTCCGAATAAATTCGGACCTACAGATGGTCGTGGCCTGGATGTGATGATTGCCTTATGACACCGCACTCTGCCTGGCACTGCGCCAATTCCAGGCGGCTACCAGTGCCACCACGATGATGCCCGCGATATCTGTATAGGTTTCCGGGATGATCATCATCAACGCACCGGCTGCCAGGATCAGGCGCACCAGAGGTGACAGCGGTGTTTTCAGGTAGCCTTCCACTGCCGCCCCGAGAGCAATGATGCCGACAATCGAGGTGAAACTGATGGAAATGATGTCCCACACCGGTGGCAGCGGGAACTCGCGGGCATTCATTGGCAGGCCGGTGGCGTCGATCATCATCATCGCCGGGTTGTAGACGAACAGGAAGGGCACGATGAAACCGGCCAGTGCCAGACGCAGCGAAATGAAGCCGGTACGCATGGGGTCGCCACCGGCAATGCCGGCGCCGGCAAAGGCAGCCAGCGCTACCGGCGGGGTGATGTTGGCAAACAGGCCGAAATAGAATACGAACATGTGGGCAGCCAGCACCGGCACGTCGAAGTTGGCCAGCGCCGGGGCGGCCATGGTGGCGGTGATGATATAGGCCGGAATGGACGGCAGGCCCATGCCCAGGATCATCGAGGCCAGCATGGTGAACACCAGGGTCAGCATCAGCGAGCCGGCACCGATGCTCATGATGGACGAGGTCATCACGCTACCGAAACTGGTCAGGCTGACCACACCGATGATGATGCCGACCACGGCACAGGCCACCATCACCGACAGCGACTGACGCGCACCGTCGGCCATGGCTTCGAAGATGTCGCTGATCGACATGCGGGTACTCTTGCGCAGGCTGCTGATAATGATGGTGATGATGATGGTGTAGAAGGCGGCAAAGCTGACTGGCACCGACTTGAACAGCAGCACCACCAGCGCAACGATGGGGATCAGCAGGTGGCCGCGCTCCTTGAGCACTTCCATCACTCGTGGCAGGTCGGCCTTGGGGATACCCTTGAGGTTTTCCCGGCCGGCACAGAAGTGCACCTGGGCGATCACGCCGAGATAATAGAGCAGGGCGGGCAGCAGGGCGGCCAGCGCGATGCTGCCGTAGCTGACGCCGGTGGTTTCGGCCATGATGAAGGCGCTGGCTCCCATGATCGGCGGCAGGATCTGGCCACCGACCGAGGCGCTGGCCTCCACCGCGCCGGCAAAGTTCTTGTCGTAACCGATCTTCTTCATCAGCGGAATGGTGAAAGCACCGGTGCCCACCACGTTGGCTACGGCAGTGCCGTTGATGCTGCCCATGAAACCGCTGGAGATCACCGCCACCTTGGCCGGACCACCCTGCTTGTGGCCGGCCAGTGCCATGGCCAGGTCGTTGAACAGCTGACCCATGCCGGACTTGGCGAGGAAGGCGCCAAACAGGATGAACAGGAAGATGAATGTCACCGATGCTCCGATGGCGGTCGAGTACAGGCCCTCGGTTTTCAGGTACATCTGGCCGAAGATGTCGCCCATGTCAAAGGCGCGGGTCAGCAGGCGGTCCGGCATGAAGTCGAAATGGCTGATGAAGGGATAGGCCAGAAACACCAAAGCCAGAATGGGCAGCATCCAGCCCATGATGCGGCGGGTGCCCTCGATCACCAGTACCACGGTAAGAATGGAAAAGGCGATGTCCAGGGTATTGGGAATGCCGCCCCGGGTAGTCATGATGGCCTGATATTCCAGTGCCAGATAACCGAAACTGGCAGCGCTGGCCAGTACCAGTAGCCAGTCGACCAGACTGACGCGGCTACGGCTGGTGCTCTGACGCGCCGGATACAGAAAGAAGATCAGGCACAGGCCGATTGCCACGTGGGCGCTACGCTGCAGCAGCTCCGGCATCGGGTTGTAGGTGATATAGAGGTGAAATGCCGAGTAGGCCACCGACAGCCAGAAAACCAGCCAGGCCACCGGTTTGTTGCTGATATTTCGCAGCACCGAGGCGCGGTCAAATTTTTCCAGCAATTCCTGTTCGGTATTAGCCGGGGTTATGTCCTTGTCTGAAGAGGTCATGACATGAATCCATCAGTAAAATTTGCCCAAAAGGGGTCCGCCTGACCCTGAAGCCAAGCACGGTATAGTCATCAAACCAGGCATGTACCGGCCATGCCTGCTGGTTTATCCAGAGTGTGGATTGCACGTTACCCGATACAACCCAGTCAAGTTCGTTCAGCAGCCGGTTGACCTGATAGTCGACCAGCCCGCTGCTCCCGCCATGCAGGTTGCCGTCACTGGGCGTGCCGGCACCGTAGGTCTTGAAGCGGCTGCGGGTCAGAAGCAGCTTGCTGCCGCTGCGGCGATAATCCTCGCGCCAGTCTTCCTTTTCCACCGAATGTTGCCACTGCAGGGCAAAGCCGCTGTCCGGCAGGCTACACGTTTGTCCGGCCACCGACAGCCCGATGCTGTCGACTGGCCATAACAGGGCTGCCAGAACAAAAAGGCCGGACAATCCTGTGAGGATGCCCGGCCATTTTTTGCTGTGCCGGGAATCAGTCCGCCGCCAGCTCGTCATAGTATTGCTGTGCACCTGGGTGCAATGGAGCGACCAGCCCCTGCTGGGCCGTCTCGACGGAAACATCGTTCATCGCCTGGTGCGAGTTACGCAACTGGGGCAGGCTCTCGAAGAAAGTCTTGGTCAGTTTGTAGACGTCTTCCTGCGACAGGTCCGAGCGTACGGCCAGCGCGTTCATGATCGCGGCAGTGGCTACCGGCTCGTCGTTGCCGTAGGTACCGGCAGGAATTTCCAGCGAGACAAAATAGCTCTTGTCCTCGGCAATACGGGCGATGTTTTCCGGCTTGATGCTGACCATTTGCAGGTCGAAGCTCTGTTCCAGCTCTAGCAGGGATGCATTGGGCAGGCCGCTGGTGAGGAAGGCTGCGTCCAGCTTGCCGGCTTTCAGGGCATCGGCTGCTTCGGCATAGCCCAGATAGTCGACCCTCAGGTCGCCATAGGCGATATCGTGGCCGTTCAGCAGGTTGCGTGCGTTCACTTCCACGCCGGAGTTCTGCGCGCCAACAGCTACACGCTTGCCGCGCAGGTCCTCCAGCGTCTTGATGCCGCTTTTCTTCGAGGTGACGATCTGTACATAGTTCGGATACAGGGCTGCAATCTGCTGCACGTTGGTGACCGGTGCCTGGAAGCTGCCTTCACCGGCCAGCGCATCGCTGAGCACGTCGCTCATCAGGAAGGCCAGTTCGACCTTGTTCTGCGCCATCAGGTTAACGTTTTCCACTGAGGCACCGGTGGTCTGGGTTTTCGAGTTGACACCATAGGTCTTGTTGAAAATTTCACCCATGGTGGTGGCAATGATGTTGTAGGGGCCGGAAGCACCACCAGTGGCGATAGTGGCAAAACGGGTTTCAAGCTTGTTGTCGGCTACCGGGGCGGCAGCCGTACCGGTGCTGGCCGGCGCGGCTGCGCTCTGGGCCTGTTTGCTGCCGGAGTCGTCGGAACAGGCCGTGATCAGGCCGGCCAGGGCGAGCATGCCAATGCTGGTACGCAGAGTTTTTTTCATGTTGTTTCACCTTGTATGCAAAGTCGGGATTGTACAGCCGGCATGGGATGACAACAGGTACTTGCGGTTGTCCGCACGCCTTTGTGATTATTGGTACACATTCAGTGACAAAATGACTTTAGCACAACAGGCCGGCAGGGTAGGACTGTTTATCACAGTTTTGCCGGCTATTCGTGGGTCAACAGCTTTTCCAGGTCGAGGATGCAGATCTGCCGGCCTTCCAGCAGCAGCAGGCCTTTGCGCTCCAGCTGGTTGAGGACGCGCGATAGCGTTTCCGGCTGGATTGACAACTGGCTGGCAATCAGCCGCTTGGTCGCGGGCAGCTCAAACTTTGGTGCCATGCAGCGGCTGCATGAACTGAGGGCACGGCCGACCAGGTAGCGGACCACGCGGTCAATGGATTTCTTGAACGACAATATTTCCAGGGTTTCCAGACTGTCCTGCTCCATCTGGGCCAGCGTGGAGAGCAGGGCAAGGCTCAGCTCGCTGTTGCCCAGGATGACCTCGCGATACTCTTCCAGCGGAAACAGCAGGACCTCGGTATTTTCAACCGCCATGGCTGTAAAGTGGTAAATGGCATGGATGGAGAACAGCATGCCTTCGGCCAGCTGATCACCGGTATTGAGGATCCTGAAAACCTTTTCCTGGCCATCCTGGGTCAGGCGGTACAGCTTGAGCGAACCGGACAGGACAAAGCCAAAGTACCGGGCGACATCACCCTGCTGGTAGATGTAGTCTCCCCGGGCAAGGCTGAGTATTTCCGCACGCTCTTTAAGCCTGTCTTGTTCTTCAGCAGTCAGCTGGCTGAACAGGGGATTGCCATGCAACTGGACATAGCGCGAGGAAAAACCCATGTGGAATCCTTGAGTTGTAACGTAACTTTGTGCGAATGAAACAATATGATCGTGCAAGTTTAGCATGAAGCCGGCATGAGGTTACAAAGCCACAGACAGCCCGGTGACGGGTAAACTTGTTGGTTATGGGGAAGTGTGACCCTATAATGCCTGCACATTGCCAGGGGTAAAGAGAGGAATGGAATGACAGTCAAACAACCCGTAGCCGTTCTGGGTGGCGGAAGCTTTGGCACGGCAGTAGCAAGCTTGCTTGCTGCCAACGGCTATCCGGTCATGCTGTGGATGCGGGACGCCGCGCAGGCGGCGGCGATCCGGGAAAGCGGACGAAACCCGCGCTACCTGAAAGATCTCGACCTCGGCCCGTACGTCCAGCCTACCACCGACCTTGCCAGCGTGTTGCAAAGGTGCGAGCTGGTGTTCGTTGCCTTGCCGTCCATGGCACTGCGCTCGGTGCTCGCACCCTGCAGCGGGCAGCTGGCCGGCAAGATGCTGGTCAGCACTACCAAGGGCATCGAGGCTGACACCTTTCTGCTGATGAGCCAGATTCTTGAACAGGTGGCACCACAGGCACTGATCGGTGTACTGTCGGGCCCCAATCTGGCCCGTGAAATTGCCGATCGCGCCCTGACCGCCACGGTGGTCGCCAGCGAACACGAAGAACTGTGCAGCCGCGTGCAGCAGGTGCTGCACGGCGATACGTTCAGGGTATATGCCAGCAAGGACCGTTTTGGTGTCGAACTGGGCGGCGCGCTGAAGAACGTCTACGCGATCATTGCCGGCATGGCTGCCGCCATGGGCATGGGTGAAAACACCAAGAGCATGCTGATTACCCGGGCGCTGGCCGAAATGACCCGGTTTGCCATGAAAATGGGGGCCAACCCGATGACCTTCCTCGGGCTGTCGGGCGTTGGCGACCTGATTGCCACTTGCACATCGTCAAAAAGCCGCAACTATCAGGTTGGTTTTGCGCTGGGGCAGGGCGTGCCGCTGGAGCAGGCGGTCGAGCAACTGGGCGAGGTGGCCGAGGGGGTCAACACCCTGCGTGTGCTGAAGCAGAAGGCCGCCGATCTGGAGGTCTACATGCCGCTGGTCAACGGTCTGCACGCCATCCTGTTTGAGGGCTACCCGCTACAGAAAATCATTGGCGGCCTGATGAGTGGCGAACCAAAGACCGATATCGATTTCATTTCACCTGATGGATTTGCGGAGTAATCATGGCGTCTGCTGCAAAAAAACTGGAACGTGAGGCGCTGGCTATCCGGCTGGCGTGGATGCTGCTGTACGGACTGGCGTGGCAATTGGCCGTTCCCTTGCTGATGCTGGTTGTCGTGTTACAGCTGGTTTACCGGCTGTTCAAGGGCAAACCCCATGACGGACTGGCCAGGCTTGGCGGCGGCCTTGGCGGCTTCCTGGCACAGATTGCCCGCTTTGCCAGCTTTCAGGTCGATGACAAGCCATGGCCAGTGGCCGACTGGCCGGAACCGCAGCCCGGGGTAAATCCGGATAACGGGCCTGCAACATGAAGATCTGGCTATTGCGACATGGAGAAGCTGCACCTGCACGCGGTCGTGATGCCGAGCGGGAGCTGACCGAACATGGTCGTCAACAGGTAAGGGACATGGCCTGCCACCTGGCAGGGCAATCTCTGTCCCGGATCATTTGCAGCCCCTATGTGCGGGCAAGACAGACAACAGATGTCCTGCTTGAGGCGCTCGGTTGCGGAACCACTCCACTGGTCGTTCCCTGGCTGGTACCTGACGAGCCGGTACAAAGCGTAGTACGGCAGCTGGATAGCCTGCCGGGCGCAGACATGCTGCTGGTCAGCCACCAGCCACTGGTGGGCTTGCTCGGCAGCTGGCTATGTGACGGCACTCTGGCTCACCCGCTGCCACTGGGCACGGCCAGCCTTGCCTGCCTGGAGGGCGACTTTGTCATCGCCGGCCTGATGCGCTTGCAGGCCATGCACCACCCACAAGTGCGAACGTGAGAATCAAGAAGCCCAGGTGCATCTGAATGTTCCCGGGCTCAAAAGCGATGCTGCATCGCCGTGTCATACCCAATACAAATATAAAAAAGGAAAACGCATGTTCCAGGTAGAAGAAATCCGCATCCAGCTCCCCCACATCGATCTGGCCGCCCGCGTCTATGGCCCCGAAAACGGCAAGCCGGTGCTCGCCCTGCACGGCTGGCTGGATAACGCCATGACGTTCGAACTGCTGGCACCGCGCCTGCAGGGATTGCGCATTGTCGCCATGGACATGGCCGGGCACGGCCACTCCGGCCGGCGCGGCCCCGGGGCCGGTTATCAGCTCTGGGACTACGCGCTGGACGCCCTGATGGCTGCACATCAGCTTGGCTGGCAGCGCTTCTCCCTGCTGGGCCATTCACTGGGCGGTATCATTTCGGTACTGATTGCCGGCGCCGTACCCGAGCGCATTGAGCGCCTGGCACTGATTGACGGGCTGGTTCCCGATACCGGCGAAGCCGCACACTCGCCCAAAAAACTCGGCGAAGCGCTGCTGGCGCAAATTGCGCTGGCCGACAAAAAGAAAACCGTATACAGCACTATCGAACAGGCGGTCGAGGCCCGCAAGCGCGGCCTGATCGCGGTCAGTCAGCAGGCGGCGGAGCTGCTGGCCTCACGCGGACTGAGCCCGGTGGCCGGCGGCTACAGCTGGAATACCGACCAGCGCCTGACGCTGCCCTCGCCACTGCGCCTGACCAACGCCCATGCCCTGGCCTTTGTAAATGCGTTAGAGTGTCCGGTGTCACTGGTACTGGCAGAGCAGGGGTTGCTGTTGAATATTCCTGAATTCGTGTACTTCCTCGACCATCTGGGCAAACCGAACATCCAGGTGGAGCGGATGCCGGGCGGGCATCACCTGCATGTCAATGACGAGCAGGGTGCACAGGCAGTGGCCGATTGTTTCAATGGTTTTTTTGCCGGGTGACAGCCGTCACGGCAAATTTTCATCTACGGAGTATTGTTGAATTGACGATCCGAATTGGCTTCTTGTTTGCTGTTGTCAGCACTCTTTATGCCGGTCCGCTGGCAGCCGCGCAGACCGTACTGGACGCCGTCAGTCAGCTGCCATCGCTGGTGGACTCCCGCTTGCTGGAGCAGACTGCCGGACAGCCGGCAGAAAAAATCTACCCGCTGGGTTCGGTACGCAGAATCAGCGGCCAATTGCGCTTTTCCGACGAGCTGACGGTGCGTGGCGAACGTCACCGTGCGACCTGGCAACTGTCTGCCGTACATGCTGCCGATAGCGCCTTTACCCAGGGGCGCGAACTGTTGCAGGCTGCAGGGGCACGGCTGCTGTACTGGTGCCAGGGACGCGACTGCGGCCCGAGCAACCTGTGGGCCAACGCGGTCTTTGACAACGCCCGGCTCTACGGGCCGGATGAACGCCAGCTGTATGCCTTGCTGGCCGGTGCCAGCGGGCAGGAGCTGTTTGCCCTATACGCGGTGACCCGCGGCAACGGCCGTGGCATGTTGCACGTTGAACAATTCATGACTGATGAGCTGCCTGACGGACTCTATCCGGCCGCGGCAACGCTTTTGCTGCAACTGCAAACCGACCAGCGCCTCGAACTAACCGGCAACCAGGGTGAAATCCGTGCCGAAATTCCCCAGCTGGCTCGCGCACTGAACCGGGATAGCTCCCTGCGCGTGGTCCTGAGTGGTGCCCAGGCAGCCAGCTGGCGCGAACAACTGGTCAGTGCCGGAGTTCGTGCGACACGCATGGAGCTGGGCGAAGAAACCGGAGCAGCCACACGGATGGACGTACTGCCCTGACGCCCCGGCTTTCCGGCACCATGAACACAACACCGGCAGGCTCTTTACACCAGGCCCGTTACAACAGGACCCGCACATGAAAACAAGCGACCGCCTGATAGCACAGCTACTGATCCTTGGGCTTCTGGTCGCCTGCCTGTGGGTGCTAACGCCGTTTCTCTCCGCCCTGTTCTGGGCGGCGGTACTGGCCTTCGCCACCTGGCCGGTGATGCTCACCCTGACCCGGCTGCTGCATGGCAACAGCACTCTGGCCGCCGCCCTGCTGACCGGCATCTGGGTGCTGCTGGTCGCCATTCCGCTGGTCTGGCTGGGCCTGAACATTGCCGATTACATCCGTGACGGCATGGAGCTGATGAAGGATTTCGGCACCAGCGGCATGCCCAGCGAACCGCAATGGCTGGCACGCATTCCGCTGGTGGGCGAGCGGCTGCATGATCTCTGGAACACACTTGACGCGCAGGGCGAGGTGTATTTCGCAACGATCAAACCCTATCTGGGGCAATTCGGCAACTGGCTGCTCGGGCGTAGTGCCGTCATGGCCGGTGGCATGCTGGAGCTGGCGCTGAGCCTGCTGCTGGTGTTTTTCTTCTATCGTGACGGCAGGCGCCTGGCCGGTTTCATGCGCAGCCTGGTGCGGCCCATCATGCGCAAGCGCACCGACCATTACATAGAGTTGGTGGCCGATACGGTCCGGCGTGTTGTCAATGGCGTCATCGGCACGGCCATGGCCCAAGCGATCGTGGCCTTTATCGGCTTCAGCATTGCCGGGGTTCCCGGTGCCTTCCTGCTCTCGATCTTCACCTTCGGTCTCAGCATCATCCCGATGGGGCCGCCGCTGGTGTGGGCACCGGCCACAGCCTGGCTATTCTTCCAGGAAAGCTACGGCATGGGCATCTTCATGCTGCTCTGGGGCTTTGTGGTGATCAGCAGCGTTGACAACTTCCTCAAACCCTACCTGATTAGCCGCGGCGGTAACCTGCCACTGATTGTGGTACTGATGGGCGTATTTGGTGGCATCATAGCCTTCGGCTTCATGGGGATATTTCTTGGCCCGGTACTGTTGGCGGTAGCCTACAGCCTGGTCAGTGACTGGATTCATCTCAGCCAGCCGGAACAACAACTGCAACTGCCGGAACGGGTCGACACGGAAACCGGCAGGGAGGACAGACAGACATGAAACAGACAGGACTCCTGGCGCTGGTTGCAGCCGGCGTGCTGCTCGCCGGCTGTGCCGGTAAAACCCATAACCGTGCGGCCTGCGCCAGCGAACTGGACGCCGCCTGGAACGAGCTTAGCCTGGCCAAGGCCGAAGGCTTTGCCGGTACGGTAAGCTATTCAAAGGCGCTGACCCTGATCACCGGTGCCAAGACACAGCAACAGTTCGAGGGGTATGCCGGCTGCCGGCGCAAGGCACAAAAAGCCCGTTTCTACATACGCGAGTCCAGGGCAGGGCGCTGACCGGCTCTTACGGAACCGGCCGGCCCACTGGGGTGATGCCAGCGTGCCCGCAGGTGATCCCTTTTACAGTAACCCGTGGCCGGCCGCTTTTGCGGCGGGCATTTTTTGGCGAGGGAGTGAACCGAGTGGCTTTACAACAACTGGAAAAAGCACTGGCAGCAGTCAACCAGGTGGTACTGGGCAAGGAAACCGCCGTGCGCATGGCGCTGGCCTGCCTGCTGGCCCGGGGCCATTTGCTGCTGGAAGATTTGCCCGGCATGGGTAAAACCACGCTCAGCCATGCGCTGGCGCGAGTACTGGGTTTGCAATATCAGCGCATCCAGTTCACATCCGACCTGCTGCCCGGAGACATCCTCGGCACCACCGTCTTCGAGCGCGACAGCAGCAGTTTCGTCTTTCACCCGGGGCCTGTATTCACCGAGCTGTTGCTGGCCGATGAAATCAACCGGGCCACACCCAAGAGCCAGAGCGCTCTGCTTGAGGCCATGGAAGAGAGGCAGGTAACGGTAGAAGGTACCAGTCACAGGCTGCCTGAGCCGTTTTTCGTGATTGCCACCCAAAATCCCGTGTCACAGGGTGGTACGTTCAGCCTGCCCGAATCGCAGCTGGACCGCTTCCTCATGCGGCTGTCGCTGGGCTACCCCGACAGCCGGGCCGAGCATGCCCTGCTCGGCGGCAGTGGCGGGCGCAACCAGGCCATCAGCCCCGAAGCGCTACTGGACAAGCAACAGCTGCTGGCAGCACAGCAACAGGTGGCCACGGTCAGGGCCAGTGATGCCCTGATTGCCTATGTTCTGCGTCTGGCCGAAGCCAGCCGCAACCACCCGCAACTGGGCTATGGCCTGTCGCCCCGTGGCAGCCTTGCGTTACTGGCAGCAGCGCGGGCCTGGGCTTTTCTGGCCGGTCGCGACTATGTCATTCCGGAAGACATACAGGCACTGGCTCCGGCAGTGATCAGCCACCGGCTGGGACATGCGCAGGGTGCCAGCCATGGTCGCAGTGCCGATGCCATTGTCCATGACCTGCTGGACACAGTGCCGGCGCTGTGAAAACCGGAATGCAACAATGGCTCCGGCGCTGGTGGCAACGACGGCTGCCACCGCTATCACAGATCCGCCTGAGTCAGCGGCAGGTCTTCATCGTGCCGACGGTGACCGGTGCGGCTTTTGCCGTCGCGCTGCTGCTGATGCTGCTGGTAGCCATCAACTACCAGAACAGCCTGGCCTATGCACTGGCCTTTCTGCTGGGATCGCTGGGGTTGCTCACCGCACTGCATACCTGGCGTAACCTGGCCGGGCTGGAATTGCAGGCCCGTACCCCTGAACCCTGCTTCGTCGGTGAGCAGGCGCAATTCGCGGTACAGCTGCCGGGCGGAGCTTACCGCCGGCCCGGCATCGCGCTGGGCTGGCGCATGCCGCTGGCCGTGCAAACGGATGTCGACACAGGCCGGGATACACTGGTCAAGTTGTATCTGCCGGCCAGCCAGCGTGGCTGGCTACGGGCGCCGCGCCTGCGTGTTGAAACCCGCTTTCCGCTCGGCATCTGGGTGGCCTGGAGCCAGCCGGACCTGAACATGCGTGTTCTGGTATACCCGCGTCCGCTAGAGGCCGGCCTGCCACTGGCTGCAGCACACAGTGACGACCAACGTGAAGACGGTTTGCTGGAGATGCGCCACGGCGTCGATGACTACCAGGGGCTGGAAAGCTGGCAACTCGGCGATTCATTACGCCGGATTGACTGGAAAGCCTGGTCCCGGGGGCAGGGCTTGTGGGTCAAACAGTTCAACGAGCTGCAGGGCAGCGACACCTTGCTGGATTACGACGGGTTGCAGGGCGACAGCGAATACCGGCTGTCTGTGCTGTGCTTTCATGTGCTGCGGCTGGATGCGGAATCACGCCCTTATTCGCTGCGCCTGCCGGACCGGCTGCTGGGACCGGATAGCGGAGCTGGTCACCGCGATGCCTGTCTGGTCGCCCTGGCGCTGTTTGGCAAGGAGCCGGAATGAGTAGCTCGCCGTTGCTGCATGCCATTCCACGCAATGCACTCTTGTGGTTGCTGATTGCCCAGGTACTGGTGATTGCCCCGCACCTGTTCCACATTCCGCCATGGATCGCCGGGCTCTGGCTGTTTTGTGCGCTGTGGCGGGTACAGGTGTACCGCAGCCGCTGGAGCCTGCCACGGGCCATCGTCAAACTGGCGATGATGGTCAGTGCCGCTTTTGCGGTCTATGTGAGCCGTGGCAGCTTGGTGGGGCTGGATGCCGGAGTAGCCTTGCTGATTACCGCCTTCACCCTGAAACTGGTGGAATTGCGCAGCCGGCGTGATGCACTGGTGCTGGTGTTTCTCGGCTTTTTTGCCGTGGTCACCGGTTACCTGTATAACGACAGCCTGCTAGCAGCGCTGTATTCATTGTTGCCGGTTGCCGCGTTGCTGACCGCATGGGCCGGTTTGCAGCAAGCAGCCGGCAGCCGGCAGAGTCCCCGCATCAGTCTTGGGCTGTCCCTGCGCCTGCTGGGGCAGGCGATTCCGCTGGCGTTGCTGTTGTTTGTGTTTTTTCCGCGCCTTGAGCCTTTGTGGAGCCTGCCGCAGCCAGCGGAGAAAGGCCGTACCGGCCTGTCCGGCCAGATGTCTCCCGGCGACATCGCCGAACTCAGCCAGTCGACCGAACTGGCCTTTCGCGCCACCTTCGACGGCGAGATACCGGCCAAGAACCAGCTGTACTGGCGTGCGCTGACCTTGCCGCTGTTTGACGGACGCAGCTGGCGCATGGCCAGTTTCGGTACCGACTTGCTGCCCGGACAGTGGCGCAAACAGGGGGCATCGCAGGCTTACAGCGTGATCATGCAACCCAGCCGGCAGCCCTGGCTGTTCAGCCTGGATATCAGTGAATCCACTCAAGCCGATGTGCGCATGCTGGGTGATTTCCGCCTGCAGCGAAACCGTCCGGTAGCCCGCACCTACCTGTACCAGGCCGAAGCCTGGCCACAGGCAGTGGCCGAGCCGTTGCTGTCGGCTGCCGGTCGTCGCCACAACCTGCAACTGCCGCGTCCGGGCAACCCGCGCACTCGCGAATGGGCCCGCCAGCTGCGCGAGCAATATGCTGATGACCGGCAGCTGGTCGCCGCAATGCTGGCGCATTTCAACCAGCAACCCTACCACTACACACTGAAGCCGCCACTACTGGGCGAAAACAGTATCGACGAGTTCATGTTCGATACCCGGCGCGGTTTTTGTGAGCATTATTCCAGCGCCATGACTTTCGCTCTGCGTGTGGCCGGCATACCGGCGCGGGTCGTCACCGGTTATCAGGGAGGGGAAATCAATACTGCCGGCAACTATGTGCAGGTCAGGCAAATGGATGCCCACGCCTGGGTCGAGTACTGGCTGCCGGGCAGCGGCTGGCAGCGGGCCGACCCGACCTTCCAGGTAGCACCGGAGCGGATCGAACTGGGCCTGCAGGACGCGCTGGGCGATGAGGTGGCTGCACTGGACAACAGCCTGTTCTCTCCGGTCCGTTATCGACATGTCGCCTGGCTCAACAAGTTGCGCATGGGCTGGGAAAACCTCAATCATGGCTGGCAGAGCAAGGTATTGGGCTATCAGAGAGAGAGGCAGCACGCCTGGCTGCGGCAACTGTTCGGCGAGGTCAACTGGCAGCGAATAGGCATTGGCATGGTGGCCGCCATGGCGCTGTTACTGGGGCTGCTGGCTCTTTTCATTATTCGGCCATGGCAACAGAGACCGGCCCCGGCCCAGCGTCTGTTGCAAGACTATGACCGCCTGATGCGGCGACGTCGACTGGCGCGCAGTCCGCAGGAAGGCATGCAAAGCCATGCGCAGCGTATCGCCAGCCAACTGGATGCTCTGCAGTTACAGGCACTGGAAGACTTTGTTACCGTCTATCAGCAGCTGCAGTATTCCGGTGATGGCAACCTGCAGCAGGCCCGTTACGCCTTGCGGCAGTTGTGGCGCAGCATGTCGCCCCGATACCTGCGCAAGCGCTAGGGCGGCGGTGATTTCCGGTAATTCCATACCAGCAAGAAAATGCCGGCCAAGGCGATGCCAGTCCAGTTGGCAAGAATATCGGCCCAGCTGAAGACCCTGGTTTCGGGGTACAGCCAGTTTTGCAGCAGCTCGGAGGCAGGCGCAAGCAAACAGAGCAGGACCCAGAGCAGCCAACGGGGCAGTCGAGTGAAGGCCAATGCTGCAAGCAGGGCAAAGCCGCCAAATGCAGCAATATGCAGGAGTTTGTCCGAACCTGAAAAAGGTGAAGGTGGCGAGGCCGATCGAAAGAGTCCGTAAGTGAGCAGCAAGCCATAGAAAATGAAAATTGCCAGTCTTGCCGATTTGTTGCGTTTGATCCCTGACACCCTGATCCCTGCCAGCCTGAAATGAATGCGCATGATACGGTAACGAGAACCTGATTTCATCCGCAGTACCGCAAGGTTGCCACACCGGCTGGTTTGTCGCTGCTCTTGCAAAACAAGCGGGCTGCCAACATAATGATATTTAATTTTATAGATTATCTATCCGGAGATCATTGGTGAGCAGATTTCTTGCAGCCTTTTTATGCCTGTCGGTTTTTCTGGCTGGCAGCCCGACCATGGCGCAAACACCAGCCCTGGCCAAGGTACAGAGCCTGTCGGCAACCCGCAGCGCAGCCTACGACGGCCAGATCGAGGCGGTGACGCAAACCCGCATGGCGGCCCAGGTACCGGGATTGATCAAGCAGGTACTGGTCAAGGCCGGAGACCAGGTCAGCAAGGGGCAGTTATTGCTGGAAATCGACGACAGCCAGGCACGGCAACAGCAGGCGGCGATGCAGGCCCAGGCTGCTGCCACCCGCGCACAGCTGCAAGCCCTGACCAGCGAGTTGCAGCGCCAGCAACAGCTATTTGCACAGAACTACATCAGCAAGGGTGCGCTTGAGCGTATCCAGGCTGAACAAAAAGCCACCCGCGCACAGCTCAATGCCCAGCAGGCCCAGGCCAGCGCTGCGGCTGTACAAACCGGCTTTTTCCGCATCACCGCACCCTATGACGGCATCCTGATCGATGTGCCTGTGGAGCAGGGCGACATGGCCATGCCGGGCATGCCGTTGCTGTCGCTGTTCGATCCTGCTGCGCTGCGGGTTGGCGTGTCCGTGCCTGTTGCCGCCCTGGCTGGCGGCCTTCCCGATACCTCACAGATTCTGGTTTCCCACGGCCAGCAGCAACTGGCCGTCAGTGCAGTGGAGCAACTGCCCACTGCCGATGCCGGTTCGCAAACCAGACGCCTGCGGTTGAATCTTGAATCCGGGGCCAATGCCGTTCCCGGCCAGTCGGTCAAGGTGCGTCTGCAACGCTCCGCTGCCGGGGAACAGCAGCGGCTGTTCATTCCTGCTGCTGCCGTGGTGCGCCGTGCCGAACTGACTGCCGTCTATGTGCAGAGCGCAACCACGGGCAAGGCGCTGCTGCGCCAGGTGCGCCTTGGTGCTAATGAGGGCGAGCTGGTGGAAGTGCTCAGTGGCCTGGCCGAGGGCGAGCAGGTCTATCTGGATCCGCACGCGGCAAACAGGAAGTAAGGCATGCAACCTCTGGGTATTTCCGGCCGCATTGCCGCGGCTTTCCAAGCCTCTCCAATCACACCCTTGCTGGCGTTGCTGGCACTGCTGATGGGCCTGTTTGCCGTCATCGTCACACCGCAGGAAGAAGAGCCGCAAATCAACGTCACCATGGCCAACGTCATCATTCCGTTCCCCGGCGCAGCGGTGCGTGAAGTTGAAAGCATGGTGGCCACTCCGGCCGAACAGGTACTGTCGCAGATGGCCGGCGTCGAGCATGTGATGTCGGCATCCCAGCCCGGTGTTGCCGTGATCACCGTGCAGTTCGAGGTTGGCGTGACCCGCAACGATGCACTGGTGAAGCTGCACGACACATTGCGCTCCAACGAGGACTGGCTGCCACGCGATCTTGGCGTGCTGGAGCCGATTACCCGCCCCATGGGCATTGATGATGTACCCATCGCCGCAGTCACCCTGTACAACCGCAACCCTGATGTTGGCGCTTATGATCTTGAGCGCATTGCCCACAGCATCGAGGTGGAGCTCAAGCG
>WPCI01473436.1_pt1 | contig 34342 bp, 31 predicted proteins | sample 5399871 | NCBI WGS metagenome assembly WPCI01 (sample SAMN12869469, study PRJNA574797) | sludge metagenome | isolation source: wastewater treatment of pH7 | place: China:Beijing | collected 2019-05-20 | reverse complement strand
ACCCTATAATCAAAGGAAACTGAACTCTTAAAATTATCAAAATAGTAAACCCGTTGTGAGTGTATAGTTTCAAAGCTATAAGTAGTTTGATATTCATCATTTAATAAATAACCGTTGATTTCTTTTTCCATGAGCTTAAAGTCTTCCTCATGTAGCTTTTCTTCAAAAACTTCTTCTCTTTCTGTTGTTAATAATTTTGAAACTTCGGAAGCAATCCTAGATAATGTTCGATTAGTATAAATTAACTCCAAAGAAAACTCTGTTTCATACATTTCTTCTAATTTTAAAAGTAATTGAAATACATCTAGGGAATCTCCACCTAACTCAAAGAAATCACTATCTTTTCCAATTAACTCTTTTGGTAAATTAAGTATTAGAGCGACTTTATCTCTTAAAACCTCTTCAAATTCTGTCATATCCTTACTAATGATTAGTTTTTCCGATTTCTTACTCTCTTCATAAGAAAATAATAAAGATTTTCGGTCAACTTTATTATTTTCGGTCAATGGAAACGTCTTGATGATATGATAATCATTTGGAAACATATACCTTTCAAGTACTGAAGTAGCCATTTTTTTCATATCATGAATTGTTAAATTAGAACTCAGGATAAATGCAAGCAATTTATCCTGATAAAATAAAACAACCGCTTGTTGAACCCCATGTATTTTTTCAAGTAAATATTCAATTTCACCTAATTCTACACGTATACCGTTAATTTGTATTTGACTATCATTTCTTCCATGGTAGTATAGTTGATCTTTATTACATGAAACTACATCGCCAGTATTGTAATATTTTTCCCCATTAATTACTACAAACCTCTCTTTATTTAAGGATTCATCTGTATATCCAGCTGTTACTCCATCTCCCCCTATCAAAAGAATTCCTAAATTTGAGTCATCGATAGGTTGAATTTCAATTTTCACACCATCTAGTGGTTGGCCAATTGGAATATCATCCATCGCAATTTTCGGGAGTTCAAAACAAGTTGCATATATTGTCGTCTCTGTCGGACCATATGCATTGAACAATTTAAAATTCATGTTATTTTGAATCCATTTGTGTTGAATAATAGGATTAAATCTTTCTCCAGCTATTACAACATATTTCATAGAATTATTCATTAATTGCAAATCATTCATGTCCATTGAATCTAGAATTGTATTAAATGCGGAAGGAGATGCTGCCATATGTGTAACACCATACTTATTAATTAAGGATGGGAACTTCCTGTAGACTTCTAAAGAGCTTAAATCTAGACAATAAACTGATCCACCTCCAATAATCCACCCTAAAATTTCAGAAATAGATACATCGAAAGTATATGGAGTGGAGAAAAGGTATACTGATTCCTTATTTACAGGAAATAAATTTTGGAGATTTTCTAAAATATAGTCGAGATTTTTCCTAATAACCTTTACTCCTTTTGGCTTTCCTGTACTACCAGAAGTATGTAATACATACACTTCTTTTTCTGAAGCAATAATTTTAAAATTATTGCTCATAAAACAATCAGAATTTCTTATCTCTTCACTTAAACATTCATCTGGCGTATTAAACCTAGAAATCTCGCTTGGTAAAGTTAACTCCGAGTTATCGCTAATAATTGCACTTGCTTTTGTTCCTATAATAATATCTTTTATTTTCTCATTTGAGATTGTATTGCTAACAGGAACATAACTATTTCCAGATTTAATAATAGAAATTATTGCGAAAATAACATTTGCTCCGTGAGGTAATTTAACCAAAACTCTATTATTCTCACCAATTGATTTTAATAGTTTATTTGCAAAATAGTTTGTAATGTCTTCAACATCTCTATATGTGTATACTTCTGCACCATCAAAAATTGCTATTTTATCCGGAGTGTTTTTTGAATAATAACTCAATTTTTCTAAAAAAAACATCATTTCTCCTCCTTATTTTTAAACATTTTCATTTTTATTAGAAGTATTAAAAATAAAAATAGTATGCCAGTCCCAATAAATCCAAACGCATTCCAACTAGGTGTAGTAAAGTTGGCAAAAAAGAACGAACCTATTGGCATAAATAAAACCGCGACAGTAAATACAATACTAAAAACTCTACCTAAAAATTCTGTATCAACAGTATTTTGTATGTAAGTAAAGAACTTTATGTTATAAATTGTTAATGATATTGAAAAAATAAAAAAATAAAAAAACATACTCCACTTAAAGGGTCTAAATAAAGCAAGGAATAAAAGCGAAATCCCCATAAAAAATAAACAATAGTGTATACTTTTTAAATCGATTTTTTTTAAAAAAAATCGATTTAAAAGAGCCCCAACAATACTCCCTATAGATTCTGTAATTAAAATGGATGCATAGATACCTTGATTTTCAGAAAAAATATTTGTATATGGTAAAAAGAAATTATATCCTGCTAGAAAAAAATTAATAAAAGAAGATACAATTAATAATTCAAGAACATTACGCTGCTTCAAAACATATTTAAAACCATCTGAAAGAACTACCATATATTTTTCTTTACCCTTTTTCTTCTTCTGCACATAATTTATAACTTGAAATCTACTTACACAATAAGCAGAAATAAGAAAACTAATACTATTAATTAACATTCCTGTCTTAAATCCAAAATAATGTACGGTACTTATAGCAACTAAAGGACCCAATACAGAAACCACTTCTGAAAAAGCATTAGAGTATGAATTGAATTTATTTAAATCTTCTGCTTTCAGTATATCTTTAACAATAGCTTTATATGCAGGGGAATTAAAAGAATACAATAACGCCAATAAAATGTTTATTAAAATAATTAAAAATAAGGAATTTTTACTATCCCAAAAAAGATAGAGTAGAAAGGTTGCTAGTGAAGCAGTTAAATCTGTTATAATAATTATTTTCTTCCTATTTTTTAAATCTGCAAAAACACCACCTAACATATTAAACAATATATTTACAATAATTTCAGAACTTTGATATAGTGCTAAAAGGTTAGAAGCCTTTGTTCCTAAAGAAGCTATTAATACATTATTTATATAATCAAAAATTACATTACCTATTTTATTTGTTGTTTTACCCGTAAGCATATATATACCATTTTTCTTTGAACGATCCATTATGTTCCCTCCTACCAACTTAAAAATAATTTCAATATTTATTCTCCTCATCATTCCCAATAGTTCATTTAGCTTTGATACAACAAACAAGCGAAGGAGGGACTATACCGATATCGAAAAATTTAAGCTTCATAATTCATCTCTAAATTAATTTGAAATAGAGAAATTACTCCATTTTTCAACAAATAGAAGCCATTAAAATAGAATAAGAATTATAAACCATTTGCACTATAATTCAAATTTTTAATGTTATCATTTTAAAGTGATGAACGGACTATTTGGATCTTACAATAAGATAGTCAAATAGTCCGTATGATGAAGTTTTCAAGGAAAAGGATAGTTATTCGAATTTTAAAAAAATACAAGGTATTAATCTTTAATTTAAATACTGTTTATAAAATCTACATCAAATTCAACATCTGATTTGACAGCTTCATTTTTTTGTAATTGCAATAAATCAATTTCCTTTTCGATATTAAGTTCTGCATCTTTCACATTAGAAATGTTTTGTAAATAGTCTACAACACGTAACAAATAATACGGCAATATTGATTTTGCAAGCAATTGACTATCTACCTGTCCTATCCTTTTCTCATGAGCAAGCAATATTTCCACCCAAACTGATGGATTAATTTCAATATCTTTTCTCATATTTAATATTGTCTCTTTCGATGCTAATATTTTATTAGCTTCCTCTTTTTTCTTTAATATTTCCTCTTGGCTTAAAAATATTTTAGGAGAAAATAAAACTGATGGATTACTAGATTTTATTACTGCTGTATTGAAAATGCCATTTTTCTTTTTACTTTCAAATATGATTTTGGAGGTTTCATAATAACTACTCGCAACTTCAACAAACATGTCTACCATTTTCCCGAAACTAGGGTTATGTTCTTTTCTATCTAGATTGATCTCCTCTATTCGAAAATTATTATATACAGCATGTAAAGTAAGAAATATATCAATACCATACCCATAACAATATTTGTGCCAGTGCACAGAATTGACAAGAAATTTGATGAAATTTTTCGATAAACCAAAATCACCAGCGATTGGCTGTCTTGGGCAATTGCCGTTCGTATGGTAATTGATTAATGGATAAACAAAGTGATTTGTTGTGTTCCCTTCCTGAAAACTCCTTGAATAATTAGGTACAACAAAATCTACTTTGTCTATTAAAAGTTCAGTAAATTTTTTAAGCCAAGACTCTGAAAAAGATGTAATATCACCATCAATTAATATGCAACCTTCACAATTATCTAGGTTATTTACAATATCAATTATTGCTTTAATATTGAAACCTTTACCAACTTCCTTGGTAACAACAGATATTTTTTTATTTAATGTTTTAACTGATGTAAATATTGTGGCCGTATTATCTGGACTGTTATTGTCTGCATTAATAATAACTATTTCTAGCCCTATTTTTACTGCTACACAATCAATTAATTGGGTAAGTTTAGAAATATTTTTTGCTTCATTATAAGTTGGAATTCCGATAGCAATCATAGTACTTCTTCCTTAAACCAGGTTGCAAGTGCTTTACTGTCCGGACCAAATAGTTCAGTTATTCCTGTATTGACCATACACTTAACTATATTATCCCTTACCAATGAAGCCTTATCACGATTTATGCTTGGTAGTGATCCAAGATAATTACCCTGATCATCTTGAAATGGTGTAGCCTGACCAGATATATGCCTACCTATTTTTTCATGAAGTATTAAATTTCTCTGTACCCCTTCCCATGGAGAAACAGAAAAATAATTTTGATAAGGATCAATTCTAATATTTAAAATTTTATCTATTTTCGATTGCTCAAAATGGGTTTCTATAGAATGATCTTCTGGTAATATTCTAGTTTTATTATTCCATGAATTTGCCGATTTAGCAGATAATATAGTAGCTAACTTATTCATATAATCGTCAGCCTTTACTGCTGTCTCTCTTACATCGAACCATCGACTTCCTTCTTTTGTAAAAAGTTCACCATTTTCATCATATCCAATACGAACTAAGTCATTACCAATAAGACTTAATCCTAATTCTTGACATAATCTAAAGGACAATGTTGTTTTACCAGACCCTTTTTCTCCTAAAATCAAATATGATCTATCTTTTTCTTTTGAATAAACGGCTGCCGCATGTATCAATAAACTATTTGTGTAGGAAGCCTGTAAGCATTCAGACATATATTCAGATAAAAAATATAGCGCTCGTCCCTCAACAAATAGTTCCAATGGGCCTTTTACTGATAGGCAGCGATTATCAGAATCGAAAGTAACACTAGTAATTTCATCTTGAATGTAATTTATTAATCCCGATATTTTAATTGCTTCTACTTGGTTATGTGTATTCAATCCCAATTCTTTTTGAATCGATAAAATGTTATTAAATATAGTATCCCGTTCAGATGAAATTTGAATCTCAACACATCCATTAATAATTTTCTTACCTATATGTCCGCTTCTTTTCTTTGTATTTATTAACGTTGAATCAATATATATCTTTTCCATACTTCACCTCATCTATGACATTAGTTCGAGGAATAAATGGCTGTTCGTTTATAATAGATATAGTAGTCTCCACACCAGTATTAAGTGCATCTTTAATAATATTCTGTATAATTATCTCATCCACTTTTTTTGCTGTGGATACTAATATTTTTGAAGGTGAGTATAATTTATCCCCAATATTTGCCCGAAGTATAACTTGACATGGTACCCCAGTTGCTTCATAAATTCTTTTTGAAATGACATCAGCATGATATCCAAGAACCTTACCAACAAAGTATGTAGCATTCTTACCATGCGGGGCTTCCATTGTGTTAGGACGGAAACTTGAAATGATACCGTGAGTCTTATTCCCTCTACCAACTGCACCCTCTTCACCAAAGTCTGTACATGAACCAGCTGTAACTAGATATGGTGGACGGGAATTTAAAATCAATTGAATATCATCATTCGGATATAGAGATTTTATGTACCTTTTCAGGTTATCTTTTAACTTATTTTCACGCAAAAAATACTGATCTGCATTTGCTGTCATAGTTGTTATTTGTGGTACTGCGACTGTAGCTACGATAGTATCACCATCTCTAACTACCATTACTTTAATATCGCCACCAAATTCTGTAAATCTTGGATAAGGTAAATCAGCAGTATTATTTTTGTAGAAATATCCTTCTATATCAAGTGCTAGCTTTTCTGACTTTGTAAGTGGCCAGTAACTAATCATTGTTGCTGTATCGTTTGCAGTTGGACCCTCATTATTGTATTCTGGTAAATCATTTTTGTCTCTAGGGTTGAACCAATAAGGGCGTGTACTATGAGAACTAGTTATAGAACGAAATTCAATTACTGACTTAGAATTTACATCTAAATGTGGTAAGACTCTTGACAAATATTTCTTAGCTGCTTTAATTTGTATATCCTCCAGCGGGATTGTTTCATCACCAAAACTTTTACTTCCTCGTCCCATGAAAATGACTTTTATTGGATCTGAAAAATTATCACCACCATATTTTTGTATACAGTGGCCTCCTACAATCATGACCTTATCGAAATTATGATGCGGAATATAACCAAATTTATCAAGGCAATATCTACAATATTCGATTTCAGCTGCCTCTGCTATCCCATCAGCCAAAGTATCAGGATGTCCTAATCCTTTTCTTTCTACTACCTCGAATTGTAATTTATCTGGTGTAATAAAATCATTATTAATAGTTATAGACATAATTATCCTCCTTTTTAATATGAATAATATTTGCATTGTTAAATAAAAGGATTGCTTGTTTAGATTGCTGTATAGCGTATTCTAGTTTACAACCCTCAGCAATATTATTATTAATAATACTGAATATATTTTCTCTTAACATATCATCATGAATTAACATCGATTCTTCTCCAAATTTTAATTCAGCATATAAGCGTTTATTTGAGGGATGAGGATCCATAATAACTCTATGATTAAAGTTTTCTCCTTCTATCACTAAGGATCTATCTATGAAACAATTATCAGAAACTTCATTTTCGGGGGATACTTTAAAATCACCCAGAAAACTATTTATAACTACTGTTGTATCATTTTTAGTGACATATTCAATATAGATTCCCTGATTATTTTTATCATCTGAATCAATATATAGTATATTTTTTACCAATGCCATGAGATTAACTGGTTTATCTAGTATATCTAGTATCGCTAATATATGTGGCAACTCAATACCATATGCACCGATATCATTATCTATAAATCTTCCGCTTTTATTATCTGCATTCCTATCTTTGGACATGGTAATTTTCACCCGTTTAATCTTTTCTTTAGAAAGTCTTTCTTGTAAACATTTTATTACTTTTGATCTGTAATATTGTTCATTAACAATAATTCTTTCATGTAGTGAATTATCATTATTAAGTAACTCATACAATATATGTTTTTCATAGGCATTATTAAATAAAGGTTTTTCAATAATAACACGATCAAATCTAACATCATCTGATATTATTCGTCTCAAAACCTCGATATGGGTATTAGATGGTGTACAAATATCCACAAAACTATACGATATATTTGATGGGGATTTTTCAATACGAAAACCATCTGCTTGAGCACTCTCTAGTCGTGTTTTAGTAACATCAGTTACAAAAACATTTATACCACATTGTTTCCAAATCTTTGCCTTAATTTTGCCAATCTTACCATAGCCCATAATTAATACACTGGGATTTAATTGATGCATTACCACTTACTCCTTTATACATAACTAATATAAATTGACGTCTATTGCAGTTAACCTTCTAAATAGTTACAAATTTACACCTCTTTCATTCTTTTGTAAAAAAATGTCTTTAAAAGCGGTATTTTGTTGACTATTATACAATAATTGTGTATGTTGTCAATATTATAAAAAAAATAAATATTCTAAAAATGAAAAGGAGGAGACAAATATGAAAGAAAAATATTCTGCATTAATTGGTAACCCAGTAGCTCATTCTGTTTCTGATATTATGTTTAGCGAATTAATTAATAGTGCTGAATTTGATTGTAATTATCGTCATGATAAAATCAAAGTATTATCTAACGAACTAAAAGATACATTAGAGTTGCTATTAAAAAAGAAATATGTAGGACTAAATGTTACTTTGCCCTATAAGCGATCTGTAATGGAACTTATAGATCAATTAGATTTAACAGCCGTTAATGTCGGGGCCGTAAATACAATTAAAATAAACAGCAATGGACTCGTCGGATATAATACAGATTGGATTGGTTTATACAAGCCTATACTAATAAATTCAAAAAAAGATAATCCGACAGTTTGTATTTTGGGAACTGGTGGTGCTAGTAGAGCTGCAATATATGCAGCAAAAAAAATTAGCAATAATGTGTATGTTCTATATAGGGATCATCCAAATATTAGTGATTCAACTCAAGATTTACTCAATAAACAGAAAGCACTACAAATAACTCTACTACCCTACTCTGATGTAAAAGGGATAGTTGATAAATCTGATATTATTATCAACACAACATCAACTGGTATGAAAGGTAATGTGGCAAAAGCCCCTTTTAATATTGACCTTTTAAAAAGTGTTAACATGCAGGAAAAACTCTTTATTGATGCGGTCTTCAATCCAGTAAAAACTATCTTATTACAATTTTTCTCCAATAATGGTGCAAAAGTAGTTGATGGCTTATGGATGATGATCTATCAGGGGATATTAGCATTATCTATTTGGTTTGATAAAGATATTGATATAAAACATTCAGAACTAATAAAAATCCACAAATTATTAACGGAGGCCATTCTATGAAAGCTAAATTAACTATCAATCTTGATGAGATTTCGAGCAACATAGATTCATCTTTTACTTTTTTAAAAGAAATGGATTTACATACATGTGAACTACGCATGATTAATAATAAAAACCTTTCCCTAATGAATAAAAATGAAATTGTAGATTTTGCTAATAAGTTAAAATCGTCAGGAATTACCCCTGTTTCTATAGCAAGTCCACTTTTTAAATGGACTACTAATAACTCCATCGAGACTATCATACATGATAGTTTCGGCATAGACCCTAATTTATCTCTTTCTGAAAAGGAGAAACTAATGGATAATATTCTAAAATATGCTGACATATTATCTATTGATAAAATTAGAATCTTCTCCTACCTAGGTAAAGTCGAGAATCCGGTTAGCAATTTTGTCAGAGATAAATTGTTCGAAAAAATAATAAACGATAATCATACATTTTTATTGGAAAATGAACCAGTTTGTACGATTTATATGAAAAAGCACTTAGAAGATTTTGTTAAATTTATTGATAGTAATAATATTACTAATATTAAAATCTGGTTGGATATTGCGAATTTAATCCAAGTTGGTGAAGATATAGATGAATCGTTCCTAGAAAAGATTGCACCACATATTGAGTACCTGCATATTAAGGACTTTATATATGTAGGTACTTCTATAAAATACGTACCTGTTGGAACGGGGGTAATTAATTATGCGAAAATTCTATCTCTACTAAATAAACACATTCCAGATAGTCAAGATATCACTATAAGTATTGAAACCCACGCTAAAAATGAAGAAGAGAAATACAGTTATTCAAAACAATCTGTTATTAAGTTACGGGAAAAATTAGAGGAGGTAAAAATATGAAGATCAATGTTGAAGCAGTTCCAGGTATACCAAAAATTAATATAGGTGACAATATTGGCGATTTTATCGCTTTGTCAGTCATAAAATCGAGCTTTGAAATAAAAGATGGTGATATACTATGCGTAGCTTCAAAAGCAGTTTCAACTGCAGAAGGACGCGACATCAATCTTAGTAACATAAAACCAAGTGATTTAGCTAATCAAATACATGAAAAAATCCCAAGAAAAAATCCTAGAGTAATTCAAAAAATAATAGATGAAACAGGTGATCCTTCAGGTGGTAAGTTAGAAATAGACAATAATTATATTGGAGCTTGGTTACCAAATGGAATGCGTTTAACAAGTGCTGGAATAGATAAAATTGATTTTGAGCATGTAATGCTTTTACCAGAGAATCCCGACCTAAGTGCAAAGAAAATTAGTGAAACATTACAAAAAAGACTAAACGTTAAAGTTGGAGTGATAATTACCGATAGTGATGGGCGGATTGAAAAGCTTGGAGCGACTCAAATTGCTATAGGCCTATATGGTGTCCCTGCTCTAAGAATCAGTGAGGTAGTCGACATAAATACTAATGAGATGAAGAAATCTACAGAAACCTTTTGTGACCTTCTTGCTGCTACTGCCGCTCTTATAATGGGACAACGAGGTACAAATAAACCAATAGTAAAAATTAGTGGTGTAGAATATGAATTTAATGAGAATAGCCAAATAATTGATTCATTAAGTAGAGTCCCAAAAGATTATTTTAATTCCCATAAAAAATAACTAAATTAGATTTAAAATAGCATATTAATATTTTATTAGTTCTGTTGCAAATATATGAAGAAGAACATGGATGATAGTAGATTCCTAACGGAATCTTATTTTATGCTATAAGTTCAAATACTCGGTGGACAAACTGATTCTACAAATCAATTTGTCCCTTTTTATCATATGCATGGCTTCTACACCACTCAATACAGAAGTTGCTGTTTTATATAACTTAAATCCCAACATAGCACACACGCTTCTTGATAAAACGATGATTTTGTTCCACTATATTATTAAGGTATCTAACTTGCCTTTGGGTATATGGCTCTCTCTCCTTCAATCTAGCTATCAATCACATATGGACACAGATGGACTAAAGGATGTATGCTTGGTATCATTTACATTTAATACTACAATTTTATCAATAAGATTAATTGCTTTATGCAATGAAATGTTTTTTCCATAACATTTATAACCTAGTTCTAGAGTTAAAAGTGTAGCTTCACTTAACAGATATTGTTTTTGAATCTCCTCAATTTCTTTCCCTGCTTCACGAAGATTTATATACTGTTCTATAGACATATTTTTATTCTTCTCTCACTACACTTATATATCTAAATTGCTATTGTCATCTTTTATTTCGTTTTCTCTTTCTTCAGCTTCTAACATAAATTTAGCGTAAATCATTATCTTTTCTAGTTCATCTTTCGTCGCGTTATAATCTGTGATATAGCGTTCTTTTCTTCCTGGACTCATATATTTATTATTTTTCATTTCGTTTATTGTTTCTATATTCAAGATTTTTCTTTTTTCTTTCAACTCATGAAAGAGTTTTAAATTAATGGCTAGACCTATACTCCAAAGAATCAAACCAATAATGAAAGAAAGTAATAGATGTACTGAAAGAGAATTATCACTGATCATGAAATAAAGAAAATAGATAATTGAGATTGTCCACAAAAATGGATTGTAGTACTCTTGTATTTTTTTATATTTTTTTATTTTTATTTCGTGTTGCTTTTTTCTCATTTCAAGAGTCTCTAACATGTAAAAGCTCCTTTTAATTAGTTAACAAAGTTTTTTTCAAGCGTTGAGTATAAACGTTACATTTTTACTCTGTTTCTATAATAATAATTGTGATTTTCCTGCTCAGAATTACCTTCTTAGTTTATTGTAGATGTTGTATTCTGTCCTTTCATCTGTCTATATTTAATAAATTGATTACTTTTAAAACAATAATTTCAAATAGAATTAAGTTCTTCAATCTTTTCCGGCATCACTACTGCTTGTAATAGATGAAAACAAAGCAACATCCATCGCCTTCTTATTACTACTAGAATACCCTCTATATGTTGGTTTACCAAAAAACATCCGTCCCATTAATATCAAAGTGATTAGTAATGTAGATACACAACCCACTATCCATAAATAAGACCAAAATAAATTAATCAAATCATTAAAATTATTCATTTAAATCCCCCTAAATTAGTTATTTTATGTTCATAGTCTAATTGCATTAAAAATAGCTATCAGCAAAAAAAATCCTAATAAGCATAAAATTATTATATTCAATGAGGTCCCTGTGTACTGTCCAATTGTTGCAGTCAAGTTTTTATAAGTAGGTTCAAATTTATCTTTAAACATAAGTAAAATTCCCGAACTAATTAAACATATAATTGCACCAGTTAATCTTATTATGTCTGGGGCATACAACTGTTTATTTTTTAACCAAAGAACAATAATCGATGCCATGGTAACTATAGAAAAGATAAAGATTGATGTGATAAGAGTTAAAAGTCCCATCGTGGTAACACCCCCTTTGTTTAATCGAAGTCATATCCGGCAACTAAAACCTTATATTTTAATTATATAATGAATATGGAGATTAAACAACAATAAACTTCATGAAGTTTATTGTTGTTTAATTAAATTGATAGAAACTCAATAGTAATGCTATTATATAACTATGAAAAAGTTAAAGGATGTTTAATATGACTAAAAAGAAACACTATAAAGTAGTGAATAGAAAACAATTATCTACAACATTAGCCAATGATTTAAATGAAAAATTAGAAAAGCTTAAAGAGGATACTGATATACCTAAAACAAGATTATTAGACCAGGCGGTATCATTGCTATTACTCTTTCAGTCTAATTCTACTAATGCTTTCATTAGCGAAATGAATGAATTAAAAGAACAAAAGGGATTTAATAGTAGTGAACTGACAGACTATATTTTAAATAATCTTAAGAAGGAATAGAGGTAATTAATTTTATTGGAGGTTTTATATTTGCACATAGCGACTATTAATAAAGCTATTATTTCTCATTTAGGGGTCCCGCCACATCGCTATCAAGCTAATATTTTAAAGTACCTCCAAAACAAAAAAAAACGCCATCCTTTCCTATGATTCTACAGAAAGAATAGCGTATTTTTTCATTTTAGGTGGGATTTTGTTTTATTACCTTAATAGCATTGGGTTGCAAACAAAATTCAAAAAAACAAATTTATTTTTTTGAGAAATTTGAGGGTTTTTGAACCAGAAAGATATATTTTTAATTATAAAAACTATGACAAAATGTATCCTGTTTTCCTTTTTGTTTACTTACTAAATTCAGCAAGTAAAATATTTTTATAAGGGCTAGGACTGTCAGCTCTACCCAAACTGTTCCAATTAACTACCAGCGTATGCTTACCTCCAAGTCTACCTCCAACAAGAGTAGTAAATCCTAGAGCGCCACCTGTGTGTCCCCATATCGAGACACCGTTTGGAAGCTTAGTTTCAAAGATTCCAAGACCATATCCATCCATTCCCTCTCTTCCTGTAGGAACTGTAGTAAGCATCTGCTTTAGTTGCTGTTCTTTCAGTAGTTTGCCACCGAGCAAGTAAGAGAAAAATTTATTTAAGTCGTCAGCAGTAGAGATCATTTCTCCATCCGAGCTACCTGGGTTAGAATAAGTAACGTCTTTTAGCTCACTTGCTCCGTCTGGTTGGACATATCCACGGGCATGCTTGGTGCCTGGAATAACGCTTGAATTGCCAGGTAGGAATGTATTCGACAAATCAAGCGGTTCAATAATCCGATCTTCAATCTCTTCCGCATAGCTGTTTCCAGTTACTTTTTCAATAAGGATACCCAGTAATACATATCCTGTGTTTGAATAAGACCAGCCCTTTCCTGGGGCAAAGTCTGGAGGAAGAGAAATCCCCATCTTTACAAATTCTTCAGCCGTATACGATTTTTTTGTATCCATAATATCAAAGTCTTTTGACTGTATGTAGTCAGCGATACCACTTGTATGATTCAATACCTGCCGGATAGTAATCTGTTTACCATCATATCCGTTTCCTTGAATGACACCAGGCAACCATTTTTCGATGGAGTCGTCTAGATTCAAGCGATTCTCTCCAGCTAATTGAAGTAGAACTGTTGCAACGAACGTCTTCGTCACGCTACCAATGCGAAAGCGAAAATCTGTTTTCATTGGTTTCTTGTTTCTCAAATCCGCTATCCCAGCGGCATAACCCCACGTTTTTCCACCCTCGGAAGTTTTAGCAAGTATCCCCGGGTATCCAAATTGTAATGTATCCCGCATTGCTTGTTTGACGGAATTACGATCTCGTTGAGTGCTTGTTTGTAACGAACTAGATACATTTTGAGTGGGCTCTGCTTTTACAATTGAGGTTGGTGTTGTGTATAACAGGGAACTTCCAGCCATTAAAAGGGCAAGACTTGCAAATGTAATTTGACTACGTGTTTTCATAAGACATTCCTTTCCTCTATTCATATTGTTTAGATGCTTGCCGTTTCATACTAACGACACAGCTATCATCTCTACCAATGACAAAGAGTCAACAATAAAGTGAACTTTAATCAGTGTAGGTCTTACTGCCCGTTAATGCGGGGTAAAATTAACTTGGTGCTCTTTCACTCTATAACAAACGGAAAATTCTAAATATCTATTTTCCTTACAATAGGATTACAAAGTTGTCACCCTATACCCATTAATTTAAGAAAAATAAAGGCACCAAAATCGAAAAAATAAGTTAAATTCCCATAGATAACTATCTTATAATTTATTACATAACTTATTGTTCTATATGGTAATATAAAGATATTATGTTTAGAGGGGGATTCAAATTGGTTAAAAACTTACCTTTACTAATAGTTGTTTTAATACTAGGTGTAAGTTCTTCTACATTAAGTACGAACGGATACTTTTCTCCAGTTATAGAATGGTCTTTAATGATTATAAGTATTATTTTAAACATTACTGCAGTTATAGGTTTATCACTACACGTCTTTGTATATCAACCTATGAAAAGATTTGAAAAAAATCTAAAAGAGACCTTCAAATAATATAATTATATTTGAGGTAACACGAAATCACCATTGAGCTAAAAAAATGTATCCATAAAACGAAAAAATACGCTATTCTTTCTCTAGAATCATAGGAAAGGATGGCGTTTTTTATGTCTGTTTCTGTGTCTGATGAATTACAACTATTTGCTCAAGAGATTCAAAGTTTTTTATCTCCAAATACCTTAAGGGACCTTGCTAGGGATGTTGGTTTTGTACAACGAACCAGTAAGTACCAAGCAAAAGATTTAGTAGCTAATCATAACATACAGATTGGATTCTTATAATATTATAGCGCTACCTAAAAAACTAGAGCTAAATCTCTCTTAGAGTAAGGAATTAGTCTCATTTTATGTCGAAATTTGCTTAGCGTGCCATTAGGAAAGTAAAAAATAATTTTATCAGCTTCTTTTATGTTTATCCTGCTAATATCAATAATCGCATCTTGATCTTGAATAGATATTTCGCCCCCCACTATTCTAGCTACAAAGGTAAAAACTACAGCATGTGCATGTAGGACGAGAGCCAAGTTATCTATTTAAATAATAAATTATCTTTCAAATATATAATACTTATTATCTTCTGGATAATTTACTACAACTACTGTTCTATCACCCTTTTTAAATTCTATTTCATGGCCATTTTGTCCAAGAGACTCCCATCCTTCGGCTTCGGTAATTGGGATAATACTAATATATGTATAGGCTTTTACTTTATCATCTTGAATGTTAATAGCAGACATTGGAATAGGAAAATCTTTAATCTTAGATTCTTTGGTAGCGGAAAATATAAAAATTATACTACACAATAAAATTAATAATAATAATAATTTTTTTTTTGAAAATTTCATGAAATAATGTTCACCCCATCTTTAATTTTTAGAATATTCTTATTTACAAAACATTACAAACTATAATACTATTATACAGCATTGAAAATAATCCCAAAATGAGAATGAAAATGAAAAAAAGTAAATTTTTATTAGGTTTAGGGATTACTTGTACACTTACAATCAGTAGTTTCGAAGTAAGTTATGCTCAAGAGGTGACTAAAAAATCCGAACAGCAAATTGTTGAAGAGAAAAAACAAGCATTTAATGATACCACATATGATTCATTTACACTTGGACAAGCTGAAGATATATTGTTTGATTATTTTAAACGTAATAATTTATCTTACGAAATGGGATCTAAAGAACTAAGGGATTATCTATTTGATCAATTAATGTATGGGAAAGATGAAAATTTAAAAACTGAAAAACATTATAGACTGATACTAGCTTATGCAGCGAACTATATAAGTGAAAATGAAGGAAAAGAATTATCAAACGAAAACCAACAATCATTGTTACATTCCTCAGGGACATTTAATATGGATCACCTTGCAAATAAGACATTAAAACAAATTAAAAATGAAAATGAAGCAATTCAAACCGAAAAAAATGTAAATCAGAAATCTAATGGTATTCAATATGCAGTGCCTCCTGAAGGTGGATTTAATGTTACTACAGCTGTTAGTTACGCTGCTAGACATGCCGGTTCTACTTCAAATGATACTTATGGATACTATGGAAATGGAGGAGATGGTGGTGATTGTACAAATTACGTTTCACAAATTATACAAGCTGGGGGAAAATCTATTAATAGGCCATCTACTATAAATATGTATACTCCTAATACTTCAGATAATATTTCACATTGGTATAATGGTGTTTTTGTAACAATTCCGACTGGATATATGCAAAGAAAAGTAACTACAAGTTGGATTAGGGTTGTAGATTTTTATAAATATTGGACAAAAAGATTAACATACTTTGATACTTTTAGTGAAAACTCAGTATGGAAAGGTTCAGCTGCAGGTGATGTAGTACAATATAAAGAAACTTCCTCAGGAACTATGTGGCATACTGTTTTTGTTATTAAAAAAACTCCAGACGGTCCAAGGATAGCTCAACATAGCCCTGGTAAATTTGACACACCAATTGTTCTCCCTGTAACTTCTTCTTACAGTGTATTAAAGTTTAGTCAATCTTAAAAAATAAAAAGAGTAGTCTTATAATTAGCTTATAAAACTATATAGGTATGGTACTAATTGCATCAAAAGTATAGGCACGTTATAATAGTCACCTAATTACATATAACGAGGTGTAGAAAATGAATAAGACTGAATTAACAAAAGCAGTAGCAGAAAAAGCAGAACTTACACAAAAGGATGCAGCTGCAGCAACACAAGCTGTTTTAGATACAATAACAAATGCGCTAGCAAATGGAGAAAAAGTACAGATTCTTGGTTTTGGTACATTTGAAGTACGTGAAAGATCTGCACGTACAGGACGTAACCCACAAACAGGTGAAGAAATGCAAATCGCCGCTTCAAAGGCACCTGCTTTTAAAGCTGGAAAAGAATTAAAAGAAGCAGTGAAATAATTATACATAATCAAAAGGGGTTGATATTCATATCAGCCCTTTTTTAATGGCCTTGTTGGGAAAATACTAGCATTTTGGAAAAAAGCCACACTAAGAAAAAAACTAGCCCCTACAAGAGAGGCTAGTTTACGTAAAATTCGAAAACTGAAGTAATTCTGCTTGTATTTCTTGAAAGGAATTGTGTTGTGGTTTGTTATATATTATTCTTCCCACCACTCATTTTCAATTGCATTTTCAATTTTCTCTAATAAGTGTTTGTAAAAGTTGTCCGATTCTGGATAGATACCTTTTTCATGAGCACTCCAGTTTACAACAGGACATTCATTGTTCATCATTTTTTCCGTATCTAAACAATAGGAATACTCATCGCAATGCTCAATAATAATATATCCTTTCGGAATGTTGAAGGACTTAAATCTGTCATGGTAATGCAAAATATCGTTGCAGTCGTTCACATATAGACCATTACCCCCGCCTCCATATTCCTTTAGAAACCATCGGTAACTGGCTGGAAGCTTTACGTTAAGTCTCTCTTCAACTTCTTGAATAGCTTCTTCTTTCTCTTTATAGAAATACTCCCTTTGATTATTGAATTCAAGCAATTCTCTAATTTTACTGCGATACAACTCCATTTATGTTCCCTTCCTTTTCTTCATCTCAACAACAACTCCCTCTGTTTGGAGAGTCAAACTTTGTTTTGTTTTTCTAACAGTTGAATAACCCTATCTAACTTTTGCTCAACTGGATCTTGCTTTTTGTGATTGCTAGTATGCCGAATTATACGTATAATCCCGCCAAATAGTGCACCGATGATTACTAAAATAATAGCAATTCCTATGTAATACATAGGGTTTTCTAAAGGCATTATTTAGAACCTCCTTTTCCCCTATTTTACCATTTGAAAGAATTGATATGTTGTTTGATTTTTGTTGTATATTCTATACATATCAGGTTAACATAACGTCTCATTATCAGAAGTGTGAAAAGCTAGTATTTTACTAGTTTTTTTAATCAGTAAAAAGTCATATGCTTTTTATCTTCTTTATAATATTGTAAACGATCTTGTAAAGTACCAGTATGAAACTCAAACTTGTGACCATCTGGATCTGTAAAATAAATAGACCGTTTATCTCGGTCATCTCTTTCTCGTCCAGGTAAAATATTAACCTGATTTTGAATTAATATTTCTTTTAAAGAATCAAACTCATTATTTGTTACAGTGAAAGCTATATGTGTGTAAGAGTACTGAATTTCGTTTCTTGGTATACTTTCTTCCACATTTAGAGCAATCCATAAACCATTTAAATCAAAATAAGCTAACTTTCTACCTTTTACTAATAATTTTGCTTGCAGTATATTTTGATAAAACTCAATAGCTTTCTCTAGATTTGCAACTGAAAAACAAATATGGTTAATACTTTGTATCATATTCCATTCTCCTTGTTAATTGATTAAGTTATATATTCCATTATAAGTAAAAAAATGCTTTTCTACCAGGAGTACAGATCTATCACCAGCAAGCTAAGGAAAGCAAATACTCCAAGACGAGAGGATTAACAACACAAGATAAAAATGTACATTTTTTTGTTTTAGGGCATTATAAAATTCTTAAGTTGATGGGCATGTATGGTGACCCCTCTTAAACTTTTCTAACAAAACCTTAGCTAGATAGGCAGCGAAAGCACCCACAAAATTCAATTTGTGGGTGCTTTCCTAGCTATAATTATATATAATTAATTTCTTAGTACCCTATAAATTTAAGCAAATAAATCAATAACCTCGATAAGAGTATTATTTTTTTCATAAATTAGCTTTTCTATTTCTTCATTTGGATGAACTAAATCTGGAATCATAACTGGAATCATCTTGGCATTTACAGCAGCATTTATTCCATTTAGAGAATCCTCTAAAACAATACAATTTGCTGGTTCATAATTAAACAATTTGCTCGCATGAATAAATATATCTGGATTAGGCTTTCCTTTTGAAACCATATCACCTGTAATAATTGCATCAAATCTATGTTGAATTTTTGCTTCACTCAAGTAAAATCCTGCCATTTTTTCACTTCTAGAAGTCGCAACTACTTTTTTTATATTATTTTCATCAAGAAAATCTAATAATTCTAACAGTCCTTTTTTTATTGGTGTCCCATGCTCTCTAATATAGTTAATTACATACTCTCTCTTTACTTCCTTCACAGATTTATAATCAAATTCATATTTAATTTCTTCATCGAATAGTTTTCTTGAATCAACTGAATTTAGACCAATTTTCTTAATTAATATACTCATTGGAATTGGTAATCCAAAATGTTCAAATGCATATTTCCACCCTTCTATCCCTAATCTTTCTGTATCAAACATTAGTCCATCCATATCAAAAATAACTAATTTTATCTGATCTATACTCAACTTATTGTTATTCATAAGTACCTCCCAATATATATTAATTTATCAGCTGTAGAATCTGTTAGTTCTATCTAAATTGTAATATTACTACCAATCTTCTATTTTAAGCTCTTTTTACCATATAATATAAAATTACTAGTGCTGTGAAATAATATTCTGAATTTCTAACAAATCACCTACAACGTATTCAGCATCAATATTTTCTTCTTCGTCAGTACTTATCAAAACTGACTTTACTCCAGCATTTTTTGCACACTCTATATCTATACTTCTATCACCTATATAATAGGTGGATTCTTTTTTTAATGAATATTTATCAATTAAATACCTAAGTGCTTCAGGACTCGGTTTTCTCTTAAAACCGTTATCACTGGTAATTATTTCATCAAAATAGTCAATCAATCCATTATTTTTTAGCACTTCTAAAGTAGTAATTCCCTTGTGAGTATATATAAAATTCATCATATCTTTTTCTAATACTACTTTAAGTATTTTTTCTGCGTTCAACAAAGGTTTTAATTCATACGTTCTCATATTACTTAGATTTGAATATTCATTTTTAATTTTTTTATAATCAATATTATTTTGCATTGAAATCATTATAAGAAATTCCTGAACTGATTTATTCTTAATATAATTCAAAATTGTAATTTTATCATACGGTATTTTATATTTACTAGTTACCTCGTAAATACTACAAACAATAACCTCATATGAATCAATTAATGTTCCATCTAAATCCCAAATTACAGCAGCCTTATTCATTTGATATCTCCATTTCTTTAGTTACTGCAGTAGTGATTCAACTTACTAATTATATTCTGTAGATCATCTTGACAATTTTTAAATTTATTTATTTTGTTTATTCTTAATTTCGCTCTGTTAGCAAATTTAACATCTTTTGTGCAAATAAATTTTTCATAAACCGATACAGCTTGACACATATATAAATAATTTAACTTATACATCATAAGCAAATCATATTTTGATAAAGAACATACATTCATATAGTTTTCCAAGAACCAACTTAAATCATTAACACAAATCCTGCCGTCATTACGTTCTTTTATAGAATTTAAGTAAAATCGCATTAATTCCCATATTGCGGGTATTTTAGAAACTTCCGTCATATCAATGATTCCGGTTATATTATTATTAGAAGTTATAATTTGTGTTACCGAATAATCTGAATGCCCATTAACGAATGTAAGTTTTGACATATCAATAATCTCACTGTTACTTATGACATCACGTCTGTTTTCCAAATCTTCTATAAAGAGCTTAGTATCCTCCGATACTTGCATTTTTTTTATTTGATTTATTATTCCCTCAATACGTTTAATATGATAGTTTTTATCATTTAATAGTTTTATAGATGGACGAAGATTTAAATCAAACTGTTTTAATTCATTATGAATTCTCCCAATATAATTACATCCTTGTTCTAACAACCAATTGGGAGCAGTGTTTTTTTTCCAAATATCACCTTCAATAAATTCTTGAACATGAAATGATTTTTTAAAATCTAATTTACTTATATATTCACCCTTTCTATTTTTAATAAATTTTGAAACTGGATATCCCTTTTCCCTTAAGTAATTACAAATTAATATTTCATGTAAGCTATTATTATTCGATTTGTTTAATTCAAAAATTTTTACAAAAAACTTACCTAATTTTGTCTTAAATATATAGTTAGTACCCCAACCTACTTTATTAATTTCCGTCTCAATAATATCTCCCAAATCATAGTTACTAATAAATTTTCTCTCTATATTTTTCAGTATATTCACCTCCAACAATCTTTTCCTATATATTAATTTGATGCAACCATGTAGCTTTCTGATTTAATACTATTATAGTTTGAGAATTGAGATGTTAAATAATTCATAATATATATTGAAGCAGTAAATTCAGATGTTCTATCAAGAGCAAGTGTTAAATTCGAAGCACTGTCCTCCCAAAAACCGAATTCTTTCTGTGTTTGAGCTAAGTATTCGTTTACTCGTTTATAATAATCTCCATATAACTCATCTTTTGTATTGATATACAATAAGACACTAGCAATACCAAATTTCCCTATATAATTATTGAATATTGCCTCTTTGCCGCTTTTAATTAAAATATCATAATATTCCTTTGCACATTCTATGTATATTTCATCTCCTGACGCCATGTAAGCCAAACACAAATTCACAATTGCTAAAGACACTGAATAGTATAAAGGTTTACTATTCTTTACATAATAATTATAAAATCGTTGATTCTCTTCTGAGTAATTAGTAATTAATTCATTATTTTCATCTTGAATTAAATAAAAATGATCTCCTATAAACTCATTCTTTTTAAATAAGTTTACTATAAAATCTGCTGTGCTCTTTCCTACCTGATAATCTTTCATTAAGAAAGCACATATTCCTCCAAAGGCTGTAGCTCTTAACTCGTAAACTTCTGCATTTTTTATCGATGTAAAGCCGCCAGTTTTTTCTGAATAACTTTCCTTAATTATTTCATATATCTCCTTTTTATTAGGGTCTTTCGCAAAATATTGGTATAAAAATAACCAGTAGTTATAATAATTATCACATTTTCTTCCAACAGTATGTTTATCAGAATAATGATAAAGATCCACAGTATTCTTCATTTTTGATAAAATTCTTTGAGCATCTATACTTTCTCCACCCAAGTATAAAGCTATAGGTGCCTTATAATATGCTTCAATCGGTAAATCAATAAACTCCTGATTATTGATATGATTTTTAATCCACTTTAAAGATTTTTCTGTTAATTTCATTATTTTCGCCTACCCATTCCAATTATTTTATATAAACTAATTTAATTACCTGGCATGATTTAATCATTATTTCCGTTTATAATAATAAATAGATTTCTTAGACTTCAAGATCATGCCAAGGTAATTAAATATACTTATTTAGTTAGTTATTTACTTACTTTAATAACATTTGAACTTCTTTAATTTTCTGTAATTTATTTAAATCGTAATTTTTAGGTAACCTACAAATAAAACACATTTTGTTTTTGTACGAAAACGCAGTGATAAAATACCTTTTATGTTTTTTAAACTTTGAAGAAATTATGGTGCGGATATTATCATATTCGCTTTCAGAATACTCTCCCGTATAATTAAAGCCAAAATCCAAACTATCATATACCTTTTTAATATCCCTTCCAAGTTCCTTGTCTTCATATTCACCATACGCAATATTGTCAATAAAGACTTTATCTTCAATGTAGTTTTTCTTGTAACTATTTTCGACTTTGTTATAGCTTGTATTAATATCTTGATCATCTGCATCTACTTTTACTGGGATACTAATATGGAAATCCCCAATTACATCACCGAAATCTTTTCCGCCAATATTTCTAGCATTTCTAGTCATTCTTAAAACAAATTGATTACGGTCAAATATTATTTTGCACATTTGTAATGCAATCCAAAACGATAAACATTCCATTTTTTCTGATACTATAATTCCATAATCATGATTGTCTTGTATACTATATTCAAAGAAATAATCAACCAGGTATTCTGAGTTATCATTTATATCTATTTTTCTCTTCAGGATAAAATCACATATTTCTTTAAATTCCAATCCCTCTTTATATTGAATAATCTTTTCCTTATTTGTATTTTTCATTTGTTCATCTACATATTCTAAATAATCTATCGGTTTCACGTTGGAATTCTTTGTTTTGTTATTGAATAAATATGAATTTAAATGTGAATATATCTGCCGTTTTAAAATAAACATACTTGCACCATCAAAAATCATGTGATTAAACATCATTAATAATTCATATTTTTTTTCACTCACTTTGATTAATATAAAACTATATAAGACCTTATCAATTATATCTGTGCCAAAATTCATACTTTCCATATTTCTTTGTATATATTTTTTTACTAGATTAATTGATGCATCGTCATAACGACTCAAATCCATAACATTTATTTCTAGATCGTGAATTCTATCACTTTCAAAATTATAATATCGCCCCTCAGCATAACCTATCTTGCTACGTAACATAGAATTTTGGTTTATCGTATTTATTAAGGCATATTCTATAGCTGATGAACTTATGATTTTATTAAAAGGGATAGTACATACAATATTTGAAAATCTTTTTTTCATTAAAAATTTATTCTGGGAACTACTACATGGAAACTGATTTATTACCTTATTAAGTGCTATTTTCTTATTAATTTCTCTATACTGTTCTCTTAAAACATCATTAATTTTATCCTCTATCTCACTATTCATAGAAATAGAATCAAATATATCTAAAATTCCTCGTTCATTATAATTTTTAAAATCATTTAATGGTACTATATAATCTGGTATGAGAGCTTCTGAGTAATTGTCTAAAATAATCTTCTTGATCTCATCATGATTACTATTTGTAAATAAAACAATCACACTTCTAAAGTTGTAATCATGTATTCGCAACTTGACATTTATTTTAAGTTTTTCTTGAAGCGATTCTTCAATTTCCTTTAACAAATCTTCTTTATCTTTCTCTGCTGCTATCAAAGTAGCTAAATATGATATGGTTGGATTCCTTAAAAAGTCATCTAAGAATATTTCTTTACCAAATTCTCTATTGAGTAAATGTAGCATGATTACTATTGATAAAGAATCACCCCCCAAATCAAAAAAGTTTTCCGAAACTCCTATTTTCTCAATTTCTAATGCCTTACCCCAAATTTCTGCTATTGTTTTCTCTATTTCATTTCTAGGTGCTTGATAATTAGCATTCAAATTATTTGTGTCAGGTTCTGGAAGTAATCTGTTATTAATTTTTCCGTTCGGAGTTAAAGGCATACTCTTAAGTAACACAAAATGTGCTGGAATCATATACTCTGGTAACTTTTTTTTCAAATATTCTTTAATGTCCAGCTCTTCTACAGTTTTATCACTTACAATATATGCACATAAATACTTTCTTTTATTTTCTTTTACTAAAACCACAGCTTCTTTTATGTTATTGTTTTCTAATAACTTATTTTCTATTTCACCAAGTTCAATGCGGTAACCTCTTATTTTTACTTGATTATCTTTTCTTCCCAAGTACTCAATATTACCATCGGGTAACCATCTTGCTAAGTCACCTGTTTTATACATCTTTGTTCCAGCCTCAAATGGATTGTCAATAAACTTTTGGCATGTCAATTCATTTTTATTAAGATATCCCCTGGCTAAACCATCTCCACTTATACATAATTCACCCGCTATACCAATCGGTAATATATTATTCAACTTATCTAAGATATATATTTTATTATTATCTACCGCTTTTCCTATTGGAACGCTCTTGTTTATGGTTCCTTCATACTTCCACATGGTAGTACAGATGCTATTCTCCGTTGGCCCATATGCATTTACATAATTGAGTTTTTTTCCAACTCTGCTAGCCAAAGATCTATTAGACTCACTACCTCCAGTTATAATTACTTCTAGCTCTGTATCTTCAATTTCTATTTCGTTAGCAACAAATGGCGGTAATAAAGTTATGTTGATTTCGTTTCGTTTTATATAAGTGTTTAGTTTACAAATATCCATTGCAAGATTCTTGGATATGACATGCACTTCAGCCCCAAGTAAAATACCCATGTATATTTCCCAAGCCGATGCATCAAATGCAATGCTAGCAAATTGTAATATTTTTTTATTACTATTTAAATTGAATTTTTTCTTTGATGAATTAATTAAGTTTATAACGCCTTTGTGTTCAACCATAACCCCTTTTGGTTCTCCAGTTGTACCAGATGTATAAATTACATAGGCCAAATTTCTTGAGGTGTGTAATTTATCTAAATCTTCTGTTTCTCGTCCGTATAATTCTTCATCCAATAAGTCAATAATCTTGTATTTAAAATCAATCTTATTATTTAACTTAATGTTTGTTAGTAATACTTCACTTCGACTATCTTTAAGAATATATTCTATTCTATCTTTCGGATAACTAGGGTCTATAGGTAAATATGCACCCCCAGCTTTTAACACGCCTAAGATCCCTACTACCATCTCTATAGACTTCTCTACTAATAAACTAACAATAGACTCAGGTCTAACTCCTTGTTCTCTTAAATTCCTTGCCAAACTGTTAGCCTTCTTATTTAATTCCATATACGTCAAAGTGTTATCCTCAAATACAACTGCTATTTTAGTTGGATTTTTTTTAACCTGTGCTTCAAATAATTCACAAATTGTGTTGATTTTCGGATATGTATAGTCTGTTTTATTAAAATCAAATAATATTTGATTTATTTCTTCTTCTGTCATTACGTTTATATCAGATATATAATTTTTTTTGTTTTTGGTTATACTTTTTAAGATTTGAACCAAGTGACAACTAAAACGTTCAATTGTTTGATGAGTAAATAAGTTTGAATTATAATTAATAACAATGCTTAAACCGTTATTATTGTTACTAACAGCATTAAATATTAAATCACACTTTGGGATGTTATCTTTACAAACAACCTTTTCTAATGCCAAATCATCTACATTGATATTTTCTTCATTAGATCTATCAATACTGTTAAATGCTACATCAAATAACGGATGTCTGCTCATATCTCGTTTCATTTTTAGCTTGTCTATTAACTGCTCAAACTGATAATTCTGGTTCCTATATGCTTTTAATAGGTTAGCTTTTACTGCTTCTAAAAATTCTAAGTATGTTAGACTACCCTCTGGTTGATTTCTTATAGCAAGAATATTTTCACTCAAATCTATCCCTACTTGAATTCCTATAGAAGCTCTATCAAAAATTGGAACACCAATTATAATGTCTTCTTGACCAGTATATTTTGAAAGTAGTATGTAAAACGCCGAAATTAAAAGTGTATCCATTGTAGTTCCGGTATCTATCGCAAGCTTTTTTAAATCTAATACTATATTTTCAGCAATCTTTAAATTCACCAATTTCTCTTCATAACTTTGTATACTTGGCCGTACATAATCTGTAGGCATGTTCAATACTGGAATCTCATCTTTATATACATCTAACCAGTATTGTTCTTCGTTGATTATCTCATTTGACCTGAGGTAATCATCATTCCTGTTCTTATTTTTTTCAAAATCCCTATTATTTTTACAGTAAAATTCCATGTTATTCTCTCCTAACTTCAAACAATAAAACTTTTACATACCCAAAATTTGTTCATAATGGTTACATTTCAAAGAATTTAAGTGTTTATTTAATGACCTTTTCTTCCTCAAAGGATTACTTTCATAAGGAAATCTTTACATAAATATGCCCCTTTCATTTCTCGAGACACAAAGTCATGAAATATTTAACATAATGACATTTTTCATACCCAATCAAAATAACTTGTCTCTAAAATACATATACGCGAGCATATTACGCAAGTCGAATGATATCGATTTCATCATACTTATTATGAGCAACATATCTACACCCTCATATGTTAAGGGATAAAAACCTGTACCCTTCTTTAGTGCGATAAACATCTTTTATATTAAATTACCGCAAAATATGATGTTATCAATTCCAATGTAACCATTATGAACAGTACATCTAAAACCCATTCAATACTATTGGATTAAAACATCAAACTTTTCATATCTTTTTTTACATCATCGCATTTCTAATCATTTAACCTTTAATAAAATAATTGTATTTTTAATTATTCTGATATTTTAGGCCTATTTTTTCTTAAACATTTAACGAATTATATATTTTATGTATTATTTCATAGCTGTCATGATTCATAACATGTTGAGTTTACCTTTTTTCAAGAAACTAAACTTAATATTATTTATTTTCTTAAAAAGCCAACCTATTTCCATACGATAGTACATATGGAACAAAATGTAAACACTGTATTAGAAAATATACAATTGTACGATAATTTTGTCAAATAAAATTTTTATTCTCAAAAAACATTGCACAATTGTATATTTTTGGTGTAATCTTATTTTTATCTTTAGTCCCTTCAGTGGATTTAGACATGTTATTACTTGTATTTATTCAATAAAGATAGACTCTTTGACTAAAGGGACTAAATAGATAACTTAATTTATATAAAGTTTTGAAATTAAGGAGGTATGATGATGGGTTATATCTAAATAAATTTTTGGAAAATATATATATTAAATCAATCTGTAAATTCATTTAGAGAAATTTCCGGATATATATCTTTATAGATTTACAGAACATTATTTCAAGAACGAACTAGTGTTATTCAAAACAAAGGAGTGAAAACCATGTGTATAATCATTATTAACCGTTTTTCAGAAAATACTATAAATTATGAAGAAGCTTTAAGTGGAATAGATGGAGAATACATCTTAATTACAAGAGAAAAGCACAAAAATGTATTTCGTGAATTATTTCCTAATAGGAAAATAATCAATCATTTTCATGAAGATGATAATATTCGTCTTTATATTCAAGAACTTCACAAGAAAAAACCTGTTACATCAATAGTTGCAACTCACGAGTTTGACTTGGAAGAAGTAGGTAAAATAAGAGATTTATTAAATATCCCTGGTCAGACAGAAGATAGTGCCCAAGGTTTTAGAAATAAAGTCTTAATGAAAAATATGGTAAAAGAAGCCGTAAGAACTCCAAAGTATTTAGAGATTAAAGAACAAATGGATTTAATTTCTTTTAAAGAAATTAATGGATTCCCTTTTATTATTAAGCCGGTAGATGGAGCTGGATCGGCAGGTTTTTCAGTTATTTCGAATGAATCTGAATTCAAGAAAATCCTTGAAGAATATACAGATTTCCCTTATATTGCAGAAGAATTTATTGAGGGAGATATGTACCACGTAGATGGTCTTTATATCAATAATCAATTAATTATATCCCAACCCTCTATCTACATAAATGGTTGTTTAGCATACCGTGAGGAAAAATATTTGGGATCAGTTATGTTATCTGAAACACATCCTTTATTTGAAAGATTAAATAAGAGCGTTCTTAAGGTATTACGTAACTTACCTACTCCAAATCATGTAATACCTTTCCATGCTGAATTTTTCTATACTTCTCAGGATGAAATCGTTTTCTGTGAAATCGCCTCCCGTGTAGGTGGAGGGAAAATAAATAATACTTTTTTGCAGAAGACAGGTGTAAATTTACTTTCGGAATGTGTTCGTGCACAGTGTGATAAAGATTACAATCACAAAAATCTAAAAATTCAAAATGATAGTGAGACATATGGATGGATGCTCATCCCTCCTAAAAAAGGAACATTACTGTCTATCAATACCGACTTCCCTTTTGATTGGATAATACATTGTATAGTTAGAGATGAAAAAATTGGAAAAACATTCTCCGGCGGTGACACAAGCGTTTCAGCAATTATGTCACTTATAATCAAAGGTAAAGACGAGCATCAAGTTCAAGAAAGATTCAATATTATTAACGAATGGCTTGAAAATAATATTATCTGGGATATTAAAACATTAACAATATAAAAGGACAAAAATATATGAATTTATTTAGATTACATCGGAACATACAACTTAGAATATTAATAATTTTTTTTAATAATCTAACATCAAATATGATTTTTCCTTTCATGAGTATATACTTTGCAAAACATATTGGCCTAAAGGCAACTAGCTTAGTTCTCACTGCATCTATTATATTAACATTACTAGGAAATCTGTATGGTGGAGGATATGCTGATAGACATGGTAGGAAATTTATAATGGTATTATCCGAAGGGGTGAAAGTACTAATCTTTTTTGGATTTTTACTTGGGACTTCCCCTTCCTATTATTGGCCGCTTCTAACGGTGTTATGTTTCTTGCTACGAAGCTTTTTTAATGGGTTATACAGTCCTGCTGCTGAAGCTATGTTACTAGATGTTACTACGACTGTAGAACGAAAGTATACGTATAATATAATCTATTGGATAAACAATTTGTCTTTGGCTATTGGTGCTGGAATTGGGACTTATTTTTTTGAAACAAACTTAATTTATTTATTTACAATTCTTGCTGCTGTGAGTTTAATGCTATTTTTAGTTACGTTATTTTGGATAAAAGAAACTTATTTTCCAGATAATTCAGGTTTACCAAATAAAAAAGATAAAGGTTATATTAAAAATTACATTGAGGTCTTTAAAGATCGCATTTTTATTATTTTTGTAGTGTCCAGTATGTTGTTATTCTCTCTTGAAGCTCATCTCACTAGGTACATAGCTATTAAGCTTAAAGATTACGATTTTAAGATTTTTGATATACAACTAACTGGAACTCAACTATATGGAAATTTAGTTTTAGAAAATACTATTTGTGTTGTATTCCTCTCAATTTTATTTTCTAAAAAGATAACTAAAATAAAACGCGAAAGAATCCCATTTGTTTCCGGATTGGTACTTTTTGTAATAGGTTATGGATTGATAGCAACTAATTTAAATCCGTTTATATTAATTATTATGATGTTTGTAGCAACCTTAGGCGAAATTTTATTTGCACCTATTTTTCAAACTTACTTAGGAGATCTAGCTAAAAAACCATTAAGAAGTTCTTACATGGCTATTAATAAATTTGCAAATCGTGGGAGCATTTTAATTTCTACAGGAATTATCTATCTTGTCAGTATTAGCTCAGCATGGGTCTCTTCGTTACTAATTTGGTTGACAGGAATTTTAGGAGCTGTACTATTATGTCTGTTACTTCCACATATTTATGCACGAAAAGAAATAGAATATAGTACCGATAAAGTAGGTTAATAAAATTCATACTGTTGGAGAAAGGTATCAATTAAAGGCTAATAATTGATTGCTCATATTAAAACGAAAGAGATATAATAAGGTTTCTATTCTTTAGTTTACAATACTATAGAATTCCTCATGTATACCTATTTTCTAAACAAAAAGGCAGGGATTTTCCCTGCTTTTTGTTTAGAAACAGTATTTAATATTATTGTTTTCAATTAATGTTAGAATTAACTGAAAATAATCACCCCCTAAAAATTCATATATTCTTCGTATAATTTATTTATATTGAAATCCTTGTTTGTTCAAATTACTTAATATCATTAAAAAACTCCGCTATTACCTAACTAAAAAACATCCTGAAAGCTAAATTTTTTTCTTAATGTTATGCTAATTCATAAGTGTAACGAAAAATTGATGTATTTAATCCCATTTTACCTAATTAAATTCTGTACAGTAAAGTTTGATTGAATTAATACTGGCTAACTTCAATTTCCTATCTATGTTCAAACGATAGAACATAATTGTTTGAAGTTATTGATTTTGTAATCAGAATTATCATTTTTTTCATTTTCATCAGTAAAATAGCAAGCACTTATTCCCGCGTTTTTCGCTGCTAATAGGTCCAAATCCCGATCTCCAATCATTATAGTTTCTGAATGAATCATGTCATATTTGTTAATTAAATAATTAATTGCATCAGGACTTGGTTTTCTCTCAAATCCTTGTTGAGATGTTATAAAATCAGAAAAATATCCATATAAACCATAAATTTCCAATAACTTAATAGAAGATTCTCCTCTATGAGTATACAAATAATTTTTTCTATTAGTTGAATGAATATGCTTGCAAATTTCTACAATTCCTTCAAATGGTTTTGATAGTTCAAGCTCCATTTCTTTTCTTTGCAATTGATATTTTGTTATAAAGTCTTTTTCTATTTGATACTTATTTTCATAGTATTTTAAAGCTGATGACATAGATACCCTCATTTGTTTTACAATTTCACTTAATGGCTCGTCTATTCCTTCTCTCTTCAGCAATTCTTTAAATATTTTTGCCATTACTGGATATGTATCAAAAAGAGTACCATCAAAATCCCAAATTATATGTTTGTACATTTCAAATCCTCCAATTTATTTATTATTAAAATCTTACAAAGATATTGTAACAAAACAAGTAATTTTTATATAGTCGAAAACATATATCTTACGAATATAGGCTGCAACAGCTTAGATATCTTTCCATTAATCGTTGCATGTAACTAATGTAAAGATATTTTTATTTTAAACAAGGCATACATAAAATATTAAGACTCAATACCTTTAGAATAAAATTGTCGCACTCCTAATAAATATTTTTCTCTAACCTTTCTATTCATTATTCTCTATAACACTACCCATAAAACCTCATTACTTTTATATAAGGTGGTTTTGAACTGCGTAAATATAAGGATAATGATTATACCTAAAATTACCAGAATTTTTATTAGAGAAATATAAGAGTTTATGCAAAATTGCATAATTTTTAGCGTTAATATTTATGTATAATAATAAGAAGCTTTCCAACATTTTTCTTTAAATTTAATACTTTAATCTTAACTATCTAATGTACCCAAGTACAATATTTTGAGGAATAAAAAAACCTAAGAAAATCGCCTTTCCTATAAGGGATTCTATTACTACTTCACTCCCATACATTAAAAGGAATTAAAGTTTTTGTGAAGAGGAAATATTAATTTTATTAAGATATCTACTTGTATTTTCCCCTTTAAATCATCATGGAAGCTTAATATCTTATAAATAACTAAGTGCTATTTTAGATGTTATAAATACTAAATCATTTTCCTCTTGGTCTCTTATCATTAACTTTATAAACAAAAAATAACCATATTTAATTATGTATTTTTTATATAATTAAATGTGGTTATTTGTGTTATAAATTCTAATCCGATGTATTTGGGGGAGCACCACATCACCATCAAGCTAAGGGTGCCAAGAGGGTATATGTGAATGTGTTTTTTGAAGTTTCTACGACTACACTAAAGATGTTCATAGCAAATAAACCTATTAAATAGGTGTTTTTAAAAATATTATGCAACTTGGAAACTTTGTGACAACGTACAATCATACACAACGCCTAAGATATCAAAGACTGTTTTCTTTTCGTAACGGTGAGATTTTCGTCCGTTTTTTTCTAACAGGTAAAACAAACGCAATAAAACTTTTAATAATTCATGGATGCCCTTCTGTAGTCCCTCATAAAACAATAGATAATAGTTCTTTGTCATATAGATGGATTTGTATTCACTTAACTCTTTCTTTTTCTTGTCCAAGAGTAGCTGACGCATTTTGAACATCGTCGATGAACATAGTAAAATACTAATGAGTTGCCCATATAAATGGCATTCTAAGCGTTCTTTCTTGATTTCTTTGCACCTGTCAATTTGAAAAAAAGATTTCCATGTTTTGAACAAAATTTCAATTTGCCAGCGTAATGAATACAAGTCATGGATATGTTCCGTTGGAACATTTTCTGTAGAAAGATTCGTAATATACACGTTGATCCCACTCAACCGTTTACTTCGTTCTTTATAGGTAATACCTTTCTTCTTTTCTTTTTTGGCTTGTTCCTTCAACCTTTTCTCTGTTTGGTCTTTTGTTAATCGATGAATAATAACACGAGCTGGTAATTTTTGATACTGTCCAATGTATGCCTCTGAAATCTCCATTGTTTGACCTGGGGACAATTGATTCATGAGTTCTTCCATATCTAACTGAATATAGAGTGACCCTTTCTTCAGGGTCCCATTTCGAAAATATTCTGGATTATCATTCTTACGATAGATTCGAGAATTTAATTTCAAACGTGAGATATAGTAAGCTCCTTTATCGTGGATATTCTGTAAGTCATGTAAGTCAAAATAGCCTAAATCTCTTATATACAAGTCTTTTGGTCGAATGGTTTGTAGGCTTGTTGAACCAAAGATTTTATCATTTTCTCTTCCTTCTCCTACATAAACGTGCAGGAACTTCCCACTCAATAAGTCATACTCTAATTGAATTTTGACTCCTGCCGTATGGCTACTTCCACCCGAACCTTGATAATGTGAAGAAAACTTATCTGGAAGCTGAAATGTTGTAGAATCTAGAATCCGAATGTGCTTAAAGGTCGTGGTGTATTGATGAATTATTTCTTGTGTTGAATGAATTCTTTGAGTTAGAAGGTTAGCTAGAACTTGTTCCAGAAACTGTACTGCGGAAGCATTAAATCGTTGATTAAGCCCTTCAGGGCTGATAAGAACACCTGTAGATACTTCAAGACAGCTACATAATTGTGTGAGTGATGTACTTGCAACCTGTTGGCTAAGCCATACACATAAAGCAACTAATTCCTTTGCTTGATATTTACTCTTTCGATGAACGAATCCTTTTTCTTTAGCTAAGTGTTCTAGAACATGGGGAGACATATGTCGTTGTAATTCTTCAGCAATCGGTTGAAGTTCGTCAAGAATCGAAAGATCCATAAAAAACGCCATCCTTTCCTATAATTCTACAGAAAGGATAACGTCTTTTTTGTTTTATGGATAGTGCAAAACCTTAGCTTGATAGCGATGTGGTGCTACCCCAATAAATAGTTTAATCTTACTTATATAGTATAATAGCTCTAACTATATCATAAAAATATTCTTTCCATGTAGAGTATTTCTCCATTTCTAAACCTCTTCCTGGGGCGGTTTTAAAGCTAACATTGCGCCAAAATACTGTGAAGCAGTAGTAAACGTAATAAACGCACAAAGCTCGCTAATTTCTACGTCAGAAAGATACTCTTTTAAAACATTAAACGTAGCGTCTGATATATCCCCTTGTTGCTTTAAAAACACCTC
>WPCI01114492.1_pt1 | contig 34503 bp, 33 predicted proteins | sample 5399871 | NCBI WGS metagenome assembly WPCI01 (sample SAMN12869469, study PRJNA574797) | sludge metagenome | isolation source: wastewater treatment of pH7 | place: China:Beijing | collected 2019-05-20 | reverse complement strand
TGGGTCGGCATCCGTCCCGGCACCGACGGCCTGTTCGTCATGGCGCTCATCCACGAGCTGCTGCATGCCGACAAGGTCGATATCGACTATCTGGTGCGCTACACCAACCTGCCCTGGCTGGTGATCCAGGACCCGGGCAAGGCCGACCACGGCCTGTTTGCGCGCGACAAGGACGGCAATCCGCTTGCATTCGACAACAAGGCGAAAAAGCTCGTCAACGCCCGCCTGCCGGAGGTGGTGCCGGCCATCGTCGGCGAAGTCAGGCTGAAGGATGGGCGCAAGGCCGTGCCGGCGTTCCAGATCCTCGCCGAACGCTACATGGACCCGCAGTACAGCCCCGATGCCGTGGCCGCCACCTGCGGAGTGAAGGCCGCCGACATCCGCCGCATCGCCGCCGAACTGGCGGAAGTCGCGTTCGAGCAGACCATCGAGCTCGACATCGAATGGACCGACTGGGCCGGCCGCAAGCACGACAAGGTGATCGGCCGGCCGGTCGCCATGCACGCCATGCGCGGCATCTCCGCCCATACCAACGGCTTCCACACCTGCCGCGCCATCCACACGCTGCAGGTCCTGCTCGGTTCGGTGGAGGTTCCCGGCGGTTTCCGCTTCAAGCCGCCATTCCCGAAGCCGATCCCGCCCGGCCAGAAGCCGGCCGGCAAGACCTATGCGCCGAACACGCCGCTGGGCGGCTTGCCGCTCGGCTTCACCACCGGTCCCGAGGACCTGCTTCTGGAAGCCGACGGGACGCCGGTGCGCATCGACAAGGCCTATTCGTGGGAGGCGCCGATCGCCAGCCACGGCCTGATGCACATGGTCATCACCAATGCGTGGAAGGGCGACCCCTACCCGATCGACACGCTGGTCATGTACATGGCCAACATGAGCTGGAATTCCACCATGAACACCAAGGGTGTCATGGAGATGCTCACCGACAAGGATCCGGCGACCGGCGAGTACAAGATCCCGCGGATCATCTATTCGGATGCCTACTTCTCCGAAATGGTCGCGTACGCCGACCTGATCCTGCCCGACACCACCTACCTTGAGCGCTGGGACTGCATCTCGCTGCTCGACCGGCCGATCTGCGAAGCCGACGGTCCGGCCGACGCCATCCGCCAGCCCGTGGTCGAACCGGATCGCGACGTGCGCGGGTTCCAGTCTGTGCTGCTCGATCTCGGCGCGCGGCTGAAGCTGCCCGGCATGACCAACAGCGACGGCACGCCCAAATATCCCGGTGGCTATGCCGACTATATCGTCAACCACGAGCGCACGCCCGGCATCGGACCGCTCGCCGGGTTCCGCGGCAAGGACGGCGAGAAGTTCGGCCGCGGCGAACCGAACCCGAACCAGCTTGATGAATACATCAAGAACGGCGCTTTCTGGCATCATCACCTGGAGCCGAGCCAGAAATACTACAAGTTCGCCAACAAGGACTATCTCGACTTCGCCGTGCACATGGGCTTCATCGGCCATGCCGACCAGATCGTGATGCAGATCTATTCGGAACCGATGCAGAAGTTCAGGCTGGCGGCGGAAGGCCACGGGCCGAACCAGCCGCCGGAGCACATGCGCGAACGGCTGAAGGCAGCATTCGACCCGCTGCCGATCTGGTACATGCCGTATGAGGAAGAGCTGGTCGACACATCGACCTATCCGATGCACGCGCTGACGCAGCGCCCGATGATCATGTATCATTCCTGGGGATCGCAGAATGCATGGCTGCGCCAGATCCTCGGTCGCAACAAGCTCTACATCTCCACGGTCAAGGCGCGTGAACTCGGCATCGATGACGGTGACTGGGTGCGGGTGACCTCGCACAACGGTTCCATCAAGGTGCAGGTCAAGACCATGGAAGGTGTCAACCCGGACACGGTGTGGACCTGGAATGCCATCGGCAAGCGGTCGGGGTCGTGGAACCTGGCGCCGGATGCGCCCGAGGCAAAGAAGGGCTTCCTGCTCAACCACCTGATCTCGGAGCTGCTGCCGCCGCGCGATGGCCGGCGCTACTCCAACTCCGATCCGATCACCGGCCAGGCCGCCTGGTTCGACCTGCGGGTCCGGGTGGAGAAGTGCGAGCCCGGCGAAGAGGTGAGCGAACCGCAGTTCCCGACCATCAACCTGCCGGTCGGTCTTGACCCGGCGCCGACCGTCAACCGCTTCAATGCCGGCGGCAAGACAAGGAAGGGTGTGCGCTGATGACCAGTCTCCCGCAACAGCGCGGCGCCAAGCGCCTCGGCCTCGTCATCGATCTCGACACGTGCGTGGGCTGCCATGCCTGCGCCACCAACTGCAAGGAATGGAACACGTCGGGCCATTCCGCGCCGCTGACCGATCTCAATGCCTACCAGGCCGAACAGCGCGGCGTCTGGTTCAACCGGGTCTATACCTACGAGGCTGGCGGCCAGGGGCCGAACGCCCGCACGGTGCATTTCCCCAAGAACTGCCTGCATTGCGAGTTTCCGGCCTGCGTGACCGTGTGTCCGACCGGTGCATCCTACAAGCGGGCCGAAGACGGCATCGTGCTCGTCAACGCCGACATCTGCATCGGCTGCAAGCTGTGCTCCTGGGCCTGCCCCTATGGCGCCCGCGAGTATGACGAGGATGCGGGCGTCATGAAGAAGTGCACGCTGTGCATCGACAAGATCTACAACGAGAACCTGCCGGAAGCCGACCGCGTTCCCGCCTGCGTGTCCACCTGCCCGGCCAAAGCACGGCATTTCGGCGACTTCAACGATCCGGAATCCCATGTGTCGCGGCTGACGCGAGAGCGCGGCGGCTACGACCTGATGCCCGAGACCGGCTACCAGCCGACGTCGAAGTACCTGCCCCCGAGGCCGGCGGCGAAGCCGATCTCGGCGGCGGAGGCCAAACTGCCCGTATCCGATGCCCCGCGCGACAAGGCCGGCAAGTTCCTGCGCTGGGTCGACGCGGTCCTGTCCCGCTGACGGAGGAAGAACCATGCATCCCGCCTTTTCCGTCATCTTCTTCACCACGGCGTCCGGCGCCGGCTACGGCCTCTTGGCGCTTCTTGCCATCTTCGCGCTTGGCGGCCTTCTGCCGGCCGACACCTGGCTCGGTTTCGTCGCCATGGCGGTTTCGCTCGGCCTGATCGGTGCCGGCCTGCTGTCCTCCATGCTGCACCTCGGCCATCCGGAGCGTTTCCTCAAGGCGCTGACGCAGTGGCGCTCGTCGTGGCTGGCGCGCGAAGGCGTCATTGCGATTGCGACCTTCGTGCCGGCCGGCCTGTTCGGCATCGGTTGGGTGTTCTTCAACACGCATGGCAGCCTGTTCGGCTGGATGGCGGCCCTGTCGGCGGTCATGGCGCTGGTCACGGTGGTGTCGACGTCGATGATCTACGCATCGCTGAAGCCGATCCGCCAGTGGCACAACTTGCTGGTGCCGCCGGCCTATGTCGTGCTCGGCGGCATGACGGGCGCACTGCTCCTGGTCGCCATTGCCCGCGTGTTCGGCGTCTATGCGCCGGCATTCGCCGGCGTCGCGCTGGCGCTGACGCTGCTGGCCTGGGCGACGAAGTACGCTTACTGGCGCACCATCGACGATACGCCGGCGCAGAACACGCTTGGCACGGCGACCGGGCTCGACCGCCTCGGCGCAGTGCGGCTGCTTGAGATGCCGCATACGGAAGAGAACTTCCTGATGCGCGAAATGGGCTACCAGGTGGCGCGCAAGCATGCCGCGAAGTTGCGCCAGCTCGTCCACCTGCTGCTGTTTGCCGTTCCGGCGGTCCTGACCGCGCTGGTCCTCATCGTGCCGATGTCCGGGATTGCCGGCGTGCTGGCAGCGCTTGTCGCGGCCGCCTCGGCCGCAGTCGGCGTGGCGACCGAGCGCTGGCTGTTCTTCGCAGAGGCCACCCACGCCTCGATGCTCTACTACGGGCGGACGATGTAAGTGGGCGGGGTGCGCTGGCTCCGCCTTTCGCTCGCGCTCAACCTGGTGCTTGCCGGCGCCGTGGCGGCTCTGGTCTACCTGTTCGTCCTGAGTGGACGCACCGGCCAGACCGAGGACGGGCGGATCGCCATTCTGCTTTCGCCGGAAGAGCGCGATTTCCTGCGCGCCGACATGCGCGGCCTGCTTGAGACCGTGCAGCAGGCCGGGGATGCGATCGGACGGAATGACATGACGGCCCTTGCCGCGGTGGCCCGGCAGGCAGGGCGCTCCGGCCATCAGGAGCCGCCATTCACGCTGCTCGCCAAACTGCCGATCGATTTCAAGCTGATCGGACCGACCATGCATGACGGCTTCGATCAACTTGCCGCAGACGCCGGCGCCGGCCTCGGGCCACAACAGGCGACGGCGGCACTTGCCGATATCCTGACGATCTGCGTCGGGTGCCATGCCGGCTATCGTTTCAGCCTCGAAGCCACGAAATGACCGCACACGCATGAAAACGAAACGGGCGGTGCTTGCGCACCGCCCGTCGAAGTCCGTTCAGGTCCGGTTGATCAGGCGCTGTGCTTGATCAGGAAGCGGTAGACGCCGCCGTCAACCGAATGCTCCATGAGCTGGTTGCCGGTGGTGCGGCAGAACGCTTCGAAGTCGGCCGCCGAACCCGGATCGGTGGCGAGCACTTCCAGCGTGCCGCCCGACTTCAGGTCCTTCAGCGCCTTCTTGGCGCGCAGGATGGGGAGCGGACAATTCAGTCCCTTTGCGTCAACGGTCACGTCGGCCATGCGTAATCCTCCACGATGCTGGCATGCGGTGTCGAGCCCGGCCACCGGCCGGGCCCGGGCGATCAGATGTAAAGGTTGATGTCGGACTTCAGCGCGTTTTCCATGTAGGTCGCCGCGCCGCCGATCTGGATGCCGTCGATCATGTCCTCGCGCTTGATCTCGAAGAGGTCCATGGTCATCTGGCAGCCGATCATCTTGACTTCGGATTCAATGGCGGCCTCGCGCAGGTCCTCGATGGAGGCCACGCCCTTCTTCTTGATGAGGTTCTTCATCATGACGGTGGCGGCGGCATCGACCCCGGGGATCACGTTGACGATGTTGGGCATCGGAATGTGCATGCCCATCATCGGCATCTGCATGCCCGGATTGCCGAGCGCGGACACCTGAAGGTTCAGATCCTTCTTCAGCAGCTGCAGGCCGTAGAAGGTGAAGAACAGGGTCACGTTGACACCCATCGCCGCGGCCGTGGTCGCCAGGATGAAGGGAGGGTAGGCCCAATCGAGCGTGCCCTTTGTGACGATGATCGACATGCTCTTGGAATTTTCAGCGGACATCCGTTCCTCCCTGATGCGCTGTGAGGCGACGATTTCACGTATGCGAATTTTTGAATACCAAAAGGCGCGGAATGTCAATCATCCCGCAAACCGATGCATTCGAACCAATTCGACACTACGGCGTTCCCCGGTGATGCGCCATTGGCGAAAGCGCCGCACTCCGTACACACCGCGTTCAACTTTCCACGATCCGGAGCGGCCGTGCCGGCGCTGACCGACACGGCAGACCGGTCAGTAGCCGCCCTTGCGCTTGCTTTCCGGCAACCCGGCGATGCGCCCGCCCTGCTTGGACGGATCGAGCGGGAACAGGTCGTAGAGGTCGCGCTGCGAAATGTCCTGGCCCCAGCGTTCCGACATCGACTTCATGATGGTGCGCGTGTTGGGCAGGTTGCCGCCATTGTCGAAATACTCCTCGCGCAAGTAGTTGATGACATCGAAGTGCTTTTCGCCCAGTTCGATGCCATCGAGGCCGGCCATGTGGCGCGCCAGCGCCTCGCTCCAGTCCTCCTGGTCCACAAGATAGCCGCTCGAGGTCGTCTCGATTTCGCGTCCTTCGAATTCAATTGCCATGGCTTTCTCCCGTTTGCTCAGTTGTTCACCCGGCGGCTGCCGGTCTGGTTCTTTCGGCGGCGGACCTGATCAACGAACGCATCCGCCCAGCGAAATCGCGACGTGTCGCGCAAATGGCAGAAGCCCGCGACGAGATTGTCGACCATGACGCCGTCATGCCGGCCGTCGATGCCGTCGCCTCGCAGGACGCGCCAGGCAAACCGCGCATCGTCGGACAGCCCGACCAGGCGGGCATGGTGGAATTCATGCGCGGGAATGGTCTCGCCCGGCGATGCGCCGGCCGGCGCCAGCAGGGCGAGGCCCCGCCCCTGCGGCCGGTCCATCATGACGGCGTCGGCGGGAACCGCGCCGACCATCGCATCGCTGCGACCACCAAAGGCGATCGATCGGGCCATGTACATGAGCCCCCCGCACTCGGCCCTGACCGGCATGCCAGCCGCGACGGCAGCGGCAATATCCGCCCGCAAGCCGGCATTGGCGGCGAGCGCGGGACCATGGGTTTCGGGAAATCCGCCGCCGACAAACAGGCCATCGACCGCCGGCAACCGCGCATCGCGCAAGGGACTGAAGAAACTCAACCGCGCGCCGGCACGCTCCAGCGCCTCAAGATCGTCCGCGTAGTAGAAGCAGAACGCCTCGTCACGAGCCACGCCGATGACAATGTCGGCGTTGCGCGCCGGTGCCAGCGGCCGCGCCGGAGCCTGGAACGGCAGGGCGGTGCGCGCCAGCGCCAGAACGGCATCGACATCGACACCGACCTCGACAACGGTCCGGATCGCCTCGATGCGCGCGTCCGGTCCATCGGCATCGCCGGGCGTGGTGAGCCCGAGATGCCGTTCCTTGACGATGACTGCCGGTGCACGCGGCAACGCGCCGAGAACGGGAATGTCGGTGTAGGCGGCAACGGCGGCACGGAGCTTCTGCTCCTGGCGGGCGGTGGCGACCTGGTTGAGGATGACACCGCCGATCCGCACCTCCGGATCAAACGCCTTGTAACCAAGGAGCAGAGGCGCAATGCCGCGCGTCATGCCGGTGACATCGACGACCAGCACGACCGGCGCGGCGAGCGCGCGGGCGAGTGCGGCGGAGGAATCGCTGCCGGCGGTGTCCACACCATCGTGCAGGCCCTTGTTGCCCTCGATCAGCGCCACGCCGGCCCCGGCGGCCTTCTCGGCGAACAGCGATCTTATCTCGCCGCCGGTCTGGGTGTTGAAGTCGAGATTGTAGACCGCCCGGCCCGAGGCGCGCGCCAGCCAGAGCGGGTCGATATAGTCCGGACCCTTCTTGAATACCGCCGGATCGAGGCCGCGCGCGCGGAACGCGGCGGCGAGACCGATGGTGACCGTGGTCTTGCCGGACGATTTATGCGCCGCCGAAACGAACAGGCGCGCCATGTCGGTCAAGCGGCCGCGGGTTCCGCCGCCGCGTCCTCGACCGGCAGGATCGGCAGCAGCTTGACACCAACCAGCGTGATCAGCGCGGCGAAGGCCCAGCCCCCGAGGCCGAGCAGCAGTTCTGGCAAGGTCGGCACGTAACGCAGGACCTCGCCGTCACCGAAGGACGAAGACACCTCCATCCCGGGGAAAATCCGCAACGGGAAGGCCTGGCCGCCGATGACGATCACGTAGATCGCCGCCAGACCGCCGGCCACGACCAGAGTCGAGGCGAGTCCGATCAGCAACGGACGGGAGTTGATCGATGGCGAATAAACCAAGGCGATCGGAACAAGGCTGCCCAGGAGCACGTAACCGAGCCAGAACATCGCCGGATAGATGCCGCCATCCCACAACAGGAACCACACGACTTCGGCGCGCGAGGCCGAGTAGAGGTTGGTCACGTGCATCAGCAGCATGAAATAGAGCGTCGCCGCCACGAAGATGCCGAGCAGCTTGGCCAGCCGCTGCACTAGTTCTCCCCCGAGCGACCGTTCGCAGCCGATGTCGAGGAGGATGCGCGTGGTGATGTAGATCGCCAGGCCGAGCGACAGCGACATGGCGATGAACAGGGGCGCCATCATCGCGGCATTGTAGGCCTCGCGTGCCACCAGCCAGCCGAAGATCGAGCCGGTGCCCGTAGTCAGGATGAGGCGCCACAGGAACGCCGCCGTGCCGACGGCGCCCGTCAGGCCGACCCAGCGGCGCGTCATCTGAACGATCAGGTAGAGGCCGACCAGCACCAGGAACCCGGTGTAGAGGAAGATGTTCCAGGCAAAGATCGACTTGAAATTGTAGGATGTCATGGCGACGGTCAGGCGATCCGGACGCCCGAGATCGAGCACGAGCACCGACAGGCCACCGACCAGCAGCGCGATGGACATCAGTCCCGACAGGCGCGCCTTCGGCTTGTAGGTCATCTTGCCGAAGACGGACGCCAGCGATGCCATGTTGAGGATGCCGGACGCCGCGACGATCAGGAAAATGGCGAACACGTGCGGCAGGCCCCAGACGATGCCGTTCGACATGCCGGTGACCACGTGGCCATTGTGCTCCATGTAGTAGGCCGCCCCGAGGCCGGCGACGAACAGCACCGACATGACGGCCATGAAGGCAAACAGGAACGGCCGGGCCTGCGCCTCGCGATACACGATGTGAGCCATGTCGCGCAGCCTCCTACAGGTTCACGTAGCGGACGCCCGGATCGACGCCGAGGTCGGCACGCAGCCGGGTTGCCGACAATTCGGCGACGCGCCTGGAGATTTCGGAATTCGGGTCGTTGAGATCGCCGAACATCATGGCGCCGCCGCCGGTCGCCGCGCAGTTCTCCACGCAGGCCGGGATCTGTCCGGCGTCGACGCGATGCACACACAGGGTGCAGGATTCCACCGTGCCCATGCCGCGCGGCGCGTGCGCCTTCTGGTCTTCGAGTTCCTCGTGGATGAAGGAGCGCGCCTTGAACGGGCAGGCCATCATGCAATAGCGGCAGCCGATGCACAGATGCTTGTCGACAAGCACGATGCCATCGGCGCGCTTGAAGGAGGCGCCGGTCGGGCAAACGTCGGTGCAGGGCGCGGAGGCACAGTGCTGGCACATCAACGGCAGGCTGCGGACGGAGCCGGAAGCCGGGTCCCTGACGGTCACCTTGCGGATCCACTGCGCGTCGGTTTCCAGGTTCTTCGGCTCGGCCCAGCCATTTTCGGCGCGGCAGGCGGTCACGCAGGCGTCGCAGCCATCGCTGCATTTCGCCACGTCGATCAGCATGCCCCAGCGGGCTTTCGGGTTCAGCTTTTCCTGCGGCGCGGCTGCGGCCTCGCCGAAGGCCATCAAGGTGGCGGTCGGCGTGAGGGCGATGGTCGCAAAGGCCGCCCCGGACTTCAGAAAGGCACGGCGACCGGCCTCAAGTCCCGGCGCCGGTGTCGAACAGGAACAGGCGTCCTTGTCGCAGCTCATTGCGCTACCCCCTTGAGATAGGCCGACAGGGCGGCGATTTCGGCGTCCTGGCCCCCGTCCAGCGCGGCCGCACCGGACGCTTCCGGGCGCGACGCGTGGCACTGGAAGCAATCGACCTTCACCGCCGCATAGTCATGGCAGGCCCGGCAGAAATGCCTCGGATCGGACACCTTGACCGGCTGGCCATCGTCACCGGCGACGGCGTGGCAGGTCACGCATTCCTTGAGGCTCGCCTCCGGCGTGCGGTCGCCCTCATGCACTGTCAGGTCGCGCTTGTGGGTCAGCATCGACATGTGATTGCGACGCATGAAGTCCGGCTCGCGCACGCAGCTCGTGCCCGCCGCCGCCTTCGGCACATCCGGCCGCAGCGCATCGCCCGCCGATGCCGGGACGATCGCCAGCAGGGCCAGGATCGCGGCCGGTGCCAGCAGGCCAAAAAGGGTGCGGACGAACTGCGCCATGGTCAGGTCACTCCCCGAGACCCATCTGGATGTAGCCGGTCGGGCAGACATCGGCGCAGATGTGGCAGCCAACGCACATCGAGTAATCGGTCTGGACGTAGCGGCCGAGCGCCCGTTCCTTCTTCGGAACTCGCGAGACGGCGGTCTGCGGGCAGTAGATCACGCAATTGTCGCACTCGAAGCACATGCCGCAGCTCATGCAGCGTTCGCCCTCCTTGCGCGCCTGCTCTTCGGAGAACGCGACGATGCGCTCCTCGAAATCACCAATCACGTTGTTTGAATCGACGTGACGCTCATGGCGACGGTTGCGCGCGACGAAGGGGAAATGGCCCTTGAACAGCAACTCGTGCGAGATGATCTGCGAGGCGGAGCGGTCCTCGTAATTGTGCACGGCGAATTTCGCCGAAGACGTGCCGCGTTCCTGTCCACCCTTGAAGGGCTCCGGCTCGAGGTTGCGCTGGTGCAGCTCCTCCAGCAGGTTGAACTGGTGCACATCGACCTTCGGGCGCTTCTCGATCTCGCGACCCTGGAGGAACACGCCGATGGTCTCGGCCGCTACGCGGCCATGGCCGATGGCGGTCGTCAGCAGATGCGGGCGGATGACGTCGCCGCCGGCGAAGTGCTTGTCCTTGCCCTTCACCTTGTAGCCGGCCTCGACGTTGATGAAGCCGCGGCCATTGTCGAGCGCCGACAGGCCATCGGCGAGATCGCCCATCTGGCCGATGGCCGAGACGATGATGTCGCATTCGATGACGAATTCGGTGCCTTCCCGCGCGACCGGGGTCATGCCCTTCATGTCGCACTCGCACATCTTCAGGCCGGTTGCCTTGCCGGTCTCGTCGCGCACGACCTCGATCGGCATGACGCCGCCGCGAATATCGACGCCCTCGCGCAGCGCGTCCTCGCGCTCGCGTTCCGCCGCCGTCATCTTCTCGATCGGGAACAGCGAGGTCAGCGTGGCGCTGACGCCCTCGCGGCGCAGTGCGCCGGAGACGTCATGGGCGGTGTAGCCGAGCGTGTCGAACGACGCCGCGTCCTTTTCCGCCAGTGCATTGATGTGGCCGAGACGACGGGCAACCGACGCCACGTCGATGGAGGTATCGCCACCGCCGACGACGACGACGCGCCGGGCGGTCGACGACATCCTGCCCTTGTTGAAGGCATCGAGAAACTCGACGCCGGTCATGCAGTTCGGAGCGTCGTTGCCGGGCACCGGAAGCGGGCGGCCCTTCTGCGCGCCGACGGCCCAGAAGATCGCATCGAACTCCTTCTCCAGCGTCTCGACCGAAACATCGGTGCCGACCTTGGTGGACAGGCGCGCCTTGACGCCGAGATCGAGAATGCGGCCGATCTCGTTGTCGAGCATGTCGCGCGGCGTGCGGTAGCCGGGGATGCCGAAGCGCATCATGCCGCCGAGCTTGTCGTGCGCGTCGAACACGGTGACGTCATGGCCGTCGCGACGCAGGAAATAGGCGGCCGACAATCCGGCGGGACCACCGCCGATGACGGCGATCTTCTTGCCGGTTTCAGCGGTCGGGGCCGGCAGCTTCAGGCCGTTCTCGATCGCCCAGTCGCCGACATACTGCTCCACGCCATTGATGCCGACAAATTCGTCGACCTCGTTGCGGTTGCAGCCATCCTCGCAGGGCGCCGGGCAGACGCGGCCCATCGATGACGGGAACGGGTTTGCTTCAACCATGCGCTGGAAGGCGTACTCCTGCCAGGCCATGCCGGCGACCGGCGGCTTGTCCTGTCCGCGGGCGATGGCAAGCCAGCCGCGGATGTCATGGCCGGAAGGGCAGGAGCCCTGGCACGGCGGCGTGCGGTGCACGTAGGTCGGGCACTTGTAGGAGTGGTCCCCCTGGAAGATCTTGTCCTGAAGATCGTCCCACTTCCACATGTTCTCGCCGCTCTTGAAGCGGCGGTGGGTGACCTTCTTGGGATCGGACATCTCGTTCATGGTTTTCCTCCCGGGGCGCGAAGCCCGGCTGTGACACGTTCAGTCGGCTTCGGCTTCGATGGGTTGATCAAGGACGATGGCATTGGAGACGAGCTGATGCACCGAGACGATCGCCTCGCGATCGAAACCGTACATCGGCAGGACCTTGGAGAACTGCGCCTTGCAGATGGCGCAGATGGCGGCCATGTGGGTGACGCCGTGATTGACCTCGACCTCCTTGAGCGCCCGCATGCGCGGCATGGCGCCCTTCTTGCGCAGGTCCATGAGTTCGTCGGTCAGAAGCCCGCCGCCGCCGCCGCAGCAGAACGTCTTCTCGCGGATCGTGTCGTCCGGCATGTCATGATAATTGTTGCACGAGGCCTTGATGACGGCGCGCGGGATCTCGAACTGGCCGCCCGGCTTGTCGCCCATGCGCGAGGCGCGGGCGACGTTGCAGGAATCGTGGAACGTCAGCGTCATGTGATCGTTCTTCGACTTGTCGAGCTTCACCGTGCCCTTCTCGATTTCGCCATGGGTGAATTCGAGGATGTGCTGCGGCACCGGATAGGCCGGATCGAGGAAGTCGAACGGACCGGCGAGCGTGTTGAGGAAGGAGTAGGCCACGCGCCAAGCGTGCCCGCACTCACCGATGATGATACGCTTGACCTTGAGCTTTTCGGCAGCGTGGCGGATGCGCAGAGACACGTTGCGCATCGTCTCGTAGGAACCGATGAACATGCCGAAATTGGCCGCCTCGGAGGCTTCGCTCGACAGCGTCCATGAGACGCCAGCGGCGTGGAACACCTTGGCATAGCCCATCAGGCCTTCCATGTGCGGCGAGGCGAAGAAATCCGCCGACGGCGTGACGACGAGGATGTCGGCGCCTTCCACATCGAGCGGCAGCTTGACCGGCGCCCCGGTTTCCTCCTCGATCTCCTCCTCCAGCCCTTCGAGCGTTGCCTTCAGCGCCTTGGGCGGCAGGCCGAGATTGTTGCCGACCTTGAAGACCTTGCCGATGATCTCGTTGGAGTATTTCTGGCCGACGCCGATATGGTCCATGATCTCGCGCGCAGCCATGGAGATCTCGGCCGTGTCGATGCCGTAGGGGCAGAACACGGAGCAGCGGCGGCACTGCGAACACTGGTGGAAATAGGAGTACCAGTCGTCGAGCACGTCCTCGGTCAGATCGACGGCGCCGACGAGCCAGGGCGCGTACTTCCCGGTGAAGGTGTAGTGGCGGCGATAGACCTTGCGCAGCAGGTCCTGGCGGGCAACCGGCATGTTCTTCGGATCGCCCGTGCCGAGGAAGTAGTGGCACTTGTCGGTGCAGGCGCCGCACTTGACGCAGGAATCGAGGTAGACCTTCAGCGAGCGGTAGCGGCCGACGAGATCACCGAGCTTCTCGATCGCCTTCTGCTGCCAGTTTTCCACCCGCTCGCCCGGGTAGTTCAGCGCTTCCTGGATCTGGCAGGGGGCGACATACGGCTTGCTTTCGGCCATCACGCCTTCGGCGATATCCGGCATTTCCGACGGATCGGGAAGTTCGCCGGCCTGATCGGAAAACGGGCTCTGGACGTCCATGGCATCGCTCTCCTTCAGGCGCCGCCGCCATCGGCTTCAAGCTTCGCCGCCCACTTCGACAGGTGACGCCGCTCGCGCGGATTGTCGACCTGGTTGCGAGTCGGGCTGAAGAAGATGCCTGGCGCATGCAGAAGCTTCGAAAACGGGAAGATGATCATCAGCAGCGCCACGAGCCCCAGATGGATCAGGAGGTTGGGGTCGGACGGCAGCGGCTGGATGTCGAACCGCATCAGGCCGAGGAAGAACGTCTTGACCGCGATGATGTCGGTATGGGCGACGAACTTCATCGACAATCCGCTCACCCCGATCATGACGAGGAGGAACAGCATCAGATGATCGGAGGGAGCGGAGATGTAGCGGACGCGCGGCACGATGATGCGCCGCGCCCACAGGCCGAGAAGCCCGGCCACCATGGCGAAACCGGCATAGACACCGATCGGCTGGATGAGCGCGATCACGTCCCAGACCGGGTTCTGGAAATAGCGCACGTGGCGCAGGAGCACCGCGGCGAGCGCGCCGTGGAAGAGGATGCCGAAGGCCCAGATCCACTTGTTCGACTTGAACAGGCTCTCGAAGACGAGAACCTCGCGCGCCATGCGGAAGACAACGCCGCCCGTGGTCACGGGCGCCGGTGTCGTGGGGATCTTCAGCGGCGCCGGCGTCGACGCATACTGCCAGATGCGGTAGCCGAGGCCGCCCGCGAGCAGCGCCGTCGCCACATAGAAAAGGACAGCATAAGCCATCGTCAGCACGGCGGTTCTCCCCCCTGCTTCACGTTACCAGTTCGAGGCGTTCAGCCGGACGTGTCCGGCCGGCGGCTGGTTCAGACGCAGCCGGTCGGCTTCGGCAGGCCGGCGATCTTGCACGCCTGCTTGGCCGGGCCGTACGGGAACAGCTCGTAGAGATACTTGTTGGAGGACTTTTCCGGTCCCATCTTCTTGGCGAGCGCCTTGGTGAGCACGCGGATCGCCGGGGCGATCTGATACTCGTCATAGTACTCGCGCAGGAAGTTGACGACTTCCCAATGCTCGTCCGTCATCTCGATCTTCTCGTCCTTGGCGATCAGATCGGCGAGTTCCGGCGACCAGACCGACAGGTCGGTCAGATAGCCTTCCTCGTCATGGGCGATGTCCTGGCCGTTGAAGTGATAACCCATTGCATTTCCTCCTTGGTCGTGGATTTCGTTGCGTCAGAGCCAGGCGACCGTGCGCTCGTGCGCGGCTGCGAGGTCGACGAACCCTGCATAGTCAACCGTTTCGATCCCGGGGACGAGATCGTCGGCCGTCATGCCGCGCGCCGAAAGGTCGGACGACAGGGCATAAACCTTGCACGAACCGAGCGCGCTGGCGATGGCATCGGCGGAAGCGGAGCCCTTGCGGCCGCCGACCACGCCATCCTCGATCAGAAGAACGGCGTCGCCGGACCTTGCGTGGCCGAGCGCGCTCGAAAGGCTCGGCCGGTCGAAGGGCGACTTGTTGACGGTGTGAAGCGAAGACATGTCCAACCTTTCCCGGATCAGAAGCTCAGGACCACGTCCTGGCCGGCCATGATGTCGGCCATCTCGGCGCGCGTGACCACGTGGATGGACGGAAGGTCTTCCTCGTCGTCGGTGTCGTGGGTGATCGGCATGAGATTGTCGACCGTGAGGCCGCGCTCGTCGAGCGATTCCTTCTCCACGTAAAGATTGCGCACGTCATAGTCGCCGAGCGCGCGGTAGGTGGAGGAGAAGTTCTTCATGCCGGCCGACTTGGTGTTCTGGCCCTTGACGAGCTGGTACACGCCATCGTCGATGAAGCCGAGCGACACCTGCTGCTCGAAGGCGGCGCCGATGAGCACCACTTCCAGCGATTCCAGCGCATAGATGGAACCGTAGGGCGCCTTGCGGTTGAGATAGAAGAATTTCTTGGCGTCGTCGCTCATGTCGTCCTCAATCGCCGAATGTGACCAGGCGGTCGGCCTTGATGCCGACGTCGATCAGCTGTCCCAGGCCGGAAATACGGAACCCCGGCGCAATGTTGTCGGCATCCTTGCCCTGGCGCTTGGCTTCGTTCGCATCGAGGATGCCGCGGCGCTGCGCGGCGGCAATGCAGACAACGAGGTCAAGCTTGTGGGCTTCGGCCAGTTCGCTCCAGAGCTTCTGGAGGTTGCGGTCATCCTGCGGCGGCACCGTCAGGCGCGTCGCGTTGTTGACGCCGTCATGGTAGAAGAACACGCGCAGGATTTCGTGGCCCTTGTCCAGCGCGGCCTTGGTGAACTGATAGGCGGAGTCCGACGCCTGGTGCGTGTAGGGCCCCTCATTGACGACAATTCCGAACTTCAACGTCGTGTCTCCGTCAGTGCGTTCCTCCGCCCGGCGCCGTGGCGCCGGGACGGGTCTTGAACCGGATCAGAAGTGGATGTGCGTGGACATGTTCATGTTGTGACGCGCGCCGGTCCAGGTATCGATGTGATGCTTGGTGAAGGCGAGGCCCGTCAGTTCGAAGAAGCGCGGCCAGCCGATACGATCGATCCACTCGCCCATGCGCTCCCAATCCTTCGCATTGTCCTTGTAGGCATAGAGGATCTTGCGGACGACTTCCTCCACCTCCGGCCAACGTGGCGCGTTGTTCGGCAGGTTGGCGACAACCAGCTTGTGGAAAGCCGGCTTGGAGCGGGCGTTGGAATGCTTTCCGCCGACCCAGACGGCGATCTTGGTCGAATCGGCGCCGTTGATCTGCATGGGCGGGCACGGCGGATAGCAGGCGCCGCAGCACACGCATTTCTTCTCGTCGACTTCAAGCGACGGCTTGCCGTTGACCATGGCCGGACGGATGGCAGCGACCGGGCACCGCGCGACGACCGCGGGACGCTCGCAGACATTGGCGACGAGGTCGTGGTTGATCTTCGGCGGCTTGGTGTACTGCACGTTGATGGCGATGTCGCCCTGGCCGCCGCAATTGATCTGGCAGCAGGAGGTGGTGATGCGAACGCGGTTCGGCATCTCCTCCTTGATGAACTCCTGGTGCATCATGTCCATGAGGGACTTGACCACGCCGGAGGCGTCGGTGCCGGGGATGTCGCAGTGCAGCCAGCCCTGGGTGTGCGAGATCATCGACACCGAGTTGCCGGTGCCGCCGACCGGAAAGCCGTTTTCGTTCAGTGCCTTGATGAGCGCAGGAACCTTCTCGAACGACGACACCATGTATTCGATGTTCGAACGCGTGGTGAAGCGTACATAGCCTTCGCCCTGCTTGTCGGCGATGTCGCACAGGAGGCGGATCGTATAGACGTCCATCTGGCGCTGCGTGCCGGCGCGAACGGTCCACACCTCGTCGCCGCTCTTGGAGACGTGGTGAAGGACACCGGGGCGCGGGCGGTCGTGCCAGGCCCAGTTGCCGTAATTGGCCTTCAGCACCGGATGCATGAACTGGAACGGATCCGGCACGCCATGCTCGTCGGGAAGGCGCGGCTTCTTGGCTTCCACCTGGGCTACATTCATCGGTCATCTCCTCCCTGGAGACAGGATTGCACGTTCGGGACGCCCCATCGCCGACGCGGCGACCGGGCGGATGAAAGGAGCGGGCCGGCGGGATGTTCCCGCCGGATCGCGGTTCGGATCACTCTGCCGCTTCGCGCGACGCCGCTTCCGCGGCCTTGCGCTCGAAGTACTTGTCGGCTTCCTCGGTGAAATCGTCGGTCCGGACGTAGCACGAGGTGCGCGGATGCTTGACCATGTTCGGGTCAGGCTCGACGCCGATGGCGGCGAGGAAGGTCGGCATGCCGATGCGGTCGATGGTCTCGCCGACCCGCTCGTGCTCGAGCGCGTTGTCGGTGAAGAACTCCATCACGGTACGGGCGAACTCGACGAGATTCTGATAATCCTCGTCGGTCTGCAGCGGCATGAACGGCACGACCACCGTGCCCATCAGATCGCCGATCTTCAGGGCGCGCTTGCCGCCGATGAGGATCGTCGCACCGCGCTCGTCGCCGGGCGCCAGCGCCTTGTTCATGACGTTCAGGCAGTGCATGCAGCGCACGCAGCTCTTGTTGTCGACCTCGAGCGTGTCGTCATCATTGAGCGACAGCGCGCGGGTCGGGCACATCGAGATGACCGAATCGATCATGTACTTGCGGCCGACCTTGCCGATGTAGGCCCGCACCTCGTCCTGGTCGACCTTCATGTCGTCCTTCCAGGTGCCGATGACGGCGAAGTCGGCGCGATGGATCGCGTTGACGCAGTCGTTCGGGCAGCCGGAGAACTTGTACTTGAACTTGTAGGGGAAGGACGGCCGGTGCATCTCGTCGAGGAACTCGTTGATGACCGAGCGGTGCGCCTTGACCTCGTCATAAAGGCTCATTTCGCAGCGCGCATGGCCGACGCAGCTCATCGAGGTGCGCAGCGCCGGGCCGGCGCCGCCAAGATCGAAGCCGATCTCGTTGAGCGCGTCGAACGCCTTCTGGACGTTTTCCGTCTTGGCGCCCTGGAACATGATGTCGCCCGACTGGCCATGGAAGGCGATCAGGCCGGACCCGTGCTCCTCCCAGATGTCGCACATCTGGCGCAGCAGATCGGTCGTATAATGGTAACCCGCCGGCGGCTGGACGCGCAGCGTGTGGAATTCCTTCGATTCGGGGAACTTGTCGGCCACTTCCGAGAAGCGCGGGATGACGCCGCCGCCATAGCCGAAGACCGAAACGGTGCCGCCTTTCCAGTAACCCAGGCGGTTGGTGTAGGAGTGCTCGAGCTGACCCAGAAGGTCATTCATCATCCCGGCGTACTGCTTGCCCTTGGAATCGCGCAGGCGCTTCAGGCCGGTGACGAAGCTCGGCCACGGTCCATCCTCGAGCTGATCGAGGTTCGGCGTGGCGTGAACGTTCTTCGCAGTATCAGAAGACATGTATTCCTCCTCGGATCTCCCTCGACGCCCTTTTCCCGGGCTGTAGCCCCTTGCCGGTCCGGACAAGTGGCCGCGGCGATGGCACTTCCTGCATGCCGCACGCGGCCTCCCCTTGCAGGACTTGCAAACGCCACACATATCGATATTGGAATGTTTCCAGTTTTTCAAGCCGGTTTTCGCAGGCGCCGCCGATTATCTGTGGAGGGTCCGCGGAACCAGCTGGCCGGAGAACCGGCGGGCCGGGATGTCGCCCGGGGGAGGGATAAGGATGGGACGGAACGCAGGCGCTGGCAAGGCCGAATTCGGTCGCCCAGTGTTTTCCATTCTTTATCAAAAGGTTAGCGTACGATGAGCCGACAGCTCGCGCCCGCCGCCTTGGCGCATCTGGTCGACGTTCCCGCCGACAGCCCGTTCCGGCTGGAGAATGTGGACGCCTATCGTGCATGGCGCGACAGAAAGCTGCAGGGGGCGCAAGCGGCGCTGGCCGAGCCATTCATCGAAATCGCCGATCCCGAACGTCCCTCGCCGACCGAGATCGGTTCCATCCGCGCTGCCTGCCGCAGCAACAACATGGCGCTTTACCGCATGCCGGCGCTGAAGGGCGACGAATCGCGCACCCACCAGGCGATGCGCGCGCTCTCGGCCGCCCTCGGCCTCAGCCGATTCGAGGAGCACCGCTCGGCCGGGCCGGACGGGATCGTGCCGATCGAGGTCGCCGATACCGGCGGGCGCGCGGGTTTCATCCCGTTCTCGACCCGGGCAATCAACTGGCATACCGACGGCTACTATTCCTATCGCGGACCGGACCGGCTGATCCGCGCGATGGTGCTCCATTGCGTGCGCGATGCCGCCGACGGCGGCGAAAACGGGCTGCTCGACCAGGACATCGCCTACATCCGCCTGCGCGACGATGATCCGGCGCACATCGAGGCGCTGATGCATCCCGAGGCCATGACCATCCCGTTGTTCGACGATGCGGACGGGCCGAGCCACGGCGCGGTCGCAGGGCCGGTGTTCGTGGTCAATGGCGATCACCTGACCATGCGCTACACCATCCGCAAGCGGAACATCGAATGGCGCGACGACCCGGCGCTCGACCGGGCGCGCAACGTCCTGGCCGACGTGCTCGACGCGGATCCGCTGATCCGCCGCGCCCGGCTCAATCCGGACGAGGGCGTGGCGTGCAACAATGTGCTGCATGACCGCCGCGCCTTCAGCAATGCAGGGGGCGGCGACAAGGGGCGGCTGTTGCTCCGCATCCGCTCCTATGACCGAATCGGCTGAACCTAGCAGAGGGAAACCATGGCCAATCTGTCGGATCTCATCATCTCCCATCCGGAAGTGATGTCCTATGTCGATCTCGAACATCTCGTGATCGAGGCGGCGCGCTCCGGCATGATCCTGCTCTACATGGATCTGAAACCGGACTACCCCGACACGCCGCGCGACTGGCAACAGCGGCTGGAGCGGATCTTCTACGCCGCTGACGTCCCGAAGAGCCTGCAGAAATGAGCGCGGTCGAGCGCAAGGATATCGCCGTGCTGGCCGCGCCCTACCGGCGCGAGGTGCGGCTTGAGGAAGTGACCTATGAAAGCGGCATGCTGATGTTCCGTGTCATCATCCGCGAGGGCCACCGGATCACCCAGATCGACCTCGACGGCGAGACGGCCGCCCGCTGGGCCGCGATCATGGGTGACTGGGCTGCCCGCCAGCCAGCCGCCCCGACGGGAGAGGAGTGAACCATGCAGGCCCTTCCCGTGTTCATGAAGATCGCCGGCCGCAAGGTCGTCGTCATCGGCGGCGGCACACCGGCCGCCCGGAAGAGCGAGATGGCGCTGCGTTGCGGCGCGCACGTCACGGTCTTCGCCGAGGAACTGGGCGAGGATTTCCGCGAGATCGAGGGCGAGGATCGCCTCACCCACGTCGCCCGGCCCGTCACCGGGGACGACATGGAGGGCGCGGCGATCATCTTCTGCGCGACCGAGGACGAGGCAACCGACCGCGCCGCACACGCCCTGGCGCAGGGCCGCGGTGCGCTCGTCAACGTCGCGGACCGGCCCGAACTGTGCGACTTCACCATGGCTTCGATCCTCGACCGCTCGCCGCTGGTGGTGGCGATCGGCACCGACGGTGCCTCGCCGATCCTCGGGCGTATGCTGAAGGCCAAGCTCGAGACCGAGATTCCCGCCGGCTACGGCCGGCTGGCCACATTCGCCGGCGAGCGGCGGGGCGCGCTCGAGGCGGTGATGAAGAACGGCGCCGGCCGGCGGCGATTCTGGGAGGACCTGCTGGAGGGTCCGATCGCCGAGCAGGTGCTGGCCGGCCAGATGGACGCCGCCGCCGCGGCGTTCGACGCCCAGATCGCGGCACTGGCGGCAGGGACGGCGCGCGAGCGGCGCGGCGAGGTCTATCTCGTCGGCGCAGGCCCGGGCGATCCCGACCTGCTCACCTTCCGGGCGCTGCGCCTCATGCAGCGTTCCGACGTCGTGCTCTATGACCGCCTCGTCTCACCAGAGATCATGAATCTCGTGCGCCGGGACGCCGAGCGCATCTTCGTCGGCAAGCAGCGCAACAATCACGCCATGCCGCAGGAAGAGATCTCGGCGCTGCTGGTCACGCTCGCCAAGCAGGGCAAGCGCGTGCTTCGCATCAAGGGTGGCGACCCGTTCATCTTTGGGCGCGGCGGCGAGGAAATCGAGCTCCTGGCCGAGCATGGCGTACCGTTCCAGGTGGTTCCGGGCGTGACCGCCGCGGCCGGCTGCGCTGCCTATGCCGGTATCCCGCTGACCCATCGTGACCATGCGCAGTCCTGCCTGTTCGTCACCGGACATGGCAAGGACGGCGAGGTCGACGTCGATTGGCAGACCCTGTTGCAGCCGAACCAGACCGTCGCCATCTACATGGGACTGTCGCAACTGGAAAAGCTGACAACCGAGTTCATCCGCCGCGGTGCTTCGCCGGACCTGCCGGCCGCCGTCATCGACAACGGCACGCGCGCCAACCAGCAGGTCGTCACCGGCACGCTGGCGACGCTGAATGACAAGGCTTCCCGGGCGGGCCTGCGCGGCCCGACCATCATCATCGTCGGCAGCGTCGTGACGCTGCATGACAAGCTCAACTGGTTCACCGGCGGCGCCGGCTGAACCCAACAACTCAGGCAGAGGACACCATGGTTACAAAGGACGCCGTCGAAGCCGCGCTGGCCCACATTTCCGGTCCGGACGGCAAAACCCCCCTCACCCAGACCCGGACACTGCAGGGCGTTTCGGTGCGCGACGGCAAGGTCTTTGCCGCGCTCATCGCCGATCCGTCCAATCCGGATGCGATGGAAGGTGTACGCGCCAATGTCGAGAAGGCAATCCGCGGCGTCGCCGGCGTCACCGACGTTTTTGTCACGCTGACCGCCGAGGCCGCGCCCGGGACTTCGGGCAATGGCCACTCCCATGCGAAGGCGCCGCCATCCGGCGGACGCGACGCGCGCCCGGCCGGCGATGCCATCCCCGGCGTCAGGCACATCATCGCGGTTGCCTCCGGCAAGGGCGGCGTCGGCAAATCGACGACCGCGGCCAACCTTGCCGTCGCGCTCGCCGCCACCGGCCTCAAGGTCGGTGTCCTCGATGCCGACATCTACGGCCCGTCGATGCCGCGCCTTTTCGGCATCACCACCAAGCCCGAAGTCAGCGACGACAACCAGCTCATGCCGATCGAGGCGCATGGCGTGAAGGTCATCTCCATCGGCCTGCTGGTCGAGGAGGATACGCCGATGGTCTGGCGCGGCCCGATGGTGATGTCGGCGCTCACCCAGTTGCTGCGCGAAGTCGCCTGGGCGCCGCTCGACGTTCTTGTCGTCGACATGCCGCCCGGCACCGGCGACACGCAGCTGACGATGAGCCAGAACGTGCCGCTTTCGGGCGCCGTCATCGTGTCGACGCCGCAGGACCTGGCCCTGCTCGACGCCCGCCGCGGCATTGCCATGTTCGAGCGCGTGCATGTGCCGATCCTCGGCATCGTGGAGAACATGAGCTATTTCGTCTGCCCGAAGTGCGGCGAGCGCACCGAGATCTTCGCGCATGGCGGCGCGCGGCGCGAGGCGGAGAAGATGAAGGTGCCGTTCCTCGGCGACATCCCTCTCGACATGGCGATCCGCGAGCTGTCCGACGGCGGCAAGCCCATCGTGTTGTCCGCCCCGCAGAGCCCGCATGCCCAGGCCTACATGGCCATCGCCCGCGCAGTCTCGGCGACGCTGGAGCCAGGCGGCGCGGCGGGACGCAAGGCGCCGCTGTTCGTCGTGGAAAAGTGAGGGCGGCATGGCGCAGCTGAACCCGAAGATCTGGCCGACGGAAATCCGCCTTCGCAACGAGGGCCGGACGCTTCGCGTGTCGTTCGAGACCGGCGACACGTTCGACCTCGACGCGGAATATCTGCGTGTCGAGAGCCCGAGCGCGGAGGTCCAGGGCCATTCGCCCGAGCAGCGCAAGTGGATCGGCGGCAAGCGCAATGTCCGCATCAAGGACATGCATGCCGTCGGCAACTATGCCGTACAGCTCGATTTCGACGACGGGCACACCACCGGAATCTACCCGTGGGAAGTGCTGTTCCATCTTGGCTCGTTCAAGGCCGAAATCTGGGCGATCTACGAAACGAAGATCGCCGAGAAGGGCCTGACGCGAGACGCATGAGTGCGAACCGGGGCGCCCGCCGGACGGGCGCCCTCCCCGCCTTTCCAACCGGGCGCGAAAAGCGTAAGGACCTGCCCGCGCCGGGGATTCCGCCGCACGTCATTCCGTCGGAAGCCGGGTCCGGATCATGGACATCTTTACCGCCGAAGGTTTCGCCGCCTTCCTTCAGGTCGTCGCCATCGATCTCGTGCTGGCCGGCGACAACGCCGTGGTCATCGGCATGGCGGCCGCGGGTTTGCCGAAGGAGCAGCGGGGCAAGGCGATCCTGCTCGGCATTCTTGCCGCCACGGTGCTGCGCATCGCCTTTGCCACGGTGACAATCCAGCTTCTGGAGGTCGTCGGCCTTCTCGTCGTCGGCGGGCTCCTGTTGCTGTGGGTGTCGTGGAAGATGTGGCGCGAACTGCGCCTGACAACCGCCGACGACCACGCCATCGACGAAGTGCTGGCCGATGCCGACCTGGACAAGGACGGGCGCGTCGGCAACATCGCCCCGAAAAAGACCTTTGCCCAGGCGGCCTGGCTGATCGTCGTCGCCGATGTGTCGATGTCGCTCGACAATGTGCTCGCGGTGGCCGGTGCGGCACGCGAACACCCGACCGTGCTCATCGTCGGCCTGGCCCTGTCGATCGCATTGATGGGTCTGGCGGCCAGCCTGATTGCCCGCCTGCTGCATCGCTATCGCTGGATCGCCTATGTCGGGCTTGCCATCATCCTCTACGTGGCGCTGGAAATGATCTGGCGCGGGGCGCACGAACTGGCGCCGGTGGCCGCCGCGCTCGGACTCTAGTACGCGGCAGCTCCAACAAAAACGGCCGCCCGGAGGCGGCCGTGCCTTCCGTTGGTACAGGCGCCTATTTGCCCTTGTAGATGCCGACCACCTTGTCGAGCAGCGTCAGCGCATCCGCGCGCGAACGCTGGAAGGCGTTGCGGCCCATGATCGAGCCGAAGCCGCCGCCGGCGTTGATGTTGCGGACCTCGTCGACAATGGCATCGTCGCCCTTGGCCTCGCCACCGGAGAAAACGACCACGCGCTTGCCGTTGAACGACGACTGGATGACGTGGGCGACGCGCTGCGACAGGGTCTCCTGCGGAATCTTCGCCTTCTCGTAGGTCGCCTTGGCGGCTTCCAGGTCGATTCCGGGTTTGGGCGGCTTCACCTTGATGATGGTGGCGCCCATCAGCGCGGCCATGTGGGCGGCGTAGGCGGTGATGTCGAGTGCCGATTCCCCGGCCTTGGACACGTTGCCGCCGCGCGGATACGACCACACGACCGTCATCAGGCCCGCGGCCTTGGCCTCCTTCGACATTTCGCGCAACTCCTCCATCATGTCGAAGCAGGCGTCGGAACCGGGGTAGATGGTGAAGCCGATGGCAACACAGCCGAGCCGCAGCGCATCGGAGACGGAAGCGGTGACCGCCTGGTCCGGACGACCAGCCGCCAGCGAATTGGAGGAGTTGACCTTGAGGATCAGCGGCACCTCGCCAGCGAACGTATCGGCGCCCTGCGAAATCGGCCCGATCGGCGCGGCGTAGGCCGATAGCCCGGCATCGATGGCCAGGCGATAGAGATAATGCGGGTCATAGGCCGGCGGGTTGGGCGCGAATGATCGCGCCGGGCCATGCTCGAAACCCTGGTCGACCGGCAGGATGACCAGCTTGCCGGTTCCGGCGAGGCGACCATGCATGAGCACACGGGCGAGATTGGTTTTCACCCCCGGATTCTCGCCTTCGTACCAGGAAAGGATTTCCTTCACCCTGCGCGTCACTTTCATTGCCGATCCCTTTCGTGGTTGAGCCCGATCTATAGACCGGCCGGCAATCCGGTTCCACCGAATCCGCACGATCTAATCGATATATTGCCTGTTTGTTCCGACATTCTATGGATGTCGCGACCGCCGCGCCTTGCCCTGAATCAAGGGGCGTCAGGCGGTCCCGGTCGAATCGAGGTAGGTCATGAGCGCCGAAAGCAGGTGATAGAAGATCGAGGCCGGCACCGGACCGGCGAGCGCCCTGCCCCTGTCGTCGATCTGGTCCACCCACAGCCCGGTCATCGCAGGCTCGATGTGCCAGCGGAACAGCCGGCCGACGCGCGCCTCGATCTCGGGAGCAAGGTCCGGGCCGCCGGCGCCATTGAGCGCAATGGCGGACTTGATGGCCTCGGTCTGCGGCCATGACCTTGAAACCGTGTCGAGCGGCATCCCGTCGCGCGACACGCAGGCATAGGCCAGACCAGTCGTCCGGTTGAGGCCGTTGGCGATTGCCGAGGCGTAGAGCTTGCGCGCATGGCGCACAAGTTCGGTCTGGCCGGTCGCCCTGGCGAAGTCGATGAGCAGCGAGGCCCATTCGAAATGGTGGCCCGGTTCGGTGCGCTGGCCGTCGAGACCCGGTGCCGGACGCCAGTCGTCGCCAAAGACTTCGCCGAGCGTCCATGACTCGGGATCGAAGAAATGATTGCGGAACAGGTCGACGATCCGCGCGGCGCGGCGAAGATAGGAACGGTCCCCGGTCGCCGCGTGCCAGGCAAGGAACGCCTCGAGCAGGTGCATGTGCGGGTTGGAGCGGCGAAGCCCGTGGCCGTCGGTCGTCTCGAGGAAGCCGGTCAGGCGGGCGTCCTCGAGATGCTGGTCGAGGAAGGCGAAGGTCTCGTGCCCGAGATCGAACGCGCCAGGCAGCCCGGCCTTGCCGGCATGGGCGAGCGCCAGCAGCACGAATGCGATGTCATAGGAATCGCGCGCCGTGTCGATCACCGTACCCTCGGGTGACAGCACGCGCGCCCAGCCGCCATCGGCGGTGCGGCCCTTCCGCATGAATGCGATGCCGTGCGCCATCAGTTCCTCTGCCGGCCCGTCCCAGCCACGGGCCTGGGCAACCGCGAAGGCATAGACCTGGCGCGCCATGGTGCGCATGCGCTTGGGCCGGTCGAGCGGGCGTCCGTCCGGGGTCAGCGCCTCGTGAAAGCCGCCATGGCGCCAGTCGACCCCCGTCGTTGACCACAGCGGTAGCGTTTCCTCGAACAGCCAGTGCTCGACGCGGCGTCGCCAGGCGCCCGGTTGCGGCAGCCGGTCGCCCGACGGTGTCACCCGCGTCTCCATGCGGCCGGTCTTTTCCAGCCGCTCCACGATCGCCTTGACGTTCTGGCTCTCGGCGACGGGTGCGATGAAGGTGGCGTCAAAGGTCGACACGACGGCAACGTCCCGCATGCCGATCACCGAGAGCAACCGGCCCGTCGATCTGAGATAGGACCGCTGGCAATCGATGGCGACGACATCGCCGAGGACGACATTGCCGTCGGCATCGGTTTCGCTCACGTCGAGCAGCGATTGCCACGACCCGAGATCGTTCCAGCGAAAGCTCGCCGGAGCCATGACGATGCCGTCGAGCCGCTCGAGGATGGCATAGTCGACGGAATCGGCCGGAACCTCCGCGTAGGCCGCCGCAGGCAGCCAGACGCCTGACACGTTGCTGACGGCCGCCGCGCAGGCTGCCTCGGTCTTGTCCCAGATTTCGGGCTGAAGCGCCCTGAACGCGGCGCGCATGGCGCTTGCCCGGAACAGGATGATCCCGGAATTCCAGAAGAAGGACCCTTGCGCGAGATAGGACCGGGCGGTGTCAAGGTCCGGCTTCTCGACGAAGCGCTTCACCGTGGCCAGGCCACCCGCGGCGGAATCGCTGTCGACCTCGATGTACCCATAGCCGGTTTCGGGCTGGTGCGGACGAATGCCGAACACGACAACATGGCCCGCCATCGCGGCGGCGATGCCGGCCTCGACCGTGTTCCAGAATTCGTCGTCAGGCGCGATGTCATGATCGGACGGCAGCACGAGAACGAGGCCGTCGCCGTGGCGGTCCAGCGTGTGCAGCGTGGCGACAGCGACTGCCGCGGCGGTGTTGCGCCCTGCCGGCTCATAGATGGCGCAGCCTCCGGAGAGGTCGAAGCCGGAAAGCTCGTCGCGCACCCGCTCGCTGTGCCGCTCGGAGGCGATCACGTGCACCGGCGTTTCGCCGGAGGGCCGCGCCTTCAGCCGGCGCACGGTGCGCGCCATCATCGAACCCGCGCCGCCCGAAAGGTCGTGGAACTGCTTGGGGTTGTCGGCGCGCGACAATGGCCACAGCCGCGAACCCACGCCGCCACTCAGGATGTAGGCGCTGATGCGTTCGCTCATGCGGCCTTCCTGGCGATCGTCTGGTTGTAGGCGCCGACTTCGCTGTTACGGCGCAGCACCGCATCGACCGCCTCGAACATGTCGTGCATGCGCGCTTCCGAGACCGGACTCTCGATGACGACAACCAGTTCCGGCTTGTTCGACGATGCGCGCACCAGCCCCCAGGTGCCGTCGTCGGTGACGACCCTCACGCCATTGACCGTCACGCAATCGACGATCGCATGGCCGGCAAGGGATTGCCCGGCGGCCATCATGGCGCGAAAGTCGGACGTGACCCGCGCCACCACGCCGTATTTCGCCTCGTCGGCGCAATGCGGCGACATTGTTGGCGTCCCGTAGGTCCGCGGCAGCGCCCGATAGAGGTCGGCCATCGTGCGGCCCGGGTTGCGGTCAAGCAGTTCGCAGATCGCCAGCGCGGTCAGGAGACCATCGTCATAGCCATGGCCAATCGGGGGGCCGAAGAAGAAGTGCCCTGACTTCTCGAAGCCGGCGACGGCGCAGAGTTCGGCGACACGGCGCTTGATGTAGGAATGCCCGGTCTTCCAGTAGTCGGTCGTCGCCCCCGCGGCGGCAAGCACCGGGTCGGCGGCATAGAGGCCGGTGGATTTCACATCGACGACGAACCGTGCCTGCGGGATGCGGGCGCTGATGTCACGCGCCAGCATCACGCCGATCTTGTCGGCGAAGATTTCGGCGCCCTCATTGTCCACCACGCCGCAGCGGTCGCCATCGCCGTCGAACCCGAGGCCGACATCCGCGCCGCTCGCAAGCACCGCATCGCGGATGGCATGGAGCATGACGAGATCTTCCGGATTGGGATTGTAGCGCGGGAAGGCGTGGTCGAGCGAGCAGTCGAGGCGCACGACTTCGCATCCGATTGCTTCCAGGAGATCCGGGGCAAACGCGCCGGCAGTGCCGTTGCCGCAGGCGGCAACGACCTTGAGCGGGCGCGAGAGCCGGCGGTCGCGCGCCAGGTCGGTTAGATAGGCGTCGCGGAATCCGCTGACCGTCTCGAGACGGCCACCTCCGGCGCTGTCGAAATCGCTCTCGTGCACGATGCGCTTCAGTTCGGCCATGTCCTCGGGCCCGAAGGTCAGGGGCCGTTCGCACCCCATCTTGATTCCGGTCCAGCCGTTTTCGTTGTGCGAGGCGGTGACCATCGCCACCGACGGGCAGTCGAGCGCAAACTGGGCGAAATAGGCCATCGGCGACAGGGCAAGCCCAATGTCGACGACATGGGCGCCGCCGGCCATCAGGCCGCTCTGCAACGCCAGCTTGATCCCGAGCGAGTAGGCCCGGAAATCATGGCCGACAACGATGCGCGGGCCGATGCCGCGGCGGGCGATCAGCGTCGCCAGGCCAAGGCCGATCGCCTGGACACCCAGGAGGTTGATCTCGGGCGGCTTGGCATGGCCGGGAACGCCGAACCACCAGCGCGCGTCATACTCGCGGAAGCCGGAGGCGGCGACCATGGCCGTGGTCTCGAACCCGAGGCTGTTCGGCGCAATGGCCGCAGATGTCACGCGCATTCCCGTCCGACCTGTTCGTCCGGCGGACCATACCCGACAAGCGCGAGGGAAACGTAAACATGACGGCGGCCGGTGCCGAAATCCGTCGCGCGGCTTGGCTAGGCGCGACCCGACGCAATGAAATGCGGGTTCTCGAACACCGGACCCTTGCCGTAGGCAAACGGCGCGCCGTCCAGAGTTCGCGTCATGCCACCGGCTGCACGCAGGACGGCGTCGCCGGCAGCGGTGTCCCATTCCATCGTGCGACCGAACCTCGGGTAGAGATCGGCGGCGCCTTCCGCCACGAGGCAGAACTTCAGCGACGATCCGACAGACACGATGTCGGCGCCGGGATGCGCGGCAATGAAGGCATCGGTTTCCGGCGTGTTGTGGGAGCGGCTGGCGACAATGCGCACCGGTTCGGCACGAACCGCGGTCCTGATGGTCCGGCGCGGTCCGGGCGCGCCATCCGGCGACACGGTCAGGGCGCAGGCCGCACCCGGCCGGCCCGACCACAAGTGCCGGCGCGCTGGCGCAAACACGACGCCAAGGGCCGGCGCACCGTCGCGGACACGCGCAATATTCACGGTGTAGTCGGGGCGCCCGGCCACGAATTCCCGCGTCCCGTCGAGCGGATCGACCAGAAAGAATGCCCCGCCGACCTGGCCGGGGGCGCCGCCGGCGGCGTATTCCTCCTCGGCGACCACGGGCAGATCCGGCGCAAGGCGGCGAAGCCCGTCCATGATGATGGCTTCGGCGGCGCGATCCGCCTCGGTGACGGGCGAAGCGTCGTCTTTCCGGGAGACCTCGAACGACCCTGCGGCGATCGCGGCAATGGCCGCGCCGGCGCGGATGGCCAGAGCCTCGAGGCCCTGCAACAGGCGCTCATCCGCCTCAGGTGTCATGCGAGGCTGCCCCGTGGATGATGCCCCGCTCGACCAGCCAGCGCTCGATTTCCATGGCAAGGTCATCCGCGGCGCGTCCGACCGTGGCGAGATGGATTTCGGCGTGTTCCGGCGGCTCGTAGGGGGAATCGACCCCGGTGAAGTTCTTGATCTCGCCCTTCAGGGCGCGTGCATAAAGGCCCTTGGGGTCGCGCCGGGCGCACTCCTCGAACGGCGTATCGACGAAGATCTCGATGAATTCACCCTCGCCCATCAGTTCACGCGCCTGGCGCCGCTCCGCCCGGAACGGGGAGATGAACGATACCAGCGTGACCAGTCCGGCATCGGCCATCAGCTTCGCCACCTCCGACACGCGGCGGATGTTTTCGACGCGATCGGCCTCGGTGAAACCGAGGTCGCGGTTGAGCCCGTGGCGGACATTGTCGCCGTCGAGCAGGTAGGTGTGCCTTCCGGCGGCATGCAGGCGCTTTTCGAGCAGGTTGGCGATTGTCGACTTGCCGGAGCCCGACAGGCCGGTGAACCAGAGCACCGCCGGCTTCTGTCCCTTCTGGGCCGCGCGGGCCTTGCGATCGACGTCCAGCGCCTGCCAGTGCACGTTGGTGGCGCGGCGAAGCCCGTGCTCGATCATTCCGGCGCCGACAGTGGCATTGGTGATGCGGTCGATGAGCACGAAGGCGCCGGTCACGCGGTCGTCGGCATAGGGATCGAACGCCAGGGGCGCCTGGGTGGCAATGTTGCACACGCCGATGCCGTTCATCTCCAGCGACTTGGCCGCGACATGGGCGAACGAGTTGACGTCGAGCTGGTACTTGAGCTCGGTCACGGTCGCGCCGACCTGGCGGTTTTCGGTGCGCAGGAGGTAGGGGCGGCCCGGCATCATGGCATGCTGGTCGAACCAGATCAGCCGGGCGGTGAACTGGTCGGCGACCTGCGGCCGGTCTCCGGCCGGGCACAGGATGTCGCCGCGCGCAATGTCGAGTTCGTCGGCCAGCGTGATCGTCACGGACTGGCCCTCGCGCGCCGCCTGGACATCCAGATCGCCGGCAATGATGCGGGCGACTGTCGATGTCCGTCCGGACGCCGCGACTGCGACCGTATCTCCGACAGCGACAACGCCCGATGCGACCGTTCCGGCATAGCCGCGGAAATCGGCGTCGGGGCGGTTCACCCATTGCACCGGAAACCGCAGCGGACGGGCTTCGCCATCATCGTCGATGCCGATCGTCTCGAGTTGGCGAAGCAGCGACGGCCCGTGGTACCAGGGCGTGCGCGCCGACGTCTCGATCACGTTGTCGCCAAACCGCGCCGACAGCGGGATGGCCACGATCGTGGCAAATCCGAGCTCGGCGGCGAAGGCACGATACTCCGCCTCGATCCGGTCGAAAGTCGCGCGGTCGAAGTCGAGCAGGTCCATTTTGTTGACGGCGAGCACGACATGGCGAACGCCGAGCAGCGAGGCAATGTGGGAATGGCGGCGGGTCTGGTCGATCACGCCCTTGCGCGCATCGACGAGGACGACGGCGAGATCCGCCGTCGAGGCACCGGTCGCCATGTTGCGTGTGTACTGGATGTGGCCGGGCGTGTCGGCGACGATGAACTTGCGCAGCGCGGTGGCGAAGAACCGGTAGGCGACGTCAATGGTGATGCCCTGCTCGCGCTCGGCCTCCAGGCCGTCGACAAGCAGCGCGAAATCGATGTCGTCCCCGACCGTTCCGTGCTTGCGGGAATCGCTTTCGAGCGCTGCCAGCTGATCCTCGAAGATGAGCTTGGTATCGAACAGCAGGCGCCCGATCAGCGTCGACTTGCCGTCGTCGACCGAGCCGCAGGTGATGAAGCGCAGCAACGACTTCCGCTCCTGGCTTTCCAGGTAGGCGGCGAGCGCGGCGGCGGAGCTGGCCGCTTCCATCAGAAGTACCCCTCGCGCTTCTTCTTTTCCATGGACCCCGATTCGTCGCGGTCGATCGCGCGGCCCTGGCGTTCGGAGGTGCGGGCCACAAGCATTTCGGCGACGACGGATTCGAGCGTGTCGGCTTCCGATTCGATGGCGCCGGTCAGCGGATAGCAGCCGAGCGTGCGAAACCGCACGCGGCGTTCGCTCACGGTCTCCCCGGGCTTCAGCACCATGCGTTCGTCGTCGCGCATGATGAGCATGCCGTCGCGTTCGACCACCGGGCGGATCGCGGCCATGTAGAGCGGCACGATCGGGATGTTCTCGCTGAGGATGTATTGCCAGATGTCGAGTTCGGTCCAGTTCGACAGCGGGAACACGCGGATCGATTCTCCGGGCGCTATGCGGGTATTGTAGACCTTCCACATTTCCGGGCGCTGGTTGCGCGGATCCCAACCGTGCGCGGCGTTTCGGAAGGAAAAGATGCGCTCCTTGGCGCGTGACTTTTCCTCGTCGCGCCGCGCGCCGCCGAATGCCGCATCGAACCGGTACTTGTCGAGCGCCTGGCGCAACGCCACGGTCTTCATCAGTTCCGTATGCAGCGACGAGCCGTGCTCGAACGGGCTGATGCCGCGCTCCACACCTTCCGAATTGATGTGCACGATCAGGTCGAACCCCAATTCAGCGGCGATCCGGTCGCGGAACTCGATCATTTCGCGGAATTTCCAGGTGGTATCGACGTGCAGCAGCGGAAATGGCGGGCGCGCCGGATAGAACGCCTTGCGCGCCAGATGCAGCATGACGGAGGAGTCCTTGCCGATCGAATAGAGCATCACCGGACGCTCGAACGTGGCGGCGACCTCGCGGATGATGTGGATCGCCTCGGCCTCGAGGCGCTGGAGATGGGAAAGATGCATCGTCATTCGGTCAGTTCCATCGGCGATACGGTTTGCCCGCCTGCGCCCGCGTTCGGCAAATCGCGCCTCACATAGTGAAAATCTCGGCCGGGATACAGGCCGGTCGCGGCGAAATCGTCTCGCAAGACGAAAAAACCGGCTCACCCGCCGGCGGCGAGTGCAGCCAGCCTTGTCGGCGTATCGCCGATCGGTCTCCAGCCCAGTTGCGCCAATCCGGACGAATCGACCGTGACTGACGCAGACAGCCGATCGTAGTCATCCGCCCGTCCGAGCGCGGCCAAGGCGGCCGAAAGCACGATGGGTGGCACCCGGAACAGGCCCGGACGGCGATGAAGGCCGGCGCGGAAGGCAGCGACTATCTCACCCGGGGTGAGAGGCTCGGCATCGGCCAGCACGAAGGCGCGGCCGCCTGCAGCCGGCGCGGTCAAGGCAAGCACGACCGCATCGGCGAGCGACTGGCGCGCCAGAACGGCGTTCGGGGCGGCAAGGCCGCCGATCGGCAGCGGCCAGGGTCGCTTCGCCAGTGCAAGCAGCAGCGCCAGGTTACCGCGCATGCCGGTCCCGTAGACAGGCGGCGGCCGCAGGATCACCGCGTCGCCGGCGCGGGATCGAAACTCGCGCCGGACCGCGTCCTCGCCCTCGGCCTTCGATCGCCCGTAGGCATCGCCCGGGCGCGGCGCCATGGCATCCGTCAGGTGGGCATCGACGCCGGCGGGTGACAGCGCCCGGATCGACGACAGGTGGACAAGACGCCCGGGGACCGTGGCGGCGGCCGCACGGGCAAGGGCGTCGGGAAAGCGCTGATTGCCGTCGGCAAGCTCATGAGCGTTGGCGTCCCGCCCGCCATGGGCAGCCCCGGCGCAGTTGACCACATGGTCGACGCCGGCGACGAAATCGCGGAACAGCCGCGTGTCGGCATGCGGGTCCGGCTGGTGCCGCCAGGCCCGAGCGTCCGGGGCAAGCGGCGTACGGCTCGCGCAGATCACCTGCGCGCCCCTTGCAGCCAACGCGTCGGCGACCGCGGCGCCGATGAACCCGCGCGCGCCGGCGACGAGGATCTTGCTACCGGCGAGGTCCATGCGGCTGGCTGGCTCCATGCTGATCGGCTCCCCCGGTGCGGCCGGGCGATGGTTCCTGGCGATTAGTGAAGCGGAAACGCCTTGACGACAAGCCGCCGATCATGCCGAGCATCAGCCATGATCCGGGCCACGGCAATCCGCCTTCTCGATACGCATGTCCTCGGCGCGCCGGACGCCCGGCCGGCCGCGACGCTCGGCATGCGCCGCAACAATGGCGCCTTCACCTTCCTCGCGGGCACAACCTTCCCGTGGATCGGCTCGTGGCTGGCGGTCATGGTGGGCGCAGCCGGGGTCTGGGCCGTCGCGCGGCTTGCGGCACGGAGTTTCGGCTGGGTGCGCGACCGCGCCACGCTTTACACGGCCATGGCGTTCGCAGCGTTCTTCGCATCCGCCGTGCTGGCCAACATCATCCATTTCGATGGCGGTGCGAACCTCGGCATGGTCGTCAGCCGCCTGCCCTATCTGGCGTTGCTGCCGATCGCCTCGCGCTATGCACTCTCTTCCCCCGACACGACGCGGCGGACACTGGAAAACGGCGCGATCATCGGCGCCGTGATCGCGGCGGCTTTCGCGCTCCAACAGGTGACAAGCGGCTACGGCCGGGCCGACGCGCTCAATGCCAATCCGATGCCGTTTGCCGCCACAAACGCGATGATCCTGGTCGTCCTGGTCAATGGTGCGATGGCCGCCACCGGTTCGCGCCGGATTGTCATGGCCGTCGCCGCCATCCTGCCGATCCTGTCCATCGCGGCTTCGGGCGCACGCACCTACTGGCTGGTCCTGCCGATCATCGCCGTGCTGGCGCTGTTTCGAGGCGGCATTCCCGGCATGCGCCGCATCGGGCTTGCCATCCTTGCCGCAAGCGCGCTTTCTGCCGCAGCATGGTTGTTTGCCGGCGACATGCTCGAAGCACGGCTGATCCGCCTTCTCGACGATTTTGCCGCGCACGGCCTTGAACCCGATGCCACGACGTCGCTCGGCCAGCGCATCGCCATGTGGACCTGCGGCGCGGACGCCTTCATGTCGTCGCCGCTGTTCGGGCTCGGACGCGCGGCCGGACGTGAATTCCTGTCGACCTGCACAGCGGCGCTCGTCGGCGCCGATCTCGGGTTCTCGCATTTCCACAATGCATTGCTCAGCGCCGCGGTGTTCGGCGGCGCGGTCGACATCGTCGCGACACTCGCGATGGCCACGGCGCCGCTCGTGGCTTCAGTACTTGCGCCCCGCGGCGCGGACCGCGCCAGCGGCGCGATGCTCCTGCGCGCCGTGGCACTGGTCTGGCTCGTCGCCGGCCTGTTCAGC